>JAEEGL012147580.1_pt1 | contig 11358 bp, 6 predicted proteins | sample 9134231 | NCBI WGS metagenome assembly JAEEGL01 (sample SAMN16246548, study PRJNA631951) | gut metagenome | biome: gut microbiome; feature: rumen; material: fiber-attached | host: Bos | place: Iran: Karaj | collected 2018-10
TGAGTGGAACAGAACAATTCAAGTATGGCCAACATATATGATTGTTGCTGCTAAGGCTGGTTATACTACACGTATTCCATACTCAGTTTCTAAGGAAGTTAAAGAAAAAGCTAGAGACGTATTCTTCTAGAAAATATTTAAAAATGCTGTCATTTCATATGATGGCATTTTTATTTTTTTCAAGATATATTAATAACGTTTATAATTATTGACAAAAAGTGAGGTTATGTTTATAATAATAATCGTAAGAAGGTGACTATATGCAAAAAACAAGAAAACCAGTTGTTATGCCTAAAACTGAACAAATATTAAAAGAAATGGGTGAACAAATTAGGCTTGCACGATTAAGACGTGACATTTCTGTTAATCTTATTTGTGAAAGAGCATATATTTCTAGAACAACTTTATGGAAAGTAGAAAATGGTGATCCTGGTGTTGCCATAGGTATTTACGCTGTAGTATTACACGCGATAGATAATATGGATAGAGATTTATTAAAAATAGCACAAGATGATGAATTGGGTCATACTCTTCAGGATTTAAAAATAGATGTTAGAAAAAGAGCATCGAGAGGTGATAAATGATGGAAGAGAGAATAATTCATATTTTTTTAAGTTTAGATTCTGAAATCTATTTAGGAAAGCTTTATGCTCAAAATATAAAAGGAAAAGATATATATTCTATTGAATTAAGTGATGAATATTTAAATTGTAAATATTCAAAATATAGGTTAGATCCTGAAATTAATAATTATAACGGAAGACAATATCTTTCAACAAATAAGCCAATTTTCGGATTTTTATCTGATGCCTGTCCAGATAGATGGGGTAGAACTCTTATAGATAGAAAAGAAAGAGAAAAAGCTAAAGAAGATAATAGAAAGCCTAAAAAGCTTTCTGAGGTTGATTATTTATTATCAGTTTACGATGAAGCAAGAATGGGTGCACTACGTTTTAAACTAGATTTGAATGGAGAATATTTGTCTTGTGATAAATCACAAACTGTTCCACCTTGGGTTTATATTAGAACCCTAGAAGAATATGCCGTTAATTTTGATTTTGATGATGATGTTAGTGGCGATTGGATAAAGAACTTATTAATTCCTGGTTCCTCACTTGGTGGTGCTAGACCAAAAGCTAATGTATATTCTAATAATGGTGATTTATGGATTGCCAAATTCCCGTCAAAAAAAGATACATATGATGTAGGTGCCTGGGAAGCAGTGGCCTATGAACTAGCTAGAAAATGTGGCTTAGTTATTTCTGACTTTAAATTAGAGAAATTCTCAAAATATGGTTCAACATTTTTAACCAAAAGATTCGATAGAGACAATTACAAGAGAAGTCAACTAATATCATTTATGACCTGTTTAGATGCTAATGATGGTGACTCTAGTAATTTCAGCTACTTAGATATCGCTACTTATTTGAAGTCTAATTCTTCTCAACCAAAAGAAGATTTAACAGAATTGTGGAAAAGATTAATATTTAATATGGCTATCTCTAATACTGATGATCATTTAAGAAATCACAGTATGATTATGGATGGAAGTGGTTTTAAGCTATCACCTTTATATGATATTAACCCTAGTCCATATGGTGATAGACTATCTCTTAATATTACTTCTGATGATAATTTAATTGATTCTAGTAATTTGTTAAAAACATTTAAGTATTATAATCTTACAAAGGATGAAGCTATTTCATATTATAATAATGTAGTAAGCATAGTGAATGACAATTGGTATAATGTTGCCAAAAAGTATGGAATTTCAAATAGCTCTATTGAAATGATGAAATCAGCATTTACTCTAAAAAATATTTAAAGTAATTAATTAAATATGTTATAATTAAAAATAGGTTTGGAGTTGATTAAATTGGCTAAAAGTAAGAAAAAAATGAAAAGAAATACCTTCTTTTCAATGCTAATAACATTAGTGAGCTTTTTATATAAAGCAGCCTTAGCAGTAATATCTATGTCACACGTATTAATGATAGCTGCTTTATCTACATTTATGGTATTTATTTGTAAGGCTATATTTGTTAAGAATGTACTTGAAACAAGAGATAAAAAGAAGAAAGCCTACTTTGGCATGATGCTTGCAGTATTATTTTATTCATTAATCTTTATTGCATTCGTAGTATTAAAGGTTAATGGAATAGATATAGGAAAAACAGTAGATTTTGAAAGCTGGTTTGGAATATTATTTATAGCTTTAATGCTAATACTATTTATCCTATCAGTACGTGGACTAAAGGGTGCACTAGAAAAAACAGATTTAATGGTTATAGGACTAAAGGAAATGACATTTGTCAGTGCCCTAGCCGATTTAGTAATCATAGAAGAATTCGTATCATTAATAATATTAAGATATGTTACTATTGAAGCATCACAAATGAAAGTTATTAATGGTTATTTCTCATTAGGTGTAGGAATAACTATGGTAGTAGTAGCTATTATCATGCTAATTAGATGCATTAGATATAATAGAGATAATAAATAAGATTGCCTGCTTGGCAATCTTTCTTTAAGGAGATTAATAATTATGCTATTGGATATAATTATTCCTCAATATAAAGAGGATGAAAATAAAATAAGTATGCTTCTTAATTCAATAAATAATCAAAAGAATGTTGATTTTAGTCAAATAAAGCTAACTATCGTTAATGACTGTTCTGATGTAATATTATCTGATAAGTTTTTAAATAGCTTTAATAATCTTAATATATCTTATATTAGAAATGATAAAAACACAGGCCCAGGTTTAGCTAGACAAAAGGGTATAGATAATACTAATGGATTATATATAATGTTTTGTGATAGTGATGATAGATTATATGATGATACAGCACTATATATAATCACTGATTTTATTTCTAAGAAGGAACCTGACTATTTAGTTACTAATATAGTAGTAGAAGGTAATAATGGTATATTAGTTAAAAAGGGTAAGGATACCTTCCCCTGGATGCATGGTAAGGTATATAAAAGAGAATTCTTAGAAAAAAATGAAATAAGATTCCATCCTAATGTAAGACATTTGGAGGATTCATATTTCACTACATCTATATTAGGAACTATTGATCCAAATAATATTACTTATTTAGATTACGCAACATATCTATGGAAGAATAATGAATCAAGCTTAACTAGATTAAAGCATAAACATCATTATACAGTAGAATGCTTTGATGATTTTTATAATTCTCCTATGTATACATATGAGTTTTTAGTTAAGAAGAATAGTTATTTAAAATTTAGTTATTTAGTAAGCTCAGTATTAGGTATTTATATAATATTAAATTCTGATTTATTTAATTATGATGATTTAGAAGAAAAAAGAAATTATTATATGAATAAGTTAGAAGAATATATTAGTAAGAAAAGAAATATATTTGTTATAATGGGCTATGATAAATCATCTAAGCTATTTGAGATAGAAAAGAATGAATTAATAGATAGAAATGGTATAAAAGAGATATACAAGGACTTTGATGATTTCTATAATACATACATAGTTAAGAAATAGAGTTTAGATACTCTATTTTTATTTGGTTATAAACTTGTATATGCAATGTTGCATAAACAAGTTTATAATGCTATAATATAGGTATGAGAAATAAATATAATGTAAAAGATGATTTAAGTCTAGTAATTGGCGAATCAACAGAAGCAGCCGAGGACTTAGAGAAAAAAGCGAGTATATCACTAAGGACAATCGATAATATCTTAGCTGAATCCACTGAAGCATCTTATGATGTTTTAGATAGATTATATTCCTATGCATATGATACTGGATATAGATTCAATATTGTAAAGGAGGAAATATATAAGGAAACCTGTAAGAATAAAGTGTTATTCCATGGTGCAAGCTCTGAAATAAGTGAAATAAAGAGCGATGGATCAAGGGGTAATTGTGATTTCGAAACTGGTTTTTATCTTGGCGAATCATATTTTCAGGCAGCGAGCTTTGTTTATGATGTTAATAAAAGCTCTATATATGCATTTGAATTAGAATTAAGGGGATTAAATGTAGTAGAGCTAGAATGTGATATCGACTGGATGTTATTAGTGTGCCACTTTAGGAAAATGATAACTGAATATGACAATCACCCAATCATTACTGAACTAATTGATAAAATACAAAATGCTGATGTTATTATCGCACCTATAGCAGATAATAAGATGTATAACATTATGAAGCAATTCGGTGAGGGTGATATCACAACTAAACAAGCCATTCATTCACTAGCATCATCAGGACTAGGTAACCAATATGTTTTAAAAACTGATAAGGCTATATCTAAATTGAAGGAGATAGAAAGAATATTCCTATCTTCAAGTGAAAGAAATGTTATTGGTAGGCAAATGGAGGATAGAGGAAACGAAATCGACACCAAATTAAAGCTTGTTAAAAGAAACTTTAGAGGAGAAGGTCAATATATTGACGAATTATTCAAATGAGAAAATTTGATGCGTTAGGACTGCATTTGGCAGAATTTCAAGGTGAAATATTTGAGAAGTCAGTAGATAGATATGATTGCTCATCACTGATATTCTTAAGAAGATTTATGCATTCAGAGTATTCATATGTTTTAGATAAAGCAAGCGTTAATACTCTTTTTGATACTGAAGCTGCATTCCAAAGCATTGAAAAGGAATTTGGACCTACATCGTATGGTAAGGTTAAATACAGTAAGAATGCTATGTACTGGTTAGGCTACATATATCGTTATATTTGCTATACTAGGGAAATAGGAACTAAAAAAGCATTTAAGCTAATGGGACCTAAAGAGCTGATATCACATTACTATGTTTACCATACTCAAAGTGAAGAATGGGTTATCGCAAGAATATTAGAGATAAAAAATAAGGATGAGGGATATTTAGATAAGAATATTAATCTAAAAAGACTAATGTTAGAAAACTACATTAAAAGAGGAATAATAAAACTAGATAAATAAAACTTGTTTTGTAACTTTGCAAAAACAAGTTTAACAAAATGATGGGTATTTTTATCCATCTTTTTTTGCTTTTTTTAGCCTGTTTTTGAAAATGATAGTATATACTATCATATTGTTTGATTTTTGAAAATTTATTTGATATAATATTGAGTGGTTTTGTGCGATAGGAGGTGTAATATTTATGAAAGATGAATTTCCATCATATGGAAAAGAGTATTCTAACAACATTCCGGAATTTCAAAATTTAAGAGCTGTTAAATATTACGCCACACAAGAAGAGAACAAGGATACTGCAGGTGAAACGGCTAATTCTAATGAGTCATCTGCAGATGATGGTAATATAAAAAATGTCGATTCTAGTCCAAAAAATGAAGAGAAGAATTACGAAGATTACGATAGCACAAGTAAGTTTAGAAATAATGCTGATGGAACTAAATCTCCTGATACTACTAGTAGTCCTGATAGTGCGAATGTAGCTAACGGAAACGGTGGAGAGGCTTTAGGTGATGGTGGTGCTGTAGAGGCAGAAGCTGGTGCGACTGCTGGTAGTGGTGCTGGTGCTGGAGCTGGTGGTGGAGCTGCAGCCAGTGGTGCTGGTGCTACAGCGACTGTTGCGTCTGTTGCTGGTACAGCGAGTGTAGTTGCTATGGCCGCTGTTGCTGTTACTGCCGTAGCTGGTGGTATCGTCCATGCTGCCCCAACCCTAGTATCTGAAGCTTATACAAAGGGTACTGACTATTTAACATACGAAATAAAGCTAAAGGAAGTAACTGTTGGTGCTGATTATGTAATTAGAGTATCTGGTAATGGCTTTAGTGCTGAATATCCAGTTGATTTAGAGAATTCAATAGAGGTTGATGAAAAGGATAAATCATTTTCATTTGTTCAACGTCAAATTGTTACTGGATTAAAGCCATATAAACCTTATACTGTAGAGGTGCTTGAAAGATATGGAGAGGAAATCGAGATAGTATATTTCAGTAAAATAATTACTACTGATACACTACCTAAGCCTAAAACAGTATTCCAGTTTACTCCAACATTCAATTTTGATGAGGGTAATTTCGATATTGCATACGAAATATTCGTATCAGATTATTATGATACAAGTACAGATTTCAACCTACAAATCTATACTGGCGAGACTCTACTTGTAGATGATTATGATTTAGGTGAGGATTACTTCTTTAGAGGAGTATTAGAGGGATTAACAGATTTATCATATTTAGAGGCTAATGTATATTGTACATATTATGATTTTACAGATACCTTAATTGGTACATATGGCTATAGACCTGAATATCCTGAGGATTTCATCGTAACTCCATCATATCAAAGTACATATGATATTAAGGCACCATCAGTAACATATAACGATGAAGGATATGGCCTATCTATCGATACAGGCTTCGTACCTCAATCAGATGAGGATAGCTATATCATTGATATTTATAAGGCAGAGGAAAAACAAGCTAATAGCCTAGTAGCTGATGAGAAGGTATTACTTGCTACATACGAAGGTAGAGATAAGGTAATAGATGTTAAAATACCAGGTAATATCAATGATATCGAAATCTATTTCACTGGTGTTAAAACAAAGGGTGATAAGAAAACTAAGTTTGACACAAAGAAGATTTATTCTTATTCATTCGCTGAAGATAAGAAGAAGGCACCAAAGCCTACAGCTACAATCACATTTGAAGAGGACTACGATACTATTGACGATATCTATAACGTTAACTACAACGTTAATGTAACTGATATATTCAATACAGGTAGTAACATTAAGGTTGTTGAATTAATTGATAACGAAGTAGTTAATGAAATAGCCTTAGATAAAAATGAATATAAATCTTCATTTAACACATTACCAAATGGTGTTAATATCGCTGTAATTATTTATTCAAATTACAACGATGAGGAAGAACAAATAATAATTGGCTCTGATGAAAAGAAGATTGAATATCCTGAGCCATTTAAGGATATTGAATACCTATTTAAGAAGGATTCATATTCATTATCCTTAGCATATTCAAAGGAAGATGCTAATAAGACATTTAATTTAAATATTGTACAGAATAATGTAGATAAAACAAAGGTTGAATCAAACTATGAATTTGTTGATGTATTAAACTATGAGGGAACACTTGATGGTGTAGTGATGAGTGAGGTTGAATCATTTAATTTCACAATCACTTATAAGGATAATATCATTAAGAAGCTACTTGTATATCCAAATGGCTCATCATTTGAGATTGGCGAATTATCAGTTGATGAGGATGGTAATATCATTATTCCATACGAGGTAGTATTACCTACTGGTGGAGAATTTGATAGTGCTAAGGTATCATTCAATGGTTCAGAGGAAGTATTTGAATTAAATAAGGCAGAAGGCACTATTAAATTAACATCATTTGATTCTAATATATTAAAGCCAACTGTTGAAATAAAATATGTAATTGATGATTCAACTGTTACAGCTGAAATGATTTTAGAGGATATTAATATTGGAGCTGATTATGAGGTATCATATTATGCTTCACATTATAATAGCTTCTATAATTACATAAATATTAGATTTGATGCTAAGCTTGATGGTAAGAATGTAAATATCAATATGGCACCAATGATTACAGCTGATGTTGATTCTAATATTGAATACATCAATATCGATGATAGAAGCCTTGAGGGCTTAACATCAGGAATGTATCAAAACTATTACATCGTTTCTGCAATCCAAAATGGTGATGATTTTGGTATCTCATATAAGGTAACAAATGAGGGCTTTGATCAAACTGAGCATTCTATAACAATTAATCAAAATCTTGCAAATGATAATGAATTAAACAATTATGGTGCAGGTTACTATGAAAATGGTGAAGCATATATCAAATATGCTAAAACAGTAAATGAGGATGGAACTGTTAATTATTATTTCAATACTGAATTTAATGAATTATCAGCTAACCATTATGGAAGAATTGAATATAGCTACACTGAGGATAATGTAACTAAATATTTATATTCTGATTTCTACAATACAAAAACAATTAGTCTATTAAATGTTAAGGATAGAGAATATGAATTTAAATATGCAGTATATTATTTAGATAATAATACATATTATGATCTTGATTTACTAAGTGGTAGTGGTAAGACATATGATGCCAAGGAAATTAAGATTAGTGGTGTAGAAAATGATACTACAGCTATCGCTAAGCTTAAGACAATGGATGACGAAGAAAGAATAGTTATCTACTTTGAGCTATATGATAGCAATATCGATAAATCTAAGCCTATTACATTAACATATAATGATACAGTATATACTATCAATTTACCTGAGAAGGCTACTCCAGGTGCTGATGGTGTTATGACTGAGGATGGCACACCACTTGAATGGACATCTACTGATGGTAACTATGGATATACAGCACTTGCAGTTGATGATATCTATAGAGTAGAAGCATACATGAAGGTTTCTGCAATTACTGGTGATATACCATTTACAGCTAAGCTTGATTATTATGCAATAGCTAACGATTTCATCAATGAATTCGATGAGATGGTTGGTAAGGAATCATTACAGGGCGATACAGAAAAGATTATCGGTGAATATACTGGTAAGTATAGTACTGAAAATGTAGAAATAACTCATACAAACGCAACGTTAGATACTCAAGCAACAATTACTGTTTCAGGTATTCATTATACATGTACAGACAGTAGAGATTTATTAATGGTTGTTGCATACGCTAATGGTGAAAAGATAACAAGTGATGTATTTAATGAAGATTCAGTAACATTAAATATTGATCCTACCTATACAAATGTTACAGTAAAGCTTGTTGAATGCAAGAATGAATATGTCGGAACAATCAATGCATATCAGAATATGGAAATGTATTCATTAGAATATAAAACAACATTACTTGATGAAATTGAATTCGATAAGGTTTCATTAATTAGTCAAATAGGCTTAAGTGAAAAGTATGTTGATAATGAGGATATTTGTGAAGTAATCATAATTCCAAATCAAAGCCTTGTTGAAACACTTGAAGATTATAATATGGGTATAACATATTATTATGAGGCTGATAGTGTTAGTAGCTCTGAAGAGATAGAAGGAATAGGAAATGGTACATCTAAGGGTAGAATTAGCCTTCATGATAAGCCTATAAAAGCCAACATTTACCTATACAAAGAAGACTTCTATGGTAATAAGGTAATCTATGATTCAATAGAGGTACCATTTGTAACAAATATTACATTCGGTACAGTTGATGTAAATGATGATGGATATGTAATATTACCTTATGAACTTCAATTACCTGAGGATGCAACATTAAATACTGGTGATGATATCTCTAATATAGTAACATTTAAAAATATTACAGATATGTTCGAACTTAATGGTGCAGAAGGTAATATTATAATTAAGGAAATTAATAGTAATATCCTACATCCAACACTTAGAATCGAATATACTTATAATAATGTTATAATTAGCCAAACTGTAATATGTGATGATTTTGAATTAGGTGCAGAGCTTGTAGTATCATCTTATGCATCACATTATAACAGTGCCTATAATACAGTAAATATTAAATTTGATACTACAATCGGCGGTAAGAATGTTAATTCTAAGCTTGATGTAGAGGTTTATGAACAAACTGGATATGATGAAGATAAAGATGAAGCAATTTATGATTATGTTAAACTCGAGGATAGAACATCTCCAGGTAATGAAAAATTCCAAAATGGTTATTATGTAGTAAAGACTAAAGAGATTATCGAAAGAGATGAAACGCAAGGTACATATAGTGTTATAGGTGCCGAATTGAAATACAAAATTTCATCTAGTGGCTTCGATGATTCAGAAAAGAGCATTGTAATTGATAGCACAATGAATGAATATTCTGAAACTAACCTAAAGGCTTATCAAGCAGGTAACTCAGATTATAAAATTGATTATGTTAAAACAGCTAATGATGATGGTACAGTTAACTACTATTTCATCACTAACCTAGATGGAACATCATCTCACTATGGAAAGCTATTTTATAGCTATGAAGTAGATGGTATAACAAGATATTTAGAAACTGATTTCACAGGCGATAAAACTATTAAGCTTGAAAATATTCCTGATAAAGAATATACATTCCAATATCAAACATTCTATAAGAAAACTGATATTTATTATGATTTGAATGCTCGATATGGAGATAATTATAGACAAGATAATTATTATGCAGCTAGAGAAAAGTCAAGCTCTACAACACTTGATTTATATAATGCATCTATAGGTATAAAGCAGGTTGATAGAACTTCATATTCAACTGCGGTAATGTTTGATATTGAGCTTGATAACATTGATACAACTACTCCGATAGTTGTTGATTATGCTGGTAAGTCAATTACAGTAGAATATAAGGATTATGACCCAGATGATGAAACAATGAGATCCCTTGGTGATGGAGCATATCAATATGGATGGGAATCAAGTGATACAACATTAAAGTATGTTGTTAGTGTAAGAACAGATGTTATAGAGGTTGAGGCTTGCTTTAAAGGCTTAGCTGAAGCTCCAAATACAGCTACAGTAGGATTCAATGGTGGACCAAATGATTTTGTTGCACTATATACTGAGTTAAATAATACAAATGATATTATTAATTACCAAAGCTTATCAAGTGAAGCAACAGTAACAGTTGGTGCATTTACTGGTTCATATGATTTGGAGCAATTCACACCTAATACTAGTGGTGATAACCTAAGCTATAATACAATCACAATTGAAGCTACAGGCTTTACTAAAAAGGATGAAAGAGATAGCTTAATCGCTACAGCTTACTATAACGGAAATAAAGTAGCTGAAGCTGGTTTAGAATATGGACAGTTTGTACTAAAGGTAGATCCTGCATATACAAGTGTCGATGTAAAGATATTAGAGGTTAAGTCTCAAGAGTTTATCTGTGACACTATTGAGAATTTATCATCATATCAGATTCAGTATAATGAGGTAGATTATCAAGCATTCACATTCACTCAGGCAGAAATACTTGATTCTATCTCAGTAAGTGAAGAAGAATCTAATATGATAATTAATGTTACTCCAAATGTTCAATTCGAGGATTATTATTTGAAGGTAGAACAATTCTACAAAGCTACAAGTGCATCAAATATCACAAGCATAACGCATCCTGGTGAAGCTGGTGCAACATCTATAGAATTTAATAAACAATATCAAACTACAAAAGCAATTCTATATATCTACAATAAGCCATATTATGGTGATGATAGAATTATAGCAATGTATGAATTAGTATTTGACGCGACAATAGGTGATTATGTATATAACGATAATGATGATTACATCTCATTACCTGTTGAA
>JAEEGL014083673.1_pt1 | contig 11358 bp, 8 predicted proteins | sample 9134231 | NCBI WGS metagenome assembly JAEEGL01 (sample SAMN16246548, study PRJNA631951) | gut metagenome | biome: gut microbiome; feature: rumen; material: fiber-attached | host: Bos | place: Iran: Karaj | collected 2018-10
CACGTGGAGACGCTGAAGCGTCTGCCGGCAAGGACGATGGACGCGGTGCTGGGGGCGGCGTTCAGGGCGGCGATCGGAGAGAGCGCTGCGCTGGCGGTAAAAGACCCCACCGGGATCCTCGAGGCGATGGTGCAGTCGATCGCCGTAGCGGCACAGAAGTTCGACGAAAACGAGGTCGAGCGAAAGGCCAAAGATGCCGAGAGAAAGCGCAAAGAGCGCGAGATGAAGGAGAAAAAGGCCATACTGAAGATGCTCGAGGCACGGTCCGAAGCGAAAAATCACGTTGACGATGACGAAATTGACGATGAAGACGATGAAAATCCTGATGCGCGCAAAACGTTATGCGACATGGATGGCGAAAACTGCGACACTTTGGGCGAAAGTGTAGCAATGTCACGCGGACAAAGGCGGACAAAGGCGGACAAAAGCGGACAAAGGCGGATGAAAGCGGACAAAAGCGGACAAAAGCGGACAAAAGCGGAGTCCGCACAGAAAGAAAGAAAGAAGGAAAGAATATATATACCCCTATAGTCCCCAAAGGGGACGTGAAGGGCGATTCATTGCCTTCGGCTATTGACGTGGATGAGCTGATCGCCGGGAGCGGCGGCGGCGGCGGCGGGGGAGTAGGGGCAGGACGCTTAGGAGAAGGGGGCGACGACGGGGAAGAGCAGGCTGCACTCGCTGGCGCTCGCTTCGCCGGCGTAGGGGCAGGACGCTTAGGAGAAGGGGACGATGGGGAAGGAGCCAGGGACGGAGCGACGGTGGCGGAGGTGGCTGCCGGGATGGCGGAGGTGCACCCGAACGCGAGCGACACCGACGCGTTTCCGAGGACGCTCGCACGCTACCTGAAAAAAAACGGCGCCGCCGAAGGGGGCGAGGAGGAGCTGCTGAAAAAAATCGCGGCGGCGCACAGCCGCTGGATCGGGAGCGGGGCGTGGGACGCGGAGGGAGGCCGCTACGCGCCGAAGCTGAAGAACTGGCTGTGGGGCGGAAACTGGAAGCAGAAGCCGCCGGAGAGACGGGAGGGGGACGGTCGCGACGGGGCGCGACCCTCCCGGGACGAGGGGTTCCATGCCGGGGCGAGCCTGTGAGGGATAGGAGCAGGACGCTTAGGAGACCGCGACGTGGTCGGCGCGGAGAGATAGCGGAAGAAAGAGCGAAGATTGAAAGGATGCGGCCGTAGCCGGCCGCACGCAAAAAAGGAGAGAGAGATGGCGGACGAGAGCGCGGAGGAGATCGAGAAGGGCGTGCTGGGCGCGATGCTTGTGAGCGCGCAGTACGGCGAGGGAGGCGACGACTACACGCGGCAGCTGGTGGGAAGCTGCAAGGCGAAGGGCGTGAGGGCCGAGTGGTTCGCGGCGGGCGACCGGAGGAGGCTGTGGGAGGCGATCTGCGAGGAGGCGGATGCGCACGGCAGCGTGGACCCGATGCTGGTGGCGGAAAGGCTTGGCGAGGGAGGAGGGGCGATAGTCGCGGAGGCGGTGGACGCGTCGGCGACGGCGGCGCACTTCGAGTACTACCTGGACGCGCTGGTGGAGCGGAGGGTGTACGTGGAGTACCACCGGTGGCTGAGGGACGAGCTGGCGAGGCTGGTGCCGAGGCTGGCGAAGGTGATGGTGGAGGACGCGGCGAAGAGGGTGAGCGAGCTGCAGACGCTGGCGCAGGGCGGGGGCGAGAGCCTGCACGGGGTGGACGAGTACGTGGAGGACCTGGTGGCGGAGAAGAGATGGCTGAGCGAGGAGAGGTTCGTGAAGCGGAACTGGGGGAAGTACAGGGGCGTGCCGATGCCGTGGGGGCAGACGAACATAATCTACAAGGGGCTGAAGACGGGGCTGCACATCTGGGCGGCGCTCGCGAGCCAGGGAAAGACGACGCTCGCGGTGAACGTATCGAACTACTGGGCGGCGAGGGGGATACCGCACGGGTTCGTGTGCATGGACATGCCGGCGGACGCGCTGGCGGAGAGGTACGCGGCGGTGAGGGCGCAGCTGAGCATATCGAAGCTGGACTTCGGGGCGAGCGGGGCGTACGTGGACGAGTTCGAGAAGGCGCTGAGGGAGGTGGCGGAGGAGAACATGGTGAGGATAACGGAGAGCGACCAGATCACGCAGCTGGAGTACGAGATAACGAGGGGCGTGAAGGCGATGGGGTGGAAGGTGGTGATAGTGGACTACCTGCAGCTCATCGACCCGGAGATGAAGAGCGCGAACGCGCCGTACGTGCTGGTGAAGGAGGCGACGGTTAGGATGAAGAAGCTGGCGAAGCGGCTGAGGATACCGATCGTGTGCCTGGTGCAGCTATCGAACCAGTTCGCGAAGGACAAGGAGACGGGATCGAAAAAACCGCGCCTCGACCACCTGGGGGACTCGAGCGAGATAGGGCGGGCGGCGAGGAGCGTGGCGGTGATGTACCAGGACGACGACGTGGTGGCGTACTGGAAGGAAAGCCCGCCGCTGCAGCTGATGTACTTCGACAGGAAGCGGAGGCTTGGCGCGACGAAGTACCTGCTGGACGCGCAGGAGAGGTACCGCGACTGGGGGCAGCCGAACATAATAGCGGACGGAGGAATTAGGCCGATATGGTTCAGCGTGCTCAAGAACCAGCAGGGCGGAAGGGGAGACGTGCCGTTCATAATGTACGCGAAGTACTTCATGCTGAGGCCGGGGAACATGGAGGGCGAGAGCGAGATCGTGGGCGAGGGCAAGGGCGCGAGGAAGATAGCGCTCGAGCAGTTCGCCACGATACGCGACGACTGGATGTACAACGCGGGCGACGAGATACTCGAGCGCACAGGGGCCATCGGCACAAGGTGGTGCAGGTATCCCGGCGAGACGCAGGACCAGTACCTGGAGCGCGTGAAGGCGGAGCGCGCGCGCCACAACTCGAACTCCGGAATGTGGGACGAGACGCTGGAAAGGCAGGACGGATCGGGCGTGAGGATGGGATATGCGGAGTACGAGGGAGAGGTGAGGATGGCGATCGAGAAGGTGACGGAGGAGGAGATGAGCTGAAGGGGATAGGGGCAAAACGCCTAGGAGAGGGCGAGGGGAGAGCGCCGGCTACACTCGCTGACGCTCGCTGCGCCGGCGCGGAGCGATGAGCGAAGACAAGGTGCAGGACGCTTATGAGAAACAATGAAGAGAAACAGAAAGGAAACGAGAGATGGAGACGATGACAATGGTGGCGACGCTGGCGGGAACGCTCACGGGAATAGGGATCGCGTGGGCGTGCTGGTGGATCTTCGGCGGGGACGCCGGAGGGGATGAGGGCAAGGGAGTAGGAGCAAGACGCGTAGGCGAGGGAGAAAGGATGGCAGGAGATGGGGGAAGAAGGGAAGGAGAGGGGATGGTGGCGCTGGAGCCGGAGGTGACGCAGGAGGACGTGCGGAGCTTCTTCGCGAAGTACGACGCGGCGGAGCGGAACGTGCCGGTGGCGATGGTGGCGGAATGGAAGCAGCTGGCGGCCGAGAAGATGGCAGCGGTGCATTCGGCGGAAGAATTCGCATTCGAGCAGGGAAGGCTCGCGGCGTTCTGCGAGATGGAGAAGGCGTTCCTCGAGGTGGCGGAGGAGATGCGGGCGGAGACGCCGGAAATCGAGGACGAGGACGGCGAGAAGGAGGAAACGAGATGAGGGACGCGTACTACCAGCGGGCGGGAAGGGAGGCCGTGGAGAGATACGCGGCGGCGAAGGGGATAGGGCTGACGGCGGCGGCGACAAGGCTGGAGACGGACAGGCGGCGCTTCATCAGGGCGATGCGCGAGGATCCGTACACTCTCGGATACGAGCCGGACATCTGGCTGGTGACGAAGGCGCTGACGCGCGGCGCGCCGGTGACGGCGGCGGAGCGCAGGAGGGTGAGCCGGGCGACGGGGATGGAGTGGGACGAATGGGCGGAGAGGACGCGGACGCTGCTTGGCTTCAGGGCGCCGGTGGGCGAGGTGCTGATAATGGGCGCGAACCGGAGCGGCAAGACGGACTTCGCGAGCAAGATGGCGATGCAGCTCGCGGACGCGGGCGGCAAGAAGATGGTGGCGGGGTTCCAGACGCTGAAGACCGGGAAGGGGACGCAGATGAAGCGGCTCTGGAACTACATGCCGAAGCGGTTCAAGGAGCGGAACATCGCGCTCAAGAAGGCATCGCGCATCGACGAGCACATCAGCTACACGGAGCAGAACGGGTTCGCCGGATCGAAGATCACGTTCGGCAACGGGAGCGTGCTGGACTTCGTGACGTACGAGATGGACGTGAAGGCGATCGAGGGCAGCGAGTACGACTTCGGATGGCTGGACGAGGAGTTCCCGATGGGGTTCCTGGGGACGCTGCGCTCGAGGCTCGCGAGCAGGCGGGGGACGTTCATCGGGACGTTCACGCCGATCAGCGGATACACGCCGGTGGTGGCGGACTTCCTGGACGGGATGCGCGTGACGCGGTGGCACACGGCGTACATGCTGCCGCTGGACGGGAAGGAGCCGGAGCCGTGGAGCGAGCTGGGGCTCACGCGCGAGGAGCATGCGCGGCTGGGCGAGGCGATCAGCACGGGCAACGACAGCGGCGTGCCGGAGGCGAGGCCGGAGGAGTGCGTGAAGTGGGGAGTAGGAGCAGGACGCTTAGGAGAGGGGGAAGGAAGCGTAGGGGCAGGAAGCTTAGGAGAGGGCGAGGATGCGAGGGGGAGGTGCTTCGCGCGGGTGCCGAGGGTGGCGGTGTGCAAGGGAGGAGAGGCGGCGGCGGTGTGGTTCTACGGGAGCGACAACCCGTACGGCGCGCCGGGGAGCGTGATCGAGAGCGCGGCGAGGAACAGGCGGGCGGCGGCGGAGATCAAGGCGCGCGTTTACGGGATCGCCGAGAGGCTGACGGGGCGGCTCTTCCCGAAGTTCTCGAGGGAGCGGAACGTGATCGCGCCGGAGGAGCTGCCGAAGCGGCTGGTGCGCATCATGGTGGTGGATCCAGCGCCGGAGCGGAACTGGTGCGTGGGATGGTACGGATACGAGAAGGCGACGGACACGCTGTACAAGTACCGCGAGTGGCCGGGGAGCTACGAGATACCGGGAGTGGGCGTGCCGCAGCCGTGGGCGCAGCTGAGCGACAGGAACAGGGGCGTGAACGACGGCGAGTACGCGGGCGGCCAGGAAGATTTCGGCATGAGCTTCCTCAAGTACAAGTACGAGTGGGCGAGGCTCGAGGGATGGAGGGATTTCCTGGAATGGGCCGAGACGCACGATCCGCTCGAATGGCCGGAGGACATCGGGATTGTGGAGGAGTGGAGCGAGCTGCAGGGGACGCGCGAGCCGATAATGGAGCGCGTGATAGACGCGCGCGCGGCGAGCCAGTCGAAGATGAGCATGAAGGAGAACCTGACGCTGTTCGACGAGGTGGCGAAGCTCGCGGAGGGGTTCGTGCCGGCGAGCGGGCAGAAGATCGCCGTCGGGCTCGACATACTGCGCGACAGGATCGAGACGGGCAGGTACAAGGTGACGGCGGACTGCAGGAACACGATATTCGCGTACGAGCAGTACACGGGAAGGGACGGCCAGAAGGGAGCGGTGAAGGACTGGATCGACGGCGACAGGTACGCGGCGCTGAGCGGAGTGTTCGAGTACGGGGAGGAAGACGCGGCGGAACCGGGCGCGGAAGGGGAAGCCACGAAACGCACGAAGGGGCTGAGGGACGAGCAGGACGAGATCGAGGCGGACTTCGCGGGATGGGCGGAGTGAGGGGAGAGGGAAAAAGGGTGAGATTTTTCACACGGAGACACGGAGACACGGAGGAGCGGAGGCGAGGAGAAAAGGGGGGGAATGAACAGATGGGGCGGGAAGGGTGAGCGAACTATGGGGAACTGTGGCGAGGGACTGAAAAAAAACTTCATGTTTAAGAAACGAATACATGCGGAGAGGGATTGACAGGATCGCAAACATGATATCATATGGGGCATCGAAGGCCCGAGATCGCAGCGCGGGAGAACTTCGGAAAGGCGCGGGTGCGCCGAACTTCAAGACTGCTGGGAACCCGAGTCGCGGCGCGGCAAAGACCACGGAAAAAGGAAACACGAACATGAACCCGAAAGACGAAGACCAGAACGAAGAAACCATCGAGACGCCCGAGAACACGGACGAGCGCGAGGACGTTGACGAAACCGAGGAGGACGAGGACGCCGAGGAGGATGAAGACGGCGAGGAATCCGACGAGGAGGAGGACGACGGCGACGACGACGACGAGGACGAGGACGGCGAAGACGGCGACGACGACGAGGACGGAGACCGGAAGGGCATGGGCAAGCGCGCGAAGCAGCGCATCGGAAAGCTGACGGGCGAGGTGAAGGACCTCAAGCGGCAGCTGGAGGAGGCGCGGAAGCTGGGCGGCGACGACGGCAAGGCGATACTTGCCGCAGCCGAGACGGCGGGGATCCTGCCGCAGCTGATGAGCGCGGACGAGGCGAAGGGCATCAGGGAGCTGGACTCGAAAGCCGGCGCCGTGAAGTACCTGAAGAAACTGCTGAGGAGCGACGACGACGAGTTCGAGATCGGCGGCGAGACGCGTTCGAGGCGGTGGGTGCAGGGCGAGCTCGACGACCTCGCGGACGAGCTGGGCGAACTGCGGGAGCGCTACGGCGCGAAGCGCAGGGAGCTGGAGGCGAAGTCGAAGGAGATCTTCGAGCTGGGCATGGCGGCGAGGAAGGCCGGCTGGAAGCCCGGTGAGAAGGCGAAAAGGAAGGGCAAGGGCGACCTTGCGGAAAACAGGAAACAGAAACTCGCCGGCGGGCCTAAAAGGAAAGAGCCTACGCTGGCAAAAAGAAAAGGCGGGAAGAAGAGCGTGGACTGGGGCGGCGTCAACGACGACGCATCGGCCGAGGCGATGATTCTCGCGGAATTGGAGAACTAAAATGGCAGGACTATACACGGTTCAGAAGAACCTTCAGAAGCCGGACTACATGGACGGCATGATTCAGCTCACGAAGTACAAGACGCCGCTCCTGACGCTCCTGAAGCGCGGGAAGAAGCCGGTGAACTGGGCGCAGGAGGTGGAGCTCGAGGGAGCGATCACCCCGGATGACCTGGCGGCGGCGGAAGGCGCGGACTTCGACGAGAGCGGCTTCGCGGCGGACACGACGCTGGTGATGAAGCACCAGCTGCAGATGTTCAAGTCGAAGAAGGGGTTCAAGGTGACGGAGGAGAGCGAGGAGCTGCCTTCGCACAACGAGATCGGGGCGAACGCGGCGCTCGCGCGCCAGATCCGCATCGACGCGGAGCGCACGCTGCAGTCGATCGAGAACACGATCGGCTCGGAGCAGGAGGCGGCGGAGCGCGGCACGGACGTGAACACGGTGCCTCGCACGCGCGGCATCGCGTGCTGGCTGAAGCCGCTCTCGACGCTCAACTCGACGGGGGCGACGGCGCTGCACTCGGTGCAGACGATCCCGTGGCAGGCGTGCCCGCGCTATGGCTTCAGCGGCGACGTGAAGAACGCGACGCTGTTCAACCAGGACGTGATGGCGGAGATCATCCGCAAGTCGGCGCTCCAGGCGGGCGACGACGACATCTCGCTGCTGTTACTGTGCGGGCTGTCGCTCAAGGCGCTCATCAGCGCATGGTCGTACAAGGTGACGACGGTGCAGGGCGTGGAGACGACGGTGCGCAACAACCGCGACCTGGGCGACAAGTCGATCTCGTTCATGTGCGACACGTACGAGTTCGACGGCGGCGTGTTCCGCGCGGTGACGGACAACCACCTGTACGCCGACATCGTGAACAGCGCGACGAAGATGCAGTGCATCGGCGACGTGCCGCAGTGGAGCGGCGTTGCGATCAAGCCGGAGAACTGGTCGATCGACACGCTGGTGCCGCTGAAGAAGCACATGCTCGAGAACAAGGGCGGCGGCCCGCGCGGCTTCCACAAGGCGACGCTTCGCCTCGGGTGCAAGAACCCGACGGGGCAGTTCGCGGTGAAGTACGTGGCGTCCGGGTCCGGGTCCAGCAGCGCGAGCTCGAGCGGCAGCGCGAGCTCGAGCGGCAGCGGCTCGTAAAGGGCTGCAAGGATTTCCATAATCCCAGGCCCCGGCGGCGGACTTACCACCAACCGCATACTCACCCGTCGCCGGGGCCGTTTTCAAGAGAGGGAGAGAGATGGACATTCTGTACATGGTAGGGCCGGACTCGGGGCACGGGAACGCGGAGCTCAGGTGGAGCCTCGCGAGCGTGAGGCGGTACGCGCGGAACGTGGGGCGTGTGATCGTGGCCGGGTATCCGCCGGACTGGCTGCCGGGGGACGTGGTGAGGTTCGCGCACGAGGCGGACCAGGGGAAGGCGAAGCAGGTGCGCGTGATGGACTGCATGATGGCGGCGATCGCGGCGGGGGCGGTGAAGGGCGAGTTCCTGTACGCGAACGACGACATGTTCTACACGAAGGACTTCGACCTGGAGGCGACGCCGTTCTGGTACAGGCGCAAGGCGATAAGGCCGGAATGGAAGATGCGCGGCGAGAGGATGACCGGATGGTGGAAGGCGCTCATCGCGGCGCGCGAGGCGTTGGTGCAGGGAGGGTTCCCTTGCGTGGAGAGCTGCTGCCATGCGCCGGTGCGGATGCACACGGCGGACGCGGAGAAGGTGATGGAGCTGACGGCGGCGGTCGAGGGGGTTGACGCGACGCACGGGTTCGAGCCGATGGTGATGTTCCAGAACGTGCGGGCGATGCGCGAGCACATCGGCTTCACGTGGCGGAAGGACCGGAAGTACGCGAGGTGGGGCGAGGCGGAGAGGCGCGAGGTGGAGGCGAGCGAGGACGGGATATTCTCGATCTCGGACGAGATCTTCAGCGACGGAAGCTTCGCGGAGATGATGGAGAGACGGTACGGAGAAATGGCAGGATGAAGAGGATAGGCACAGAGCAGGAGCTGACGGCGGAGGAGCGCCAGGCGCTCATCGACCGGCTGAACTACTGGCACAGCAACTCGTCGAGCTTCTACGCGGAGCGCTCGAGGATCGAGCAGGCTTTCAACTGCGAGTGGAAGGACCAGGACCTGAGCGGGACGGTGCGCGACCGGGAGAACAGGAAGGCGCTGCCGTTCAAGGGCGCGAGCGACCAGAGGCTCAGGTGGGGCAAGGCGACGGTGAAGGAGCTGACGGCGCTGCTGATGAACGCGACGAGGGCGGCGAACGTGAACATCACGTGCGCGAGGGGCGGGGCGGAGCAGGACAGGGCGAACGCGCTCACGACGCTCCTCGAATGGGCCGTGAGCAGGATGGGAGTCAAGTGGGAGACGCAGCTGAGGACGGCGGCGACCTACTACCTGCGGGATACGCCGGCGGTGGCGATGCTGAAGGTGGAGTGGGCGAGGCGCACGAACGTGGCGCTGGCGCAGACGGACGTGGAGACGCTGCACGCGGAGTACGTGGCGTGGAGGACGGCGGACGGGACGGTGGCGATGGACGCGGCGCAGGGAGAGTACTGGCTGGCGCTGGCGGATGGCGGTCGCGACGGGGCGCGACCCTCCCAGGAGGAGGAGCAGCAGGCGCAGCTGGCGCGGGCGGCGGTGGTGCAGTTCCTGGTGACGGTGAAGGGCGTGGACGCGGGGATGGCCGAGAGGATCATAAGGGGGCTCGTGGAGGACGAGGACGGCGAGGTGGAGTACGCGGTGGAGAGCGTCGAGAGCGAAGGGCCGGAGATGCGCGCGCTGAGGTACGGCGACGACTTCTGCATGCCGACGCTCACGGAGGACTTCGACTACGCGGAGTGGTACGAGCACGAGTGGATGACGGAGGACCAGCTGCGCGAGAGGGTGGCGGCGGACGGATGGAGCGAGGACTGGGTGGAGGAGACGCTGAGGCACCCGGGGATAAACATGTTCGACGAGCTGAAGCCGGAGTACGACGACGAGAGGGTGGAGGTGTTCGACGTGGTGACGTGCCACTTCGTGACGGTGGACGGCGAGGGCCGGGCGGCGAGATGGACGTGCGCGCTGAGCGGGGCGGACGGCAGCGCGTACGGCAAGAGGCTCGTGAGGACGCGGCGCGGGAAGTGGGACGCGATACTGCTGAGGCGGGAGGTCAACTCGTCGAACGTGATCGACGCGATGGGCATAGCGGAGGAGGCGGCGCCGGTGCAGGGAGTCGCGAAGGTGATACGCGACGGCGCGGCGAACAACGCGATCGTGGGCGCGCAGGCGCCGCTGAAGGTGAAGGGGCGGAACATCAAGGGGATGCTGATGGGGCCGTTCCGGAAGATCACGATGGGGATCAACGACGACGTGACGTTCATGCAGCCGCCGCAGTTCCCGGCGGCGGCGGACAAGCAGGTGGAGACGATACGCGGCGAGTTCCTGAGCTTCGAGGGCGTGGGGGACGCGGAGGCGAACAAGAAGCAGGACATCGTGAGCTGGTGGCTCGCGCAGATGCAGGAGCTGTACAGGCTGCTGCTGGAGGTGACGCAGGACAACGCGAGCGACGAGACGCTGGCGGGGATAACGAACGCGCACGACATCCAGGGGCTGAGGCGCGAGGACATCGCGGGCGACTTCGGGATATCGGTGGTCCTGGACCAGAACGACCTGGACAACGAGAAGCTGATCAAGAAGCTGCAGACGTTCGGGCAGCTGGTGCAGCCGCTCGACAGGAACAACTCGCTGGACACGCACCCGATCCTGATGGACGCGGTGAGGAAGCTGCTGCCGGGCGTCGCGAAGGCGAGCATGAAGACGCCGGGCGAGATGGCGGCGGACGACGTGAAGGACGAGATGCAGAACTTCGTGCAGATCAAGGCCGGCGTGATGCCGCAGATGGACACCGAGGGAAGGTGGAACTACCAGGCGCGGCTCGACTTCTACAGGGGGCTGCAGGAGCAGAACCCGGCGGCGTTCGAGGAGATGGGCGAGACGAGCCGCGAGATGCTCGCGAAGTGGATGGAGGCGCTCGAGATGCAGGGGCAGCAGTTCGGCGCGAACGCGGAGATCGGGCGCACGGGAGTGAAAGGAGTGCAGGCGCAATGAACGACGAGAGGAAAGACAGCGGGGAGTACTATCCGGGCGGACGCCAGGCGCAGGGCGGCGGCGGATCGGGAGGCGGCGGCGACGTGACGCCGAAGGTGCCGGTGACGCCGGTGGACGAGCTGCCGGAACGGTACAGGGAGAGCGACATGAGGGAGAAGGTGAACCAGCTTTGCAGGATAGTTAGCGGAGGCGTGGCGGCGCTTGCGGCGATGGTGGCGACGGCGCAGGTGACGGTGCAGGGCGCGAGGAAGGACGCGCTCTGGAACAGCGACTTCGTGGTGACGAACGTGACGGCGGACCTGGGAGGGTACGCGACGACGAACGCGGTGGAGCAGGCGCTTGAGGGGCGCAGCGAGGAGCTGAGGGCCGAGGTGGCGGCGGCG
>JAEEGL015260852.1_pt1 | contig 11358 bp, 8 predicted proteins | sample 9134231 | NCBI WGS metagenome assembly JAEEGL01 (sample SAMN16246548, study PRJNA631951) | gut metagenome | biome: gut microbiome; feature: rumen; material: fiber-attached | host: Bos | place: Iran: Karaj | collected 2018-10
GTCCGTGTTTTCATCTGCTGATACGAAACACCACCCATACTCGCCCTTTCTTTTTGCCTTCATCTCCTTGACATCCCTGGTAAGGTCAAGTAACGCAGTCCCGTTCTTTCCATAGTCAGAGATGTGTTTTAGGCTTTTCTGCAGGGACACACTCTTAAACGGAAGCTTCTTGGCACTTATGGTATTGATGTTCCAGTCATCGGGAACGGGTACAACATAGAACAGCTCAGTGGCTTTTCCTGCTGTTATCCGCATCTTTGCATCAGTCACCACGCTCCCTGCATCTATTTCGGGAAGTTTTGGCCTTATGAACGTGCGGTAGGTTACAGGCTTCGATTTTTTCCCTTTTGCATCCGCAGTTTCTCCCTTTCCTACCCTGAGGGTTTCCGTGTCCTTGCTTCCGTCAGAGCATACGGACACAAAGTCACCGAGGTTCTCAAATGACTTATATCTCCTGTATTTTAATATCGTGGGATCTATCTCTACGGGAAATGAGCGGGACTTAAACTTTAGCCAGGATTCATCGATCTTAACGGTAAGTGTCAGGATCCCGTCATCAGACTGGTTTATCTCATAGAAAGCTTCGCAGTCGCCATTACCCTTCGCATCCGACGTGGCAGGAGCAGGGATCTCAAATACGGGATCAGATCCTTTGCCGTATAACCAGATACCGCCATCATCATTCTTAACTGCACGCATGGTGCCGATGTTAAGGGTGAAAGTATAGGAAGCAGGAACCTCTGCCTTTGACAGGACTATGGTTTCCTTGATCCCTTCAGGAAGAAGTTCATATCTAAGATCCACTCCGTCCTCGATATCCTGATACAAAACCGTCTGGGATACGGGTAGTTCGGGATAATATATCTCTTCACCACTCTCTTTATCTTCTGACCCGGCATCTGCTTCAGAAACTGCTGCGTCATCCGATGCTGTACTATCAGATACCGCGGTATCAGGATCCTCAACATCAGTATCTTCTTCTGACGATGCAAGGGCTTCGATGCTGTCAGCATCTGCCGGAGTGTCATCGCAGGCATCGATCATAGACTGTTTATCGATCTCATCCCCGGTCTTTGGATCAAGAAGCGTTATCTTTCTTGACCATAATGCGGTATTATTATCTTCTGTCTCATTATTAGCCTCATTCTCCGGCAGGAGGCTGCTATCCGGCACTTTGCCGGTATTTGTTATCGCATCATCCGTTTTATCTGTGGATTTATCCGAATTTAAGCCATCGGATGTGTCTGATGGCTTATTATTGATATCAGACACTCCAGACAGCGGATCACCTGATTCTTCAAGATTATCTATGACAGTATTAGTATCAGTATCTTCATGACCTGCTTTCCGAGCATCCGCATCAGCCTCATCGTGAGATGCAGAGTCCGAACCTGTTTTGTTTGTCAGGTCCACATCTTCATCAGGCTTTTGGGTTTGGGTTCCGTCAGCTTCATTTGCACTGCTGTCTTTTGTCTTGCTTTCCGCTGTCGGAACATAAGCAAGGACTATGGCGTTTATTCCGTCTTTAAAGGAAAGTATATGATCTGTTGTAGCTTCTTCCGCGAACTTCACATCAAAAGCCGCGTCATTATTCGAAAAGCCATCAAAGTCTTGTAAACCCGCTTTAGACTCTTTATCATCTATTGCTTCTTTAGACGCATCGCTGTTTATCATGTCAGAAGCACTTTCTTCTATAATCTGAACAATTGTTTCTTCATCATCCGCATCCGGATCATCTCCGGATGCTTTGTTAATGTTCACCTCTTCGGTGATCACAGATCCGTCAGTTTTTACGTTATCGTTAGGTTTCAGAGATTCGATGGATCCTGTTGATCCGTCTGCCTCTGAATAATGAAGCCTGTTATCTATAAGCCTCCAAGACCCGTCATCCGCCTTGAAACTAACAGGATCGGTATAGTAGAATGTGGTAATGCTGTGATCGCTTCTTGAATACGTAAGGCTGTTCTCTTTACGGCTTTCAGTCAGTTCGTATGTAAGGGACGCACCGCTTCCAGTCTCTCCCGCTGACCCTCCTGATTCTGTGGCAACTTCTTCATCTTCCGAAACAGAATCTGTTTTCCCGCCCTGGTTTGAGCCTGATATCTTCGTCTCATTATCATTATCAGACAGGATAAAATCAGCCTCAGCTTCAAAGCCTTCCTGAAGGGCTTCCTCTTCCAGCCCTTCTATGATCGTATCTGCTTTATACTCCCCTGATCCATCACTACTTTTATCATCATGAAGCATATCAGAATCAGATGAACCATCTGACAGATTATCTATTTTTTCAGATTTTTCTTCAGATGCCTCCTGCGCAACGGTTGGATTACCGGATGCCAGCGCGGTCATTGGATCTTCTAACCCAAGAACTGTACATAGTAAAACTGCTACTAACCTAATAAATTGTGTTGGTTTCATTTAGTCCTCCTGTAATATCTCTCTAATATCAGTTTAATTGTGGTTATACCCTCATTTATCCTCATATAACAGATCTTCACCGATATGCAACCTTGCTGGCGCAGCTCATTAAACCTGTCCCGCATTATAAGAGTCTTCAGATGTATGACATATGTTACATCATCACCTGATAACCTTCAGTGTCTCCGCGATGATAAGATCCACATCCGCGTTCTCATCAAGCCCCAGACCCTTCATGGTGCTTACGATCTCGTTTTTACCAAAGCCTAAAGCCATGAGCGCCTCCGCTGCTTCTATATAGTTGGGGCTAAGCCCCGACTTATCAAGTTCATCGGAGATGACCGCCAGGGAACCTGTTCTCAAATCCTTAGTATCCGAACTTCCATATTTTGACTTTAAGTCTACTATTATCCTTTCTGCGGACTTCTTCCCGAGTCCCGGAGCCTTGGACAGTCCCTTCACGTCTCCTGTAACTATAGCCACACGTATGCTGTCAGCGTCCATCACCGACAATAGATTCAGAGCTGATTTTGGCCCGACGCCGCTTACAGATATCAGATCCTTAAATACATTCAGATCATCTCTCGTCATGAACCCCAAAAGCTCGATCGCATCTTCCCTTACGGATGTATAAGTATAGAGCTTAACCTTCTGCCCTGGCAAAGGCAGCTGACTCGCTGTTTTCCCTGAAATATGAACGTTATAACCGATATCATTTACGTCCAATACCACCAGATCCGGATATACATCTGCTACTGTTCCGTTTATATATGCATACATTTCATATCTCCCATATATGTTTATTCGAACTCAAACGTACTGATCCAACTTATTCCGGATCAGATTGATCATATAAATCCCCAAACACTCTCCGAACCGCAGGTAAAACCAGTATCGTGATATATCCTATAAGCGCTCCCGTGATGGCTCCGGCTATTATAAGAACCGGAACATAATACAATATGCTCAATGTCCGTAGTGCAAACGCCGCCACAATAAGCTGGCCGATATTATGTGTAACACCGCCCACAAGGCTCACACCCATTGGGGAAGTTTTGCCTGTCCTTTTGACCAGGATCATACAGATAAAGCTCAGTATCGCTCCGGCCAGGGAATACATGATCATTGACAGATTCCCGAACATAAAACCGGACAGGATTATCCGTATCAGATTAACGCATAATGCCTCTTTCCATCCCAGCGAATACAGAATGATAACTGTTGTAAGGTTTCCCAGACCGAGCTTTATACCCGGTATGCCGAAATTAAAAGGTATCAGCGTCTCTATATAGCTTAATATCATCGAAACCGCTATATAAAACCCGCACAGAACTATTGTTTTTGTTCTGTCAGATGTCTTCATGAAGTTCACTATACTTCACCTGTTATCATATCCTTCATGCTACAGACAGGTTATCTGTTTGTTCGTTTCCTGCTGTAACCACGGATCAATTCATTTTATGGTTTATTCGGTGTTTCTATAATCTACCAGGTAATGGCATCTGTATCATTTGTTATATCGCTGCCTTGTTCTTTAGATAAATCCTCAGCATCTTTCTTATTTATAACGGTGACAACAACCTTGTGCGGCAGGCATACTATCGATTCCGACGAACGCGATACTGGCTTCGAGTGAACACATATCAGATCGGGGCATGTAGATGCTATCATGTCAGCCTTGTGGTCATATATCTTTATGATATTGATATCAGTATCCTCTGCGTAAATGCCTTTAAGATCTACATATCCGTCTTTATTCAATTCACTGTAAAACCGGGATTTATCAATTCCGGATGCCTGATCATTATTATCAGCAGTATAACACGACATATATCCGTCTAAGTACTCACAGACCCCATCGACATCTTTGATAAGCGGACTTATATTATTTCCATCAGTATCCTGAAGGATCTTATCAATATCATCCGAACAAATTATTACGATATACCCTTCATCATCCAGCGAATATAAAGCATTACTGTATTCCGATCCTTCATCCGCCACCCCACAGTCAATACATATATATGTACCTGAGGGCATCAGCGCACGTATCAGCAGATACAGGATACCTGCGAACAAAAAAACTGCCGCAAGTAGATAAATGTCATTTATATACCTGCGGCGGGATTTATTATTTATTATATCATTATCGAACATATGTTTCAAGTATGGAAAAGCATTGATAATATCTGCTGTCCGTATATCTGTACTCTTATGGAGATATACTTATTTTTTTCTGTCATTAACAGTTCCCTGATTTTCAAGGATTATTATGCTTCTGGCCCGGATGCTGATATGCAGAGACTCCTTGGCATCTTCAATATTCTCTAATGAATTAAGTTCATCGGTTGTAGCTGCAATTACCCATCTTGAACCGCCTTTAAGCTTGGGAAGGGCTATATTCTTGGTCTCCCAATGCATATTGTAGATCAGATAGATGAGCCTCTTATCATCAGCATCAGAATATCTGTCATAATACAGAATGCCGAAATCATGTGATGTGGGACCTATATCTGCTCTCCACAGTTCCTCTCCGTGCATCGACACATCAGGATATCCGTAAGATAAATAATCTCTGCCGGTAAAACTGTGATCAGCTCCGATTGAAGGATGTGAACGCCTGATCTTAATAAGATTTTTCACAAAATCAAGTATATCGGTTCCGAAAGCGCTCTTGGTCCACTTGATATAACCTGTAGCGTTATCCTGATTATAAGGATTATTATTGCCAAACTGCGTATTACCGAACTCGTCTCCGCCGTATATAAGAGGCGTCCCCTGACTTGTAAGCAGCATTGCAAAGGCATTTTTAAGCTGTTTGCGTCTGAGTTCTACTATGCTCTTTTTCCTGGTTATTCCTTCAAATCCGCAGTTCCAACTGTAGTTATAATCTATTCCGTCCCGGCCGTTTTCTCCATTGTCCTCATTATGTTTCTCATTGTAGGATACTATATCAACCGCGCGCATAGTATCCTGTCTTGCGATATAGACGATGGGATGGGTGGATGGATCGGCATTCTTAAACTGCATTGACGCATTAAGCGCAGAATTCGGATCGCCTTTTAGGAATTTCCTTATATCGGTCATATATCCCGAATCCAGATAGCCGTGCTCGGGATTTATCTTATCCCCGGACATGGATATCGCTTCATCATACAGGATCTTGCAACCATACAGTATAGGATCAGACAAAATATCATTGATCGGCAGACCTGTTCCTATGAGCTGGAATCCATCCACATGGTATCTGTCACGCCAGAATCTGAGGATATCTGTAATCTCGCGAACAGTCATGTCAGCCTTGAACATGAACTGAAGTATTACTTCGATACCTGCTTTATGTATAGCATCGATCATCTCATGCATCTCAGCAACTGGATTGCCTGACGCCGAATATGCATGCTTGGGCACATAATAGTAACCGCCGGCATATCCCCAATAATTAACTCTTACGGGCTTATCATCTTCCTTTTTGATGATATCAGGGGCGTATATGATCTCGTTAAACTCATACACAGGCATGAGGATCAGACCGGTAACGCCCAGACTCTGGATATAAGGCAGTTTACGGATAAGACCTCTGAAAGTTCCTCTATCCTTAACGCCTGATGATGAATGTGCCGTATATCCTCTTACATGCACCATATATAACAGGCTGTCGCTGTAATGCGTGCCTGCAAATACTTCTTCATTTACATATTTATCTGTACTTAATCTGGAAAAAGGTGATGTAACCTGGCCGAATGAACCAAATCCGTCGGAATCCTGCATATAAGGATCCGGGAAGATCTCATCATCGGTAAAAAACAGGTATCTCAAGCCTCTGCCTTCAGAATCCGACAGATAGCTTTCGATATTGGTTCCTGCAAACCTGACCTCAGCCGCGCAGATGCGCCCCTCTTTGGTCCATGAAGGGAATTCAATCTTGATGGGGGCGCTCATACCTGCCGGATACAGCAAAACCCCGCATTTAATAAATGTACCGGTCTCAAACGAAAACCGCACACCTTTATCTGTTTTGTAAGCGCCCAAAGGATACGCACTTGTTTTATGCAGCGTATATATACGTGAAGTCATATCAATCTGCTTGATTATCCTTTATAGCATTGTTATATCTTTCTACCCATTCATCCAAGTTGATTCTTCCTTCGATCATAAGTTGAAAATCAGCTATCTGAGCATCAGAAAAACCTATCTTACGCAATCCTTCTATTAAATTTGCAATCTCCGTCATTTTCATAAGTATAATCTCCCCTCAAATTCATTGTAGCACATATCGGATTATCGGCAAGAAATAATTGACCGGATGGTCGCGTAAAACGTATAATTATTCTGTTATATTTCAAATAACAGAAAGGAACACACAATGTCAGAAGAAAACAAAATGATCACAGAAGACGAATTTGATGATGAAGAGATGACCGTCACGCTGAATTTCGAAGACGGGGACGTTGAATGTGCTGTAGTTACTATCTTTGATCTGGACGGAAAAGACTACATTGCTCTTCTTCCTTTGGATGAAGAAGGCGACAACGAGGAAGGTGAAGTATGGATCTACGGATACAGCGAGAATCCAGATGACCCTAACGAAGAACCCGAACTCACTTATATCGAAGATGATGATGAATATGAGCGCGCCAGCGCCGAATTCGACCGTCTCGTGGAAGAATCAGAGCATGACGAGGTTCTGTAAAAAGTACACCTGAGACAAACGTGAACTATCATGTATACTGCAAAACAGCCGGGGATCCCCCGGCTGTTCTTATCTCTGTTTAAATGATAACGGATCGATCACTCTATAACCGTGAATTCTATGATCGGCTTATTTTCTCTTTCTGCCATAAGCTTATCAAATTCTTCCTGACCGCCGGTATAGTCGTTTGTATCAAAAGTATTCTTATCTCTTGTGAATCCCGAGAATTCATTGGTTCCTGAGTTCACACCGTCATCTATGCTGTCCTTATACATCACATAACCGTCTTCTGAGAGGAAATACGTTTCATATGTATGATTTGTACCTGCATAGATGATACCGTTTTCAAGCCTTAAGGGATTGGCAGAACCGTTACCTGTTACAAGTCCGAGCTGCTTAACTTCACCTTCAGGCTTGCCGTAGAGTGAAGCTTCACAGGCTGAATGATCATATTCGAATACAAGATCTGTAACTGCCAGTATCTCTTCATCGCTTCCTATGACCTTTATATATGCATATCCCTGACCGGACTTAAGCTGGGCTATCACATCATCATATGAACCAAACTTTGTTACTCCTGACTGTTCCTGAAGAAAGTCAGCAGGCATGTCGTCAAATTCGTTTTCTCCGGCGAACATCTGCTCTGCAACTGCCTGGATATCAAACCCGTCAAGATCTTTGGCTGCGACGGAAAGTGAATATGATATGCCGATCTCTACGTCATACCATGTGATCATATCAACATAACCAGTATCGTTTATCGAACGGTACATTTTACCTGCCATATTACCGCCGCCCCAGTTTGCAAGAGTGCAGTCTTCAGGTCCTACTGTCCATTCCACATAATTGCCTGCAATATCCGTATCTTCGGCTGCTCCCTGCTGGGCTCTTGCGGTAAAATTCATATCATCCAATGCAAAACTGAGCTGTATCATAGGACCAATACCCTTGTCCGGATCTCCAAGTTCCTCACACTTCATCCAACCCTGAACAGTAGCTCCTTCGGGAGCCTTAAAGAGCCTTAAGCACAGTTCGTTAGCTTCTTCTTCTGTGATATCTACCCACGGATTAGCCATTCCGACTGACTCTTCTTCCTCTTCTTCGGTTGTATCCGCAACTTCTTCAGCCGTTTCTTCAACGGGCGCATTCTCTTCAACAGCAGGTACTGCTTCATCGGCTTTGCCGCATGCTGTTAATGAAGCAGCAGCAAGTACACATACACCAAGTAATGCAACAATCTTCTTTTTCATAATTACTCTCCTCATCTAAAACGTGACTCTCATTTTCACATCTGTAATTTTATACGATTATTCACAGTAAATGGCATGATAATTGTGTATAAAAAAACTGCGGCTTTCGCCGCAGTTTTATGCAGTATAGATATTAACCCTTTACAACGATATTCACGATCCTGCCGGGTACGTAGATCTCCTTAACGATCTCCTTACCGGCAAGCCTGTCTCCCAGCTCTTCCTTACCGGCGGCAATGATATCATCTTTATTACCGTCTGCGGGAACCATGATAGTTGATCTGACCTTGCCGTTGATCTGGACTGCTATCTCGATGGTGCTTTCAACTGTCTTAGCCTCATCATATTCAGGCCAGCTCTGCTCATATACATATCCGCCGTAACCGCATACAGACCAGATTTCCTCCGTGATATGCGGAGCCACGGGATTAAGCAGTATCAGGAAGGTCTTAAGCTCGTCCTTAGTAACGCTTCCCTTCTTCGTAAAATCATTTATCAGACTCATCATGGCAGCTATCGCCGTGTTGAACTTAAGAGTCTCAAAGTCATTTGATACCTTCTTGATAGTCTTATGTACGGTTGCTTCAAGATCAGATGAATATCCTTCATCATCAGTTACAATATCCTGAAGCTTCCAGACTCTCTCCAGGAATCTGCGGCATCCTCTTACGCCTTCATCCTGCCATGAAGCAGCCAGGTCAAAGGCTCCGATGAACATCTCATATGTTCTTAAGGTATCTGCACCGAACTCATCGATGATCTCATCCGGATTAACCACGTTTCCGCGGGATTTTGACATCTTCTCGCCGTTTGAGCCTAAGATCATGCCGTGAGAAGTACGCTTCTGATAAGGCTCTTTAGTAGGAACAACACCCTGGTCATACAGGAATCTGTGCCAGAATCTGGAATACAGAAGGTGCAGTGTCGTATGCTCCATACCGCCGTTATACCAGTCTACGGGAAGCCAGTATTTAAGGGCCTCAGGACTTGCAAGTGCTTCCTTGTTATGAGGATCCGTATATCTTAGGAAATACCATGAAGATCCTGCCCACTGAGGCATGGTATCTGTCTCACGCTTTGCAGGGCCACCGCAGCACGGGCAGGTGGTACTTACCCATTCTGTCATAGTTGACAGAGGTGACTCTCCTGTATCCGTAGGCATATATGAATCAACCTCGGGAAGTTCAAGAGGAAGCTCTGATTCAGGAATAGCAACATATCCGCACTTATCGCAGAATACTATCGGAATAGGCTCACCCCAATAACGCTGACGCGAGAATACCCAGTCACGAAGCTTATAGTTAACCTTTGCGCACCCAATTCCTTTTTCTTCAAGATAAGCGATCATCTTCTCTTTGGCTTCAGCAACGGATAATCCGTTGATAAAACCGGAATTGACCAGCGTACCGGTAGCAACGTCTGTATAAACATGCTCCTGAACGTTTTCACCGCCGGCAACAACTTCTACTATGGGAAGGCCAAATTTCTTGGCAAAATCCCAGTCCCTCTCATCATGTGCCGGAACAGCCATGATGGCACCGGTTCCGTAACTCATAAGTACATAATCAGATACGAATATGGGAATTTCCTGCTCATTTACAGGATTAACCGCGGACAATCCCTTAAGAACAACACCTGTCTTATCCTTATTAAGTTCACTTCTTTCAAAATCTGACTTCTTAGCAGCCTGAACGCGGTAATCTTCAACATCACTCCAGTTGGTGATCTCATCCTTATATTTATCAAGTATCGGGTGTTCAGGGCTTACTACCATATAGGTTGCGCCAAAGAGCGTATCGCATCTGGTGGTATATACGCGGAGTTTATCAGGCTTATCCTTAATCTGGAAATCTACTTCTGCACCGGTGCTTCTGCCGATCCAGTTTCTCTGAGAGACTGCTATCCTTTCGACATAATCCACATCATCCAGACCATCGATAAGTTTCTGTGCATATTCAGTGATCTTAAGCATCCACTGACTCTTAACCTTGCGAACCACCTCGGAGCCGCATCTTTCGCAGACGCCGTTAACCACTTCCTCGTTTGCAAGGCCTACTTTACAGCCTGTACACCAGTTGATGGGCATCTCGGCTTTATATGCCAGACCTTTCTTAAATAACTGAAGGAATATCCACTGTGTCCAGTGATAATAATCGGGATCGGTGGTGTTGATCTCTCTGTTCCAGTCAAATGAATATCCGATGGAATGAAGCTGACCTTTAAATCTCTCCACATTATTCTTAGTAACGATCTTCGGATGGATCTTATTTGCTATGGCGTAATTCTCGGTAGGAAGTCCAAATGCGTCCCACCCCATGGGGAAAAGAACGTTATAGCCCTGCATGCGGCGTTTTCTGGATACGATATCCATTGCGGTATAAGGTCTGGGATGACCAACATGCAATCCCTGTCCCGAAGGATAAGGGAACTCCACAAGCGCATAAAACTTGGGCTTTGAATAATCATCAGATGTTGCAAAAGACTGATTCTCATCCCATATCTTCTGCCATTTTGACTCCACGAGTTTGTGATTATAGATTTCAGACATTTTTCATACTCCTCTTTATATTATTTGTTATTCTGAATAATTATATGTCATTCTGAGCGTAGCGAAGAATCCCACTTTCATGCATATATGTGCAATTACTTCCAATCATCCAGAATAACTATGCATTCATCCACATCCATGGATGCTACTGCCTCTTTTAAAGCTTCATACTTGGATTGCCATAAGCCGGAGTAATGGTATTTACCCATTTCCTCTATCACGGCTTCCATTTCATCCATATCCAGGTCATCTACTGCAACCCTCAGCCTGCCAAACAAACTCTTTAAGCTGTTCATATCGGCTTCCGGCTTAGAGGACTCATCCACTTCAGGCTTATCAAATAAGGGCGACAATTTCTCCTTATACGACAGATAATCCTTAAGCAGTGTATCGGTATACTGATTAATTACAGCTGTATCTTCGGATTTGCCTGCCATCTCAAGCTTATA
>JAEEGL015614063.1_pt1 | contig 11358 bp, 7 predicted proteins | sample 9134231 | NCBI WGS metagenome assembly JAEEGL01 (sample SAMN16246548, study PRJNA631951) | gut metagenome | biome: gut microbiome; feature: rumen; material: fiber-attached | host: Bos | place: Iran: Karaj | collected 2018-10
GATCTGAAAGAGCCTCATCAACTGTTACATTGTAAGTGCTTCCGTTGTTTGTTACTTTAAATGGGCTTGACTCTGCCTTAAGTGCTGCGAAAAATGGATCATTCTCTGACTTAGGTGAATATGTGTAGGCCACGTTTGTTCCTGAGAATGTAGCATCGAACACCTTATAGAGCTGGTATTCCATGCCTTCTGTTGTGTTGCTTACTGTGATGGTTCCTGTTGTAGGAGCCTCAGCAGCCTTTGCTGACACGCCAGCAGCTGTAAATGTCATGGCAAGAGCCATTGCGCCGGCGAGTACGCCTGTTACGAATTTCTTTAATCCTCTCATTTCTTTTTCTCCTTTGAATCTTGTTGTTCTTAAATACTATCTTTTTACACTATCTTCTTTTTTCTTCTGGATAGTTTGAAAACTGCAAAGCCTGCAAGTGCTATTGCTGCAAGGCTGATTCCAATCACCGCGAAAGGCTTATCTCCGATTCCGCCTGAGTTTGGAAGAACGCTGGTACCAAGGTTATTGGTAACCGTGAGCACATTTACGGGATGGTTGTTACCCTTTGCAACCGCCGCTCTCCAATCCGTCTTATCTTCGATATTGTCTCCATCGAAGCCTCTTTGGTAATTGTAATCGGTGGTTGTTCTTGTTACATTGTAGAGCGACTGTCCACCATAAAGGATATATGGTGATTCAGGACAGTTAACTCCGTTGCTGTCGCATTCCTGCATCTGGTATACATACTGATAAACATGGTCATCATTAGGACCATTGTCCTGCTTCCTGTCTACTGAGAATTCGCAGTACCAGCCGTTTGCGTAGCAGAGCTGAACAATTGCGCAGGAAGGATTGCTTGGATCCCGCATTATGTACTGCTTATACTGCTCAGGTGTTGCATTAAGAAGCATGTCGTAAGAAAGCTGAACTCTTGTGTCATCCCGTCTGTAGTAGCGATAGATCTTTACATAAACAGGATTGTAATCTGCTGTGTCCTCATAGCTCGTAGGCTCACCATTCAGCTTCCAGTATTTGTAAACCTGCAGATAAGGTTTGTTGTGAAGTGTGAAGTCTATGTTGCCGGCTTCATCTGTCTCAACAACTACCTGCGAAAGCTTGTAACCATTTATTGTCTTTCCATTGAGGTAAGTGGTGTACATTGCTTCACCAAGCATTTCACCGCCGTACCACTCCTGAATCTTATACTGGTACTTGCTGCTCATGTTGTTAAAGGTGATCGGGTTGGATCTGTAATCCCAAACCTCAGGATAATCACCATATTCAACAGCAGTGAAATCTCCGCCCGGCTCTGTCTGGTACATACGAGGAGTCTTTATTGTGTACTCTTCTGCCACTTCCCAGTTATTTCCATCCTCTGAACGAAGAAGCTTAAAGGTCACATCGAAGATGTTGTCAGTAACAAGCTTGCCGTTCTTAGGAAGTCCTACCAGTTCATCCCACTCTTTTGTAACTACGATTGTGATGTTCTCGGTTGTTGAATTGTAGAAAGCAACCTTCTCATCCTTTACCTCATACTCAGGTGTGCAGTAGTTTTTTGCCAAAGAGCAGTTGTCTCTGATCGCTGCAACTATGTTCTCGTCATCGATTCTGTAATAGGTTATGTCGATGTCGTTAACACTGTTATAAACAACCTTTATAAGGATGTTGCCCTGATCTCTTAAGTAATTCTTATAAGCTTTTGAGTTACCCTTATCTTTCCTGTGAGAGTCATCACTGTAGGAGTACTCATCCATTCTAAGGATGTAGGTATTTCCCGGATACATGAGCCACTTATTAGGATCAATTGTATAAGTGATACTTCCGTTCTCATCACTTGAGATATGAGTATCATCATGGGAAATCCACTTATTCTTTCCATTATTGTACTCGACTATCTTTAATCTGAAGTCGAACTTTTCTGTTGCAAGAACATTGTCAAGGTACTTATAGAGCTGAAGCTTGAAGGAAGCTCCCTTATTGATGATTGTTGCTGTTCCAAGCTCCTTGGAACCTGTTTCTCTCTGAGTGTTATAATTAGAACTCTCAAAGACAAGTTCCTTTGGCTTTGACTCCGGTGTATCCGAACTGAAGCCGTCCGGAACAGTTGTCTCTGCCACTGTGTATTTAATGGTGTTGCCGTTTGCATCCTTCTTTGGAAGCTTTTTCCAAACGAACTTCCATGCTGTATCAGCTTTATTTACATCTGTATCAACACCACTTGTGATCACTTCGTATGGATACTTGGTTGCATCTACCGGTGTTGTAACACCAAGTACTGTCTGGTAAAGAGTGAGCACAACCTGTGATGGATCTGAAGGAATGTCGCCCGCATCTCTGCCATTTAATATCCATGCCTTTGTTACTTCGATGTCTACAGTCTCAGCAGTTGTGTTATAGAAAGCTACATTCTTCATTGCCTCAGTAGCTCCGGATTTTGAAATCCTGTGCTGTGTGTTGTAATAACCTGTTCCCGGGTTACTCTGCAGATTCTGTGACTCAGCAGCATCAATTCTGTAGTAAAGAGGCTCTTTTTCGCCGCCTGCGTAATACTTGATCTTTATAAGAATTGATGAATCATCCTTCTTGAAGGTTCCTGTCTGATCATCATTCTCAAACAGTGCGAAGTAATAAGTATGATCGTCTGCCGCATTGCTTCTTCCATAGGTCATTCCCAGAAGACTTGGCTTTATCTCATACTTTATAGAAGATCCTTCGTTGGTGATGTTTGTATCAAGGATTTCCCAGTAGTTATAACCAAGCTCATGCTTTCTTAGCATAACCAATGTGAAAGTGAACTTTCCGGTATGAGCATCTGTAGCAAGCTTATTGTCAACGTACTTATCTACATTTATCTCGAAGGTCTCTGCATCCTCACCCACATTGCTGATGGTCATGCTTGCCTGTTTATCGAGATATCTTCTTGTAGTAAACTTATGAATCTCTTTTCTCTGATAGATGTAATCTGCGATTACTGCTCCAGGGTGTGCTCCGGAGAAAATATCCACATAAGCTTCAGGAGCAATGACAGTACCGGATGCGGTATCCAGAGTCAGCGTTCCAGTGTACGGAACCAGTGTATTATCTCCTGTTCTCTGAAGAGGGTTGATGATGATCTGGTTAGCAATCTCTTCCCATCCTCTTCCGGTAAGACTACCTGCAGGGTTGCTTGCGGTCTTAACCAAAAACTGCTGGATCGTATAACTTCTGCAGTTTGTAAGATCAAGATTGATGATCAGGAGCTTATTTCCGATATCAATTCCTGCATTTGTCAGGTAGTTATTAAGCTGGTCCTCATTGTAATTTCTGAGAAGAGCTTTTGTAACATCCTTTCTGAAGCCATCACTTGTTCCGATGGCATTTACAACCACCACATCGTCTGTATTCTTTGCAAGCGCAATTTTTTCTGAAACAGAATAAGCTGCCGTAAGCATATTGGATACAGAAATCGGGAAGGAGCCCTGAACAGTTGTGCCTTGCAGATTGTCCGGATGGGTGTATACCGTGTAGGAGCTGTCTGAGTTCTTGATATAAAGGGTATTTCCATCTACATCCTGAAGTCTTGAGGCAAGAATCTCTCCTGATTCTCCTGTTGCATTATTCTCAACATAAGAGCTGCTGAAGGAACCAATGATGTCGTTATCGCTCTCTGTCTGGAAATCGTTGGTCACATATGTAACTGTGAAGGTGCTGCCGTCCTTTACAAAGGACTCTCCGTTGGGAACTATGTTTCCGTCAGGATCAAGCTCGTAAATATATATTCTTGCATATTTCTGAAGTTCGCTGTTTGAGAACTTCTCAAGAAGATTTACGGTTCCTGAGCCGTTGTTTACGGCTATATCAAAAGTTCCTATTCTTGCAGGATTGCGATTAGCATCTGTGTACTCATCACTGAAAAGTCCGAAGGTGAAATCGCCATCTCTTGTTGACTTCTTGGTCACGTAATAACCATCGAAGGAAACGTGTGTATAAACTGAAGAAGTGTTACCAAACTCGATGATTTTCTTTAAAGTGCCTACTGCGATGTTTGCCTCGATATCAGCATCACCGGAAGCCTCATAAACTCTTGCTACAGCACCGAACATGGTGTTGTCTCCAAGGGCCTCAGCGATCTGCTTGGCACTTATTTCCTCTGTGCCCTCCCAGGAGATAATTCCGTCGCTGTTGTAGATAAGCGCATATGCTGAGAAGGAATCCGTTTCAAAAGAAACCTTGTCTGTGTCTCCGGAAAGATCAACATCGCTGCTCTGAACCACCTCTACGCTGATATCTGAAGCTGTAATATCTGATGCCTCGCTGGTGGCATCCACGTTGTCCATTACTTCGTCGCTTACAGGAAGATGTACTACATTAACCGAATCGCTTGAAACAGATCCGAAGCTGTCTGAAATCTGGTTCTGATTAAGTGTAAGCGAGATTGAAACTGTTCCTGCCGTAGGCTGATACTCAACTCCGTCCAGCTTAAAGGCTATATCGTAAAGAAGTGTGTTTGTTTCGTCATAGGACTGAGCCTTTTCCTGATTGCTCTCGTCTGCGATCTTCTCGGCATTGTCGTTAAGTGCCTGCATGTAAGCATCGTAGTTGTAGTCCTGTGTTTTTGAACTTATCTCAGCGATGCAAAGCTGTATTCCTGCCGGAAGTGATGTCGGATCTGATATAACTGCCTTAGCAGTAACCTTGCTGTCGCTTGCTGTAAACTCTGTCTGAGTGTTTACCTTATAATACTTAAGATGAAGCTCTGCATCCTCCGTGATGTCTTTTTCTTCGCCGGCTGCTGTCATTGCTTTATAGAAGATGTACTCCTTCTCGTCGCTGCTGCCTGCTGCTGCGCTGTCTTCGTTATCTGAAGCTGCTGTCTTTTTCTGCTTTGTGATCTTTACAACCTCTGTGTCATTTATAACACCCTGGCTGAAAACATATCCCTCGAAGCTTCTTACTTCTTTTGTAAGGTCAAAGGACTCTTCGATTGAAAGCTCCTTGGACTCTGAAATAGCTTCTCCGCTTAAATCCTCGTAGTTAACTTTGATCACTACATCCTTAGCTGAAACTTCTTTCTTCTCTTCCTTCTCAGCGGAGCTGCTCTCTGCGGAAGCATCTGTTACTGCTTCGCTTGAAGACTCTGAAGAAGCATCGCTGGAAGCTTCTGATGAAGCATCACTTGAAGCCTCTGTAGATGCATCAGCTGCTGCCTCGTCTGAAGAAGCACTGCTGCTTTCAGAACTCTCTGCTGCGGAAGCTTCGGAAGCTGCTGAGGAATCCTCCTGATCGTTAGAAGACTCTGTAGCTGATCCGTCCTCTGAGGAACTGTTTTCGTCCTGCTGTTTTGAAGCACCTGCAGCTCCTTGCTGGTTTTCCTGTTCTTCCATCTGATCTATGAGTCCCTGTTCAAACTCACTGTCAGCGGTTTCAAGTACCAGTCCGACCTGCTTGGCTCCTTCCTCTGTCATTGCCGTTGCAGGCTTATTCAAAACGTATAACGTGATCGTTCCGGTAAGAAGCGAAAGACAAAGGGCAAACACCAGCCATTTTTTGTGTAAGCCATGCTTCTTTATGTAGTTTTCTGCGCGATTTTCATCGACTTTGCGCATGTCCTGTTACCTCTAAATCTTAATAGTTACTTTTCTTTGCTTATAGTCCTCCGAAGGCACTAAAGGGAAATACCCTGAACATTACCTTTCCAATAAGCTGTTCCTTAGTTACACATCCAACAACGCTTGATCTTGAATCAATTGAAACGCTTCTGTGGTCTCCCAAAACAAACCATCTGTTTTCAGGAACCTGATACGGAAATGTTATATCTGTTGGTTCAAGGCTCTTATCCGAAGCGTAAGCCTCCTCAATAACTGTTCCGTTAACCGATACATTCCCCTGACTGTCTATTGAAACCCAGTCGCCGGGGCCTCCGATAACTCTTTTGACCAAAACCTTGTTGTTATAATAAAAGGCAAGCAGTTCTCCTGTCTCGAATGTCTGACTGTTACTTGCTATTACTATCTGTCCTGTCTCCAATGTAGGAGTCATGCTGTCTCCCGTGACCTTAAGCACCGTCACGTAGAAGCTTGAAATAAGTACTGCCAGTGCAGCCACAACAACAACTACCAATAAGGTGTTCCTAAGAACCTTCTTATATTCTTTTTTGTTGTTTTCTCTCTTAAGTTCTTTTTTCAGCTGATCAAGAGTTGGCTTTTGTGCAGTCTCTGATTTCTTATTCTTATTCATCAGTCTTTATTTTCCTCGGCCTGCCTCTTTTTCTCTTAACAGGCTGCTGTAAAGGTTCTTCCTTGTTCTCAATGGGGGGTGTCATTGTCTGTGTCGGCGCTGCCTGTCCGGCCCGTTCTGCTGCCTGTGCGAGCATCTCGTCGCAGCGCTTCTTAGCTTCGCTCTCCATCAAAGCTATTCTCTTTTGTGACTCCTCCATCTGCCTCTTGAAATCTTCGTATTCTTTTCTGGCCTGATCCTGAACTGTCTTTACATAAAGATCTGCTGCCTTCTGTCCCGCCTCGTATACACCGGCGAGCTTTATGGAGGCTTCTGCCAAAGTTCCTGAGCTCTGTATCTTATCCATCTCGTCGTCCACCTGCTGTACAAGAGCTTCTTTTTCTCTGGCTAATCTGGCTTTTAAGCCGCTTATATCCTTATCGAACTTGGCTTGCATCTGCTCTTTCTGCTGATTGAACTTGACTCTCATCTCGGCCTTTTCTTCGTCAAAGCTCTTAAGCATCGCAGCTCTTTCTTCAGCCATTTCGTGTTGGAGCTGTAATCGTTCTCTTTCGAATTCTTCCCTTAACTCATCTTCACGTCTTCTTGCTGCCTCAGCTTCCTCTGAAAAGCTGATCATCATCTCAAGCAGCTCTGCGCGACTTAGTTTCTTTAAATTTATATCTGCCATTTTTATGTTCCTGTTTTACCATGAAAAAAGGCACTTTGCGTTGGACTAAAACCTTTAGTTCTCTGCAAAATACCTTGTTATGGCGAAAGGCATCTGCAAAACCGCGTCCATTGCCTGATCAATTACGTTTCCCTGTACCTCTACGACATTACCAATGTCATCCGTTCATCCATGAACTCAACACGTACTGTAATTCCAATAAAAAAGACCGTCTGTAAAATCCTTCAACAGGCACGGTCGCTTTTATGGTGCAATCCTGCACCAGCAACTGGCTGTCTGTCACTTTGTAAATGTGATTGAGACCCTTTAGCTTTGCGTCACCATCTTTCGATGGCTTTGCCTTTTATTCCCTGATTATTAAGTTAGCTGAGATAATTTTAACTTTTTTAAGCTAAGATTATTCCGCATTTCTGTAACTAGAATATAAACTATTGGGAACCAAAATACAACTACTTTTAATCAAAAAAATCACAGTATCTGAAAAAAAGAGCCGGAACTCAGTCCGGCTCTGTGGATTTAAATTTCATTTTTTTTAATAATTAAAAATAGTTTCCTAATGTTTACTTATGGTTTCCTAGTAATTTCTTATCGTTTAAGTCCTTTCAAGATCTGAAGCATCTCGTCAGATGTAGTAATTACGCGGCTATTAGCCTGGAAACCACGCTGAGTCGTGATCATATCTGTAAATTCCTTGGCAAGGTCGACGTTACTTCCTTCCAAAACACCTGAGGACATGTAACCACCATCTTCTGTGATGTCCATATAGATAGGATCGCCTGAGTTAAGAGATGCCTTATAGAGGTTATCTCCAATCTTTTCAAGGCCCATAGCATTGTTAAACTCAGCAACAATGATCTGCGAAAGCTTTACAGTCTGACCGTTTGAATACTCTCCATAGATCGATCCGTCAGTTGTTATGGAAACTCCGGTCATAGCTCCTTTTGCGTAGCCCTTGTTCTGGCCTTCTACATCTCCGCTGTAGGCGTAGATAGTTGAATTGTGGCTTCCGCTCGAATTGGCGTAGTTTGAAGTTCTGGAAAAATCTATATTGAGATCGCCCAGAACTGAAGCATCTCCGGAAAAGCTGTACTTATAGTTATTAACTTCAGCCCCATCTATGCTTTCAAGCTTTCCGTCGTGAGGGCTATAGCGAAGGACCAGGCTGTCACTTGAATCATTTTTAACTTTATTTCCATTAGAATCCAATATCTTATCTATGCTTACGGAATAGGTAGTATCATCATCGTCTCCGTTATCTGTGAATTTAAAATTCAATGTGTAGCTGTTACCATCTTTTCCAAATACTCCAAGCTGAATGATCTTGCCTTCCTCAAGATTTGCATCATCCTTATCAATATTTCCTTTAAGATATGCTTCGGAAGTGGGAGTCCCTGCAATGGTTGTTGTCTGATCTGTGATAATAGCTGAGGAGCCACCTGTAAGTCCTACTCCATCTATCATGTTTACCAGGAAGCCATTATTTTTTGTAACAAGATTTCCAGCTCCGTCAATGGTAAAAGAGCCGTCTCTTGTAAAGCAGCGCTCATTGCTGGTAGCATCCGGGCTGATAACAAAGAAAGACTCGCCTGTTATCATAAGATCGAAGGTATTATAAGTAGTAACTGCTGAGCCCTGCTTTGTTATATTAGTAAAAATAGAGCTCATCTTGGCGCCGTAGCCGACCTGCGAAGCATTTGTTGTCGCTGTACTGTCTCCGCCTCCAAGGCCCTGTTTTACAGTCTGATATAAGACATCCGAAAAACCGGTTGCCTGAGATTTGAATGCAGTTGTATTTACATTGGCAATGTTATTACCAATTACGTCCATTTCGAGCTGGTGGGTTGTAAGACCTGCGACACCTGACCAAAGAGATCTCATCATAGGGCATGTACCTCCGAATTATCGATAATCCTTTTGTACGTCCCTGTACTATCCTTAATGGCATCCCTTTGCCGGAGGAATATCTGACTATTGCTTGGAATATTGAATAGAGTATTACTCTTCATATCTTTTATCGGTCATTATTCAATATTTATTTAGCTGCAAATGAAAAAATGTTTTAATAAGAACATTCTTGATGTATACTAAACTATATGTTTTAAGACTGTAGCATGTGAAAGTGAGAATGCCATGGATTATAAGAATTGCGGAGACAACATAGAATTAAAGAATGAAATCAAAAATATCGTAGATCTTATATTATCTGATTATGAAAAGGCCCGCGACATAGACCGCATGGACGTTTTTAACCAGCCTGACAGGGACGCAGTAAAGGATATCGTGATCAAGCTTATCAGGATCATCTATCCGGGCTATTACAGAGACAAGGTATATAAGAGCTACAACGACAACAACAGGATCGCCATTGTTATAGAAGATGTCATCTACAACATGCAAAAGCAGATTTCTATAGCCTTCCACCACAGTCCTGAATATAAGGACGCTTCAGACGAGACTCTCGACTGCGGATCAAGGCGCATAACACATGAATTTTTCAAAAAACTTCCTAAGATAAGGGAATATTTGGATACAGACCTTCAGGCCTGCTATGATGGAGACCCCGCAGCCTACAGCAAGGGAGAAATCATCCTCTCCTATCCGGGACTCCTTGCAACTACGATCAACAGAATTGCTCATGAGCTGTACCTTCTTAACGTACCTCTGATTCCCAGAATGATGACAGAGTACGCTCACAGCAAAACCGGAATTGATATCCATCCCGGCGCAACAATCGGTAAGTACTTCATGATCGATCATGGTACAGGCATTGTTATCGGAGAAACTTCTATTATAGGCGAGCACGTAAAAATCTATCAGGGCGTAACCATCGGCGGTCTCTCCACCAGAGGCGGTCAGGCCCTCAAGGGAGTAAAACGTCACCCCACCATCGAGGACAACGTCACCATCTACTCCGGAGCCTCCATCCTGGGCGGTGAAACAGTCATCGGCTCAGATTCAGTTATCGGAGCTAACGCATTTATCACAGCCTCCGTTCCGTCAGGAAGCCGCGTAAGTATGAAGAACCAATAAAAAAAGTCAGTGGAACCTATTTCAAACAACACGTTCCACTGACTTAATTTTTTATCTACTTAGATCATACAACCATCACAGGCACCATGTTACTTTCCGTCTACTGTCTTAGAAAGGTGCTGACCATCACTAAGATATGAGTATGTATAGGCCTTTGCGCCATCTTTAATGGAAGTCAGTCTATTGTTAACAGCGTTCCACTCCGTCTCCTTGCCAAGATACATAGTGGGGTTGCCACAATCATTGTAAGTGATGGTCTTGGATACCGCATCTGCTCATTGCCTTCGTTATCAACAAGAGCTGTACCTTCTTCAAGGTCTCCAGCAAGAACAAATCCGATATTCTTCACGTAGAATGGATGGGCAGGTGTTGTTACGATCTCCTCTCCATCTATGTTCAAATGGATAAGCTCAGTAGTCTCATTGACATAGGTTTCAAGAGCCCTTTTATAGGTACCATCCCCAGTTTCCGGATCTTCTGATAGGACATACTGCCCCTCTTTTATTTGTTCGATTGGTAAAGGACCATCAAACGTTTCGACTAAAGTTCCCGCGACGAAGCAATGATTTGACGTCATTCCGCCAGTTATAAATCCTGTTATGGCGCCATTCATAAAGCCGTCACATGCGCCATCAATGGCCGCTTGCTTGGTCTTTTCGAGATCACCGCCACTGGACAGATACGTTATACCTCCGTTTATGGCTGCTCCTGATACAGCTCCAGTTGCAGCTCCAATAACAGAACCATTCAGTGCTCCGGTGGCAAAGCATCCTATAGCTGGTGTTGCTGCTCCTCCGGTTGCTGCAACAAGAACTACCGCGACTGCTATTACAGTAAGCCCAATAAGTACTTTCTGTGTATTGGTAAGCTGTGCCCACTCTCCTGATGCATCCATGTTGTCAACAGGATTGTTGTTGCAGTAAGCATAAAGGTTAAATCCATTAGTATCATTAGTTACATCTGCTATCTGAGTATCAGCACTGATGAACCTATGCACCACAGGATCATAGTATCTGGCATTGGGATAATAGAATCCTGTCTCTTCATCATAGTAATAACCTCTGTAGCGAAGTGGATTCTTGTTAAGTATGTCATCGCTATCCGGCTCTTCAGAATTTACTGTTACTGAGATCTTATTCCCCCACAGATCATACTCATAGCTTCCTACAAGCGTGGAATCACTGCATCTGTATATAGCTATGATATCCCCCTGGCCGTTTCTGGTAAAGAAATAATAGGCTTCTTTGCCATATTTTTGCCCTGTTTTTGCCTGGTAGCCTATCTCAGTTACTATTCAGTCTCATACACATTTCTCCATTTCTTTATCAGTGTGACCTTCTATCACCTGATACATATTTAGCGCTATTGATCTTGAACACTTTTAGGAATAGAAAAAGCCATAGGTCCCATTTTTATATAAGGAAACCTATGGCTTAAACTTTACTGTTATTAA
>JAEEGL016801437.1_pt1 | contig 11358 bp, 8 predicted proteins | sample 9134231 | NCBI WGS metagenome assembly JAEEGL01 (sample SAMN16246548, study PRJNA631951) | gut metagenome | biome: gut microbiome; feature: rumen; material: fiber-attached | host: Bos | place: Iran: Karaj | collected 2018-10
GCAGGGCGGTGAGGCATACGGCAAGCTGTTTAAGCGGTTTCATTTCGTCCCCTCCCGTATGGTGATGATTTTGGCCTCTCTGGTCTCGCCGTCGATCCGGAGAAGCGAGCAGTTGTCGTGTCCGTTCACCGGGAAACTGTAATGCTGGTCTCCGTCGCGGTAAACGCCGTCGCCGTCCGGATCCTCCCACCACGAATAGTCGCAGTAGAGATACCGCCCGTCGGACGCGATATGGAGAGGCCGGTACGACGCCCATTCCCCCTCGAAGCGGAAGACGCACTGATCCTCCGTTCCATCCGGTCGGCACCGCCGGAACTCCTCGCCGTAGAGCTCCACCTTGTCCGACGCATAGCCGCGAATACGTGCATCGCCGATCACCGTCGTCTCCCCGGAGAAATAGTAGATCCAACCCCCGACGGGATAGAGCAGATACCAGTAGTCCGCAAAGTTAAGCGTCAGGCTGTATTCCCCGCTCCCGTCGATCGGTAGGACGCGGACGGTCTTGTTGAGGTGTTCCGTGATATAGAGATTTGTCCCGTCCATCGAGAAGCGTGAGTATTCCGGCAGCATGGCGGAGGTGCCTACAAATTCCGGACGGAGTACCGGCGCGGGATGATCCGCCTCGAAGGAGAAGAACCCGACGCCGTCCGACACCCAGACGCGGCCGTCCTTATGAAACAGGAGATCATAGTACCCTTCAAAGAGCATCTCCGTATTCCCGGTGTCAAGATCCATCCGCGAGAGGCCGCCGACCCACTCTCCTTCCTCGTTGTAGACCTGGGAAAGGTAGAAGCGGTTATTTTCGAGAATCACCTCGGGCCCGGAGCCGCCCTGGCTTCCGAGTTCTTCAAGGATGATGCGCTTCCGCTCCTCCGGCACATAGCGTATGAAGCGGTTGACGTGCTCTGCGATGACCTGTCCGACCGCCGTCATTTCCGTGACGGAATACTGCTGCACGGCAAGGATGGACAAGTCCTTCAGCGGGAGAAAATGGTAGATCCCGTACAGCGGGCATTCGGGCGAATCGTGCGCGCAGAGCGGATCGGAGCAGACGGCGGTCACGTTTCCGGTCGCAAGGTTGATGCGCGTGGGAACGGTATATTCTCCCACTCCGCCGTCGAAATAGAGGAAGCCGCCCTCAACGGTGAGCCCATCCGCGAGATTGCGCGCGCAGCCCTCGTACGGCCCGTTTTCCGGCGGCACGTAGGTCCAGCCGTCCTTGACCGGGCTGCCCGTAGATATTTCCGAGTGATAAACGGGAGGCTTCCCGCACGACGCGAGCAGGATCACCAGCGTGAGCGTGAGGATCGGCAGTTTTTTCATGGGTCACACCTCCATATCACGGAAAGAGTCTTCCGGTCGGCGCAGACAAGCGTTTTTGACGGTTTTCCCTCGAGAAGCAGACGCGGATCAGAAAGCATCATATAAACGACGGTTTCCCCGACGGCGGTCAGCTCGACGGATTCCGACGGAGCGATATCCGCACTCAGCGGAAGCTCGGCGGTTTTACCCGTTTTCAAATCGAGCGCGAACAGCCGGCGGGCGTGGGTGTCGAAAATGTCCCGGTCGACGGTCTCCGAACCCTTGCCCGTGGGAAAGGCTTTCGTCCCGAGATATTCGGGCTCGCCGTCGCGGACAAACCATACCTCGTCTCCGGCGAAGACAAACCGCGATTCGCTTTCGGCCAGGCATTCCCATTCGTCACCGACCAGGCGGTACAGAAACCAGTTCCGTCCGCTCGTGGACGCCGTCGATCCGTCGCCGCGGTCCGCTTCGAGGGTGTGGGAATACTCCCCTGCCGTGAGATAGAGCACACCGTCCAGAAACCGCGGCCAGGCTCCTTCAAATTCGCCGGGGAGGGGGATCCATTCCGTTTTTCCGGTCTCAAGATCGATGCGTTCGAGGGCGAGGGCCCCATCCTGCCCGACCCGCACGCGGCAGAGGATGTTTCGGTATACGGTAAATGCCGAGCCGACGTCCGCCCGGTCATGCGTCATCTGTTCGGCCCGCCCTCCGTTTACCGGGATTCGGAAGATATACCCGTATTGATCGGTGACCTTCATCCAGCCCGACGATGGATCGTAGTCCTCGTTGAAATGCCCCTCCACAAAATACAGATATCCGTCCGAGACAACAAGGTCCCAGCTGTTGTTCGGCGCGATCTCCCCTTCGTACAGCATTTTGAAATCCGTACCGTCCGGCAGGATCGAATAGATGCCCCTTTTCAATCCCGCATTAGCCTGCCATATCATGATCGAAGCGAAATACAGCCTTGTTCCGTCCGTTGTGAAGGACTTGGTTGCCATGGCGGCGACGTCGGGACACAGGCCGTCCGTTTCATAGTTGTGCGTGCAGAGCGGATCGCGGCAGAGCCCTTCTCTTTTTCCGTCCGGCGTGAGATATACGGTACGCGCCCCAAAGTCCTCGTAATAGAAATCGCCGAGCACGCAGCCCCAGCCGAATTCGTTGTTTACTGTATAAGGCGCAGGCGTGGATTGCGGGGAACACGCGGCGAGAAGGAACAGCAGGGCAAGCGTGAGGATCAGCAACTTTTTCATGGATCGATCTCCTCCGAACCATCATAATCGAACGTCAGGCGGCTGTCAGACCGTTCTCCCGCCGCCGTCCGGGCTTTGATTTCTTCGGGATCATACAGCTCGAACCGCGCCCAGACCCGCCCGTCCTCCACCGCATAGAGATCGGTAATATCCGCGCCGCAGTCGGAAAGCACGTCCCGGTTCTCCATCGTCGCAAGATCGAGGGCGGTGAGGGTGCCCCCGGACTGCGAATACTTCTTCGTCAAAACCGGTTTATCATGGATCTCGCCGAACTGCGTGTGAAACGCTTTCTCCTCCGCGCTCAGTTCCCACTCGACGGCCCCGCGGTAAGACAGCTTAAGCGGAACATAGTACAAAATCCCGGCGTCCCGGTCGATGCGGAAGAGCCGCGTCTCAACCCCCGCGTTGGCTTTCGGCATCGGGATCGCCTCGCAGAGGATCTCCTCCCCGCCGGGACCGCGCCGCACGAGCTCGCAGACTGCCTCCGTCCCTCCGGTCGTATAGGAAAGCTCTTTGTCAAACTCCCCTTCGATTTCCTCGTCGTTTTCAGCATGGGCAGTCCGGTCCGTGCGTCGGATATAGTACAGCCAGCCGTCGTAAAGAGTCAGGTTCCACGATCCGACCTCCGGCTCAAAGACGGGAACGCTCTTCCGGAAACCGTAGTCCGCCGCGTAGAGAGCGCCGCCGGACACCTTGCTCCGGTAATAGACCGCGCCGTCGTCCGATCCGATGAGCACGGGCTGCAGTCCGTCCGGGTCGTCGATCACCGTGGTCGTCGATCCGTTCTTTTCGAGCCGGAGGACGGGGTACCCGGTGATTTCGGTGTGCGTCTTCCCGTCCGGTTCCGTTTTCGTTTCGGCGGTCGCCGAGGAGAGATATACCGTATCGCCGAGCAGCCAGAAATCGAGGATCTCCATTTCCTGTTCGTACAGGACGCGCAGTTTTCCGGAAGCGGCGTCCAGTACGCGGAGCTGAAAAACCGAAACATCCTCCGGTTTTGCCGTCGGGGTGTTCGCGGTATACCAGCAGACGCCGTCCTTCACGATCATGCGGGACATGGAGGTATTCACCCGTGCGGGGCAGGAGCTTACATATTCGTGCTGACACAGCGGATCGAAGCAGAGGGGCCGGGCCTCCCCGGTTTCGATCGGGGTGTAGAACAGAAGGTTTCCTCCCGTGGCATAGAGCGTCCCGTCGGAATAGTACGCTGCGGAGGACGCGAGGAACGAAAGGGTCTCGGAGGCGCGTTCGATGGATTCCGTCGGCGTTTCGATTTCTCCCGGCTTGTCCGGCGGGGATTCGGAGATCGTCAGGGCGGGGGACTCTTTCGAACACGCGGCAAGGAGAAACAACAGGGCAAGAAAGAACAGAAAGAGTTTTTTCATCCGTACAATTCTCCCAGATCGCAAATCACATCGAGCGTTTCCGGATCGAGCGCGACGACCCGGTTGACGGTCTCCCCCGTGTCGTAGACCTTCTGCTCGTCGCAAAGCGTTCCGTAAAGGACGCCGTCCGCTGCCGCAAGAAGAGTCAGAGCCTGTCCGGGTTCGATCCCCTCTCCGGGCGCGCGTTCGGTGATTTCCCCGTCCTTCACACAGCCGATCAAAAGGTTTTTCGTGATAAAGAAATCGTAATCCTGCTTTTCCGACCCGCGGCCGGTGGGCATGGGCTTCGTGGCGAGGTATTCGGACTCCGCGCGTACATACCATACGGCGTCCGGGCCGAAGAAATACGATCCCGAAGCAGCGCGCGTCACCTCTTCAAATTGCTCCGTCTCCCGATTCAGCCGGTAGAGAACCATCGTGACCGCCGTCTGGGTGATCTCCTCCCCCGAGTCCCGCACATACGTTCGCTCGCCGCCCTGTTCCGCCTCCAGCCACAGTTCCCCGAGGGCGTAGTGTACCCGAAACAGCAGGACGTCCTCGGCGGGCGGCGGGACGATCGTCTTTTCCCCGGTCCCGAAATCGGTGATTTCGACCTGCTGCCCCGCGCTGGTATAGAGGTTGTCGGGATCGGCGGCTTCGGCATACGAAATCACGGCGACGTGCGAGCCGTCCGGATTCACCGCGTAACTCAGTCCGTGGAAAAGCTTTTCTTCGAGAGCCTGCTCCGGTTTCCCTCCATCGACGGGCAGGCGCATGAGAACCGTGTATTCCGCCTCCCCCTCCGGCGCGTCTTCGTCGATCTGCATTTGCGGGAACCACAGATAACCGCCTCCTGCTTCCAAAACGGAAGAGTACCTGCTGTCCGATGAGCGGGAGTACAGCATCTGAAAATTGCTCCCGTCCCGGTTCAGAGACCAGATCTGTTTCACCGCCCCGCTCCCTGGCTTCTTCCCCGCCGTCTCCGGATCGAGAAGGAGCATAAGATAGAGCTTTTCTCCGTCGGTCGCCACGGTGCGGACCATCGCTCTCGTGTCGTCCGGGCAGATCCCGTCCGTGCCGTCGTGCGGACAGAGGGGATCCGTGCAGAGTCCCTTCCGCACGCCCTCCGGCGAATAGACCGTGATCGCGCCCCACAGGGAATAGGCGCTGTAGAAGCGATCCCCGAGTGTGCAGCCCCACTCCGAGTTGGAGAAGAAAGGCTGATTTGCCTCCGTCTGTTTCTCGCAGGAGAAAAGCAAGAGCGGCAGCGCAATTGCAAGGGCAAGGATGATTCCCGGGATTTTTCTGCTTTTCATCGGTATTCTCCTTCCGCTTATTTGTGTTCTTCCAGCCACAGCGTCGCGCGGGACTGGATCGCCGACGCGCAGGTCTCCGGCGTGGACTTGCCGCCGAGGAGCGCGGAGATCTCCTCCGTCACGATCGCCTCGACCTCGGATGGGATCCGGTCGGCGATCCTTCTGACATTGCGGCTGTCGAACTGCTCCCGGAACCGGGCCGCGTCCTCTTCCGTGAATTCATAGATATAGCCCGGCTTATCGAGGTCCGCCTTTGTGAACGGGTGATCCGGATCCTTTTTCACTTTGCCGCCGCCTCCCGAAAAGTAGGTGAAATAGATCTCGTTCAGATTCTGCTGCACCGAGAGTTCAAAAACGCTTTTCAGCGCGGGGATCTCGCCGGACCAGAACGAACGCCCGGTATCCACGGTCTTCTTCGGCTCGAAGACAGCTCGGATGATCTTCCATGCGGCGTCGGGGTTTTCCGCCTCTGAGCCGATGAGAAAGCTCCAGTCCGTGCTGATCGTGAAGGCGTAGTCCGCACTGTCGGGATAACCAAGAGCAGTATAGTCCTCCGTGCCGAACGCCGAGGCGTTTGCTGTCAGTTGGCTGATATCATAATAATCCCAGTTCCGCAGGGCGACCTTGTTGTTGTAGTAATACGCGTATTTTTCCTCGGTTGATGCGTCGTCGAACGGAGACTGGGCTTTCAGTTCGTCGTAAGTTGCGGGGAGCGAGCAGAGAAAGTTCAGATACCGCACGAACGTCGGGCTGTCAAAGGAACAGGTTTCCGTGTTCCGGTCGAAAAAAGCGGAGTAGCCATACTTACCCAAAATGATATGCGGCACGATCTCCTGCGTGAGCGAGGGGATGAGCACAACGTCGTCGGGAAGAGATTCGGCAAGGTCGAGCAGGTCGTCGAGCGTCCAGCCGGTTTGTCCCGCATATTTCCCGAGGAGTGCGTTGTTGCCAAGGATCGTCTCGACGTTGAACTGATTGGTGATCCCCCAGACCGATCCGTCGTCGGCGGTGTAGAGCTCCCGGATCGCGCCAAAGAGATTCTCCGAGCTGACCAGATCGTCAGCTTCAAGATATGGAATGAGATCTTGGTACAAATGCTTTTCGACAGCGGCAATGGCCTCTTGGGTCTGCGGACCCGGCGTGATGATCAGATCCGGCTTGACGGTTCCGGTCGCCAGATCGAGGGCGAGCTTGTCATGGCCCGCCTGCGGATCGAAGGCAGTATTGTATTCGCTGTAGTCGAGGGAGATGGCTTTGATCCCGGCTTCTTCCTTGAATTTGGAGAGGATGGACTGAACCGTACTGTCGGGCTTTTCCGCGTACGCCACCGTCACGGTCGGGCCGGTCCATTCTTCTTCGGGTTCGGCCTCCGGCGGCTTCCAGTCCGAGCGTCCGCTGGTCTTTTTGGAGTCTTTCTGGCATCCGGCGAACAGGCAGAGCAGCGCCAGACATACGAGCATAAGCTTTTTCATGGGTGTGTCCTTTCTTTTTAATTGTTGAATGGGCGGATCGGCGGGCACGGCAGAATCGTCCGGCGTATAGGAGAACGGAGAGAGCGTTTTCCAGAATTCCGTCTTCTCTTCGGGCCGGAGCGTTTCTTCCCGCACGGACGGAAGCCCGTCGAGGGAGTGCGGCGCCTTGGCGCAGGCGGGGAGGAGGAACAGCAGGGCAAGGAGCAGAAGCAATGCCTTTTTTGTTTTTCTATTCATATACTTTTTCCATGACCACCGTTCCGTTTTCTGCTCGAAGCATACAGGAACGGTACTGACTATCGCCTATTTCATAAAATGATTTTTGATTGGAGATATTTGCATACAGTTTTCCCGCCGTCCCGCTCACAAGTTCGATTTCGTCTCCATACCCGAATTCTCCCGCAGTCATATACGCTGTTATACCGTAATCCGTTGGATCGATTTTGCAAAGCCGCTTGGTGGTGACGGCAAAATAGTCCTGCTTCGTGGTCTCGCCGTACGGACCGCCCGCCGTTTCTTTTGTCCCGAGATAATCGCATTCGGATTCCGGAAACCAGATGCCCTCCTGCGTAAAAGTAAAGTTCCCCTCCGCGATTTTCCTGAAACTGTTGTTTTCATACAGATACAGGACGGAACAATTCAGATTCCTGATCGCTTGGCTCCCATCATCCCGAATCGCGGAAACGGTTTCCGGCTTGGAAGCGAGCAGATATGTTTTTCCGTTGTATATACGCATTGTATAGGGGATGCCTTCAAAATCGTCCGAGGCATAGGTTTCCCGCTTTCCGCTATCCTGATCGATGACAATCAGCTGAGCGGTCCCGTTTTCGTCTGAAAAGAAGAGATAATAGTTCTGCTTATCAATGCAGAATGTGCTGTGCATAGGCATTTCTTCGTCCAGAACAATTTCCGCCTTTTTTCCCTGAACGGGGAGACGCATGACAATTTTATATTGATCCTCAGAATTGCCGAAATCGTCAGGTTCCCGGTAGAATCCCTGCCAGAAATATAGATACCCGTCCGAATATCGCAAGACAGGGGATGTGCCGCCGCTCGCATCGTATGTGCAGAGTAGTTGTAAGTCCGTACCGTCGGGGCTGAGAGCGTATATCTGCCGGTAAAGGGTATTGTCCGCTCCGGTCAGGGCTGCGTTCAAAACGCTCAAATAGAGTTTTTCGCCGTCGGTCACGATTGCCTTCTGCCACAACCAGTTGTTATCCGGGCATAGGTTGTTTATATCGTCATGATTGCAAAGCGGATCGTGGCAAAGGCCGTTTCGGATCCCGTCCCATCTGGAATTCCAGACAAGGATCTGATTTCCGGCGGACTGATAGAAGGTCCCATTCAGCATACAGGATCCGTCCAGATTCCAATAATCGGAAAGATGATTTTCTTTCTCGCACGCGGACAGGATTAACAGCACCGCAAAAAGTAGAAGCAACGCCTTTTTCATCTTCATCCCCCTCACTCCGTAAACATCTTCTTCGCGGGCCACAGCAGCGCGGCGACGGCGATTCCCGCGGCGGCGATCCACAGCGCCAGCATCGTCCAGCCGGAGCCGAAGAGCGAGAGCCGCGCGGAATCGAGGAAGAGGGGCGTCCCGGCGAGCAGGGAGAGGAAGTTCACCCGCTCGGCCGCCTGCCACCCGAACGCCGCGAACAGCGCCGGACACAGCGTCAGCGCGACCGCCGATCCGAGCACCGGCAGATACCGCGAGAGCAGCTCCGACAAGGCGCAGACCAGCATCGCCATAAGCAAGGCCCCGAGCACGCGCAGCGCGACGAAGAGGACCGCGTAGCCCGTCATCGTCAGCCCGCCCGCGTACGAGCCGAAGAGCTCGATCGAGCAGAGCGGCGCGGAGGGCGAGGGCAGATCGAGGTTCTGCGAGAGGAAGAGGAAATCCGCCGCGCAGGAGAGGAGCGCGAGGATCACGGCGATCACGCCCGACGAGAAGAGCTTCGCCCGGAAGGTCTCAGCCCGCCCGCGCTTCGTCGCCCGGAGGATCTGGGCAAAGGAACCGGCGGAGGAGCGCGACACGTATTCCCCGGCGAAGGATCCAGTCAACAGGAGCAGGACCGCCGTGTAGAGGAAGAGGTCCGCGTCCCCGGAGAAGAGCCGCCGCCAGCCCGTGTCGTAGAGGAACCACCCGGATCCCCGCGCCGCGAGATACGCCTCGTGCCGCTCGATCACCGTGAAGAGATCGGACCGCGCCTCGGCGGAGGAGTATTCGGAGAGGTATTCCCGGTATTCCGAGAGACCGATTTCCTCTCTGAGGTATTTCTCCTGCATGACGTCCTTCTGCGCCAGGAGTTCGTTCAGGCGCGTCCGCTCGCCGCGGATCCATTCGGATTTCTCCGGCGTCAGCGGGCCTTCGAGTTCGGTCATATACTCCTTGTACACCGCGTCGGCATAGGACGGCTTCGTCTCGTACATCCGCGCCGAGGTCCAGCCCTTCGCGATCAGGAGGAGCAGCAGGATGGCGAGCATGCGGGAGGAGACGAGGGTTTTGAAGACCTCCGCCCAGAAGAGCGAGAGCGAATAGGTCCGCGCCTCGCGTCTCCGTCTGCGTGCCCGCGCTGTGAAGGCTCCCCTGACCCGCGCGCCCGCCGTCATCAGGATTGCGAGAGCCGTGTCGATCCACCCGATCCGCACGACTTCGCCCCCGCGTACATGCAGGACGGCCGCCGCGCATGCCCCGCCCGCGATCAGCAAAAGGAACAGCGCGATCATCACGGGGATCATGGCGGCCGCCTCGCCGAAGAGGTTGACGGCCCGGTAGCGCGTGAAGAGGGAGTTCGCCGCCGACGCCGAGACGAGATTGAGATGCGCCGCCGCATGGGACGCGTCGAGACGGGAGAGCAGGAGATTCGCTCCGAAGAGCGCCAGCCCCGCGAGATAGTTCAGAACCGGATTGCGCAGAAGGTTCGAGAGGGCGAGCGTCAGCATGGAGAAGACCGAGAACGCGAGCAGCTTCACCCCGATCGTCGCGGCGAAGTACTCCCCGACGGTGATCCGGCAGGGGGAATAGGTGAAGGCCGCGAGGGCCTGCAGGGCGTTCGACGGGGAAGAGTAGCCCACCCGCATCCCGAACACCGCGAACGAGGTGCCGACGAAGAGGAGCGTGAAGAGGACCGTCACGGAGAGGGTCAGCGCGATCTTCGCCGCCGCGGTCTCGACCCGTCCGCGCTTCGAAACGCGGAGGACCGGGAGGAATCCCGCCTGCTTCTCCTGCGTGAAGACGACGGAGGAGAGGAGGATGAGGAGCAGGAAGACGAACACGTCCCCGAGCCGGTACGAGAAATAGCCGTTCCAGCCGCGCACGTATTCCACGCCGATCTCCACCGTGCCGCGCATGGCCTCGTACCGCCGGATGACCTCGGTCTGGTATTTCCACGCGAAGGAATCCTCCCCGACACCCATGCGCCGGAATTCGTCGAGATTGGCCCGCGCGGCGTCCGTCACCCGCTCGAGGCGGGCCGGATAGCCATCCGACTGGTCGATCGCGTCGTGAACAAGGGAAAAGAGCTGACTGTCCGGGATGCGGTCGTCGTCGGAATAGCGGTTCGGGAGGGTCTCGGGCTCGAAGTCCGGGTCGCCCATGCGCATCGCTTCGAAGAACAGCTTGTTCTGCTCCTCGTTAAAGGCGGTGATCTCCCGGTACCGCGCCTCGTATTCGTCCGGGTTTTCGAAATACCCGTCGAAGAACCGCGCGACGAGATCGGTGGGGCAGAACGCCTCGGGGGTCGTCCCCGCCGCTCTCCATGCGAGGAAGGAGTTGAGTGCGAGGAAGACGGCGAGGAATACCCACACGACCTTCGCGCCGAGGAGCTTGCGGCACTCCGCTCCGAAGAGCTTGCCGAACCCGGATTTTGTCCGCCGGGCCTCCTCCGCGGCCTGACGCGCCGCCTCCCCGTCGACGGCGAGATCGATCCACCGCGCGTCGAGGCGGTTCATTGCCTCTGCGAGATCCGCGCCGGTCATTTTCCGTTTCATACGTCGATTCCTCCCTTCCTGAGCTCTGCGGCAAGGTCGTGCCGCATCCGTTTCAGCATCCGCGAGATCTTCGAGGGGCCGAGCCCGGTGACCCGGCTGATCTCGCGGCCGCTCTCCCCGGCGAAATACCGCCGCATGAAGACGACGGCTTCGAGCCGGGTGCGCCCCGCGAGGAAGCGGTTGATCGCCTGTGCGAGCGCGTCCGATTCGATGAATTCTTCTTCAAAGGAAACGCCGATCTCCCCGGCCGCCTCGTCCAGTTCGATGAGGGCGGCGTTTCTCTTTCCGGCCTTCTCCCGCTCGAGGCGGTGCAGGGCGAGATTGCGCGCGACCGTTGCGGCATACGCCCGGAGTGAGACGGGATTCTCCGGCGGAATGGCGTTCCAGAGCTTCAGGCGCGTATCGTTGAGGCATTCCTCCGCCGTTCGGTCGTCGCCCGTGATGTCGAGGGCGATCTTCCGGCAAAGCCCGCCGTATGTCCGCTCAAATTCCGTGATCGCCCGCTCGTCCCGCGCGAAAAACAGGGCGATGATCTCCCGATCCGTCATCTTTGAAACGCCTCCTTTCGTTTTGATTGACGTACTTCATTCGCCGTCCGCACGGACAGTGATTTTCCGAATCCCGCCCGTTTTGATATCGATCCGGAGAAGGGAGC
>JAEEGL010271582.1_pt1 | contig 11357 bp, 8 predicted proteins | sample 9134231 | NCBI WGS metagenome assembly JAEEGL01 (sample SAMN16246548, study PRJNA631951) | gut metagenome | biome: gut microbiome; feature: rumen; material: fiber-attached | host: Bos | place: Iran: Karaj | collected 2018-10
CACTACTCCCAGGGAGGCTCAGGCATAAGATCCCTCTGCGACGTATACGTGTTCAACAGGAAATACAAGGGCACACTTGACCGGGTATACATAAACCAGCAGCTTGACAAGCTGGGGATACGGGAGTTCGCCGAGAACAACGAGATGCTCGCCGACAAGCTCTTCTCCCCCGGGCATGATCTTTCAGAAGAAGAGGAAAAGATGCTTGACTACATGATGACCTCAGGCACCTACGGCACCATGAGCCACAGGGTCGATAACTCCGTGAGGAACCTGGGCGGCGGAAGCAGGGGCAGGAGAAGATATCTCATGAAAAGGATATTCATGCCTCTCAAGGAAGTGGAGGTCCAGTACCCGTTCTACTACAGGCACAAGGTCCTTCTTCCCGTGCTTCCCATCCACAGGGGCGTTAAGGCTCTCGTCAAGCGTCCCAAAGCCATAAAGCATGAGATAGAGCTTCTAAGGAAAAAGAAGGATCTCAGATAGCCGGAGGGAGGAACAGATGGCAATCAGATTTGCCCCTCAGAGGAACTATGACAGGTCATGGGCATATTTCCAAGAGCAGGAAGGACGGATAAAAGGCTTCCTGGTAAAAAGGAAAAGATCCGGGAAAGTGCCGGAAAGAGCGTCTTACAGAGTACGCCGTTCCGGAGAACGGGTATATTTTGATACCCTGGATCTCGCATACAGGAAGCGGATAAGATCTCTTGACGTAGTTTTTACGGAAGACTTCCGGGCAAACAGCGAGGCTCTGGCACAGATACGTGAATTCACGGCTTCACGGGACATGGACGTGACCGTGGTCTTGAAGTATGAGCCGGATACAAGAAAGACTCCCGGGGAGCTGTCCGTCAAACTGAATGCTCTTGAGACAGGACCGGTCTGCGGCGCTCCGGACGTATGCGCTTCATACACAGCGGGATATTCTTCGTTTGATTCAGCCCAGACCATGAGCATGCCGGCAGTGGATAACCGGAAGGAAACTGAGATCTGTGAAGAAGAGGCCTGCATAAAAAAGGAATACGCGAAGGCTGCACCGGCTTCAGGTATGATGTTCATGCCGAAGCCGGAAAGAAAGGCAAGTATAAAAAGGCCGGGAAAACCTGCTCACGAGGATTCTCCAAGGTGGGTTCTCGACGAGTCCTTCCAGCAGATGCTGTTCAGGAAGATAGACGAGGCGGGCATCACCGATGCCGAATGCTACAAGAGAGCCAACATAGACAGGAAGCACTTCTCAAAGATAAGGAGCAACGTCAACTACAGGCCCAGCAAGCAGACCGCCCTGGCTCTGGCCATTTCGCTGAGGCTCAGCCTTCGAGACACCGATGAGCTGCTTATGAAGGCGGGATATGCTCTTTCGTCTTCGATAAAATTCGATGTCATAATCTCATATTTCATTGAACGCGGCAACTACGATGTGTTCGAGATAAACGAGGTGCTGTACGAGAACGACCAGCCGCTTCTCGGCTGACGAAAATGTCGCTTGACGGGCGACCACAGGGATCCTTTACCGGGATATAATGTGTGTGAAATGAAGGGAACTTCAAAATTCACAACATATTTCGGAGGTAAGAGAAATGAAAAAGGATCTTTGCGAAATGGTATTCATCCTCGACAAATCCGGATCGATGTCCGGTCTGGAAAAGGACACCATTGGAGGTTTCAACTCCATGGTGAAAAAACAGCAGGAAAAGGACGGGGAAGCGCTCGTGACCACTGTCCTCTTCGACAACAACATCTCAACGGTGCATGACAGAGTCAGTATAAAAGAGATAAAAGAGATGACGGAAAAGGAATACTATGTCGGCGGCTGCACCGCTCTCCTTGACGCCATCGGTACCACTGTCGAGCACATCTCGACCATACACAGATACGCAAGGGAAGAGGACGTGCCCGAGCACACCATATTCGTCATCACGACTGACGGTATGGAGAACGCGAGCCGGAAGTATTCCTCGGACGCGGTAAAGAAACTGATCGAGCAGAAGAAGGGGCTCGGATGGGAGTTCATCTTCCTCGGCGCCAACATTGACGCTGTGGAGACAGCCAGATCGTTCGGCATCTCCGAGGAGATGAGCGCGAACTACAAATGCGACGCCCGCGGTACCACCCTCAATTTCGAATGCGTCGGTGCAGCCATATCTGCGCTGCGCAAAGAGGGAAAAGTCAGCAGGGCATGGAAGAAGAGAATAGACGAGGACTTTGCAAACAGAAAGGATTAGAAGATGAGAACGATAAGAGTAAGGGGATACGGGACAGTATCGGTAAAGGCCGATATGTGCAGCATCAGGATCAATGTCCGGGCCAAGGACGAGAAATACGACAGGGCCCTGGAAAGATCCCAGGAACAGATAGAGTCTCTCAAGGAGCAGCTGGCGAAAGCCGGGTTCCAGGATGATGACCTCAAGACCGAGAGCTTCAACGTTTTCACCGAATATGACTCGGTACAGGACGACAAGGGCTTCTACAAGCAGGTCTTCTCAGGCTACGTATGCCAGTATTTTCTCACTCTTTCTTTCGAGTTCGACAATGAAACGCTCGGAAATGCCCTGGTGGCTGTCTCAGAGGCCGACGTCACGCCGGACCTGAACCTTAATTTCTATGTCAAGGATCCGAACAAGGTCTCAAAGGCAGTGCTTATGAGCGCATGCACCAATGCCCTCGAGAAGGCTCAGATACTTGCATCGTCTTCAGGCGTCAGGCTGGGAGACCTGCAGAAGATAGAATATGAGTTCGGGAACCGAAACTTCGCCTCCAACACTCAGTTCTCTGTTCAGGAGGACTGCGCCATGGAGGCCGGAAACTTCATGAGAGCGAAGGCAACGAGCCTGAGCCCGAAGGACGTCGAGATATCCGACTCCGCCGCCTTCGAGTGGGAGATCTTCTGATATGCCGGACCGTGAATGCGTTGTTCCTGAAGAGCTGTCAAGGACTGCCATGGTGCTGACGGCTGAAAAAGTCAGTGGACTCAAGACAAAAAGAGTGGCAGTATTCGGTGTGGGAGGCGTCGGAGGCTATGTCTGCGAGGCCTTATGCCGGACGGGGATAGGCGGATTCGACCTTATAGACATGGACACTGTGAGCCTGTCGAACATAAACAGGCAGATCATAGCGCTTCACAGCACTGTCGGAAGGCAGAAGGTCGAAGTTATGAGGGAAAGGATGCTGGACATCTCGCCTGAATGCGACATCCGTATCTATCCCGAGTTCTTCTCAGCTGATAATTCGGATACTTTCCCATTTGAAGAATATGACTATGTATGCGACTGCATCGATTCGGTGAAGTCCAAGCTTGAACTCATACGGATATGCAGTGAGAAGGGTATACCTGTTATTTCTGCCATGGGTGCCGGAAACAAGAAGGATCCCACTAAGCTGAGGATCGCGGATATACACAGCACGAGAGTATGCCCTCTGGCAAAGGTCATCCGTACATCTCTCAGAAAGATGGGAATAGATTCTCTCAAATGCGTGTATTCCGAAGAGGAGCCCGCCAAGACCGGCGAGAACGCCGGGAAGAGGACACCGGGCAGCCTCGCGTACATGCCTTCGGCAATGGGACTAGTTATCGCATCTGAAGTTATTAATGATCTCACGAAATAGAAGAGAAAAGTCTTCGGCAATAATGCTGAAGGCTTTTTCTAATGAAAAAGGTTAAAAAAATCATCGAGATATATTATTTTTCTCCGAGAAATATGCTAATATATTAACGACTTCAAAAAGGAGAGCGGAGCGGCGCTGTAAAAGATACCGCCGTCTCCCAAGAAAGCCATGAAAAGAAACGTATTCAAAAGCATCATCTCCCTTCTTATTGCACTGATGCTGGTGATCCCGGCGGCTCTCACCTGTATATACGCGGAGGAGGAGCCGGATGAGGCAGCTGAAGCTGCTGTGTTTCCGGAGTCATTCGACCTGAGAGACGTTGACGGGGAGTGCTATGTCACACCTGTCAGGTCACAGGCACCCTTCGGTACATGCTGGAGCTTCGCTACAGTGGCAGCCATCGAATCCAGTATACTCGGAGCCGGACTCAACGGCGCGGACGGCAAACCCGCGACTCCCGAAACACTGGACCTTTCGGAGAAACAGCTGGCATGGTTCTCCGCAATGCCCCTGAGAGACGAAAAGAACTCACAGAACGGCGAAGGACAGTTCATTGCGGACTTCATCACGGAAGACGGACTTATAAATTTCATGAACCGCGGCGGCAATGCCTGCTTCTCGACGAACGCACTTGCCCAGGGCATAGGACCTGAGCATGAAAGCACTGCCGGAATACTCGAATACCGCGGAAAAGCCAATATGATCGATTACGAATGGATCATAACAGGAAATGATGACGGTCTCAGGGAGTATTCATACAGTATAATCGACGACTGGACCATACCGGATGAATACAGGTATTACAGATCATACGATCTGAGGGAAGCCCGCTTCCTTCCGGAACCTTTCTACAAGAATGAGGAAGGGCTTTACGAATACAATGAGGAGGCCACAGTTGCAATAAAGAACGAACTTCTGAACAAGAGGGCCGTTCAGATAAGCTTCATGGCAGACACCAACATGCCCGGCCAGGATTCGTCCGCCATGTTCATAAGCGAGAACTGGGCTCATTACACATATGTCATGTATCCCTCCAACCACTGCGTCACCATAATAGGCTGGGATGACAATTATCCCAAGGAGAATTTCCTTCAGGGTGAAACCGATGTGATGATGAACGACGGTTCCATAGTTTCCGTCAGCAAGGCTCCGCCGGCAGACGGCGCATGGCTCGTTAAGAACAGCTGGGGCGACGGGACCCTCGAATTCCCCAACAAAGGTGCCGGCACCTGGGGCATCGAGGACGAGAACGGAGTCCATACCGGATACTTCTGGCTGTCATACTATGATCATTCCATGGATTCCCCGGTAAGCTACGTTATAGATGAAAAGGATGAAGACATAAATATCGTAGACCAGTATGACTACCTGCCGGTTCCGCAGGCTCTTTACTACACTTCGGATGAAAAGGTCAGCATGGCCAACATGTTCTCAACGAAGCACAACGTGGTGCTTGAACAGGTGTCAAGCTTCACCCCCGTAGCGAACGTGACGGTCACGTACGACATATACATTATCGACGCCTATGCCAATGACCCGAAACAGGGCGTAAGGGTCGCGACGAAGACTGTAAAGTACGAGACCGGAGGTTATCACAAGGAAGACATCTCCGATTTCGATATTCTGTTCGACACATCAGGCGAAGGCACTGATGAGCTCAATCTTGTGATGTATCAGGACTATTCCGTTGTGATCACAGAAGTTAATGAAGACGGAAAGTATCTGATGAACTACCAGGCTGCAGAACACGCAGACAGCGGCCTCACATCCTTCAAGGGAGTCATAAACGAAGGCGAAAGCTGGATATACCATGATGAAGAGTGGCAGGATCTCATCTATGCCGAAGAATTCATGGACGAAGTATTCGAGCAGCTGTTCCCGGACAGTCCGTACGTAAAGGATACCCTGACTTTCGACAACTTCCCGATCAAGGCCTATTGCAGGCAGCTTGAGGAAGACTTTGCGCCTCAGGTCAGCGGTAGCACCTACATGTACTACAAGACTGAAGCCTCCGGTGAGACCACGATGAAACTCAGCATACATGCCGTCAGGGGTACGCTGCCTGAGATCCCGGAAGAAAGTGTCGTATGGGGACTCCTTGAAGAGGACAACGATGTAGTAGAGTTCAAATCCCTTTCTAACCCCATGAGGAGACGCTTTATCGCCAAGAATACGGACGATGCAAAAACATTCGCATATGTCACGGTCAAGGGATTCGGAACGATACCGTTCACACTCCATGTCAATAAGTTTGTGATAAAAGATATATTCCTTCCCGAGGATGAGAATTTCGATCAGATATATATCTACACTTATACTGGAGAGGAGATAAGACCTGCAAAGGGCGTCGATACCCCTGCAGAGGTTGAGGAAGGCGTCGATTTCGAGTACGAATATACCGACAACGTAGAATGCGGTGTAGCGACGATCCAGGTGAAGGTCATCGGTGACAGACCGTCACAGGCTTCCTGGGGCAAAGTGCGTTTCGCAATAGTACCTCAGAAATCTGAGATCGAGTCGATAACGCCGGGAGAGGGACAGCTGACTGTCAGATTCAAAGACCAGTCCGAATGCGGACTTGACGGATATACCGTGGAATACCGCGCGGAAGGCGAAGAAGAATGGCAGCAGATAGATGTCGGTGCATCTGAGACGGAATGCGTAATCGCAGGACTCGATGCCGACAAGACATACGAAGTACAGGTGAAGGGAAGAGTCGATGTGCCGGAAGATACTGATTTCTGGTATCATGACCTTACTTGCTACGGCGAGGCCAGCGATATAGCAACGGCATCTCCGGAACCGGTACCCGGATCGAACGGACAGCAGGACACTGATACTGCAACACCGGACGAGTCCGAGAAGGCTCCCGCACAGGATACTGATGTTCCTGCGGAAACTTCTACCAGATCGAACGAACAGGAAGAATCGTCACCGGTTGAAGGACTCAATCCCTGGATAATAGCAGGCATCGCCGGAGGCGTGCTCCTCCTCATAATCATAGTCCTTGTCATAATCCTTGCTTCCCAGAAAAAGAAAAAGAAATAAGACCGGAACAACAGCATGAGAAAAGTCCCGTGTTCCTTTGGCAAAAGCCTCAGGTCCGCGGGACTTTTTTGTTGCTTCCATTACGATTTCTGATTCTTTAATATATGACTCATATATACGGACAGATCCATCTCAACAGTATCAGCCATAAAATATACGGGAACAATATTACCCAGAACCTCTTTTGGAAACGGTTTACAGAAAAAAGTAAACAACGGCCCTAATTTTAAATATCTTTTTATTCTGGCCTGATAGTTTTTCATGTGGTTAATGACTTTGTTTTTCATGTTTTCCGCTTTGACAATTTCGAAACCGTTGTTTTGTATGTACCGGCTGATATTTCCGACATATTCGAACTGATTCAGATAGTATCCGCTTTCAACTAATTTTGCACCGACTTCTTCTATTTCGGACAGCTCGTTTCTCTTCTTATTCAGATAAGCGTCATAGATTATGAACAGGCCATCAGGCTTCAGCACCCTGTTCACTTCCTTGAAAACCTGATCCTTGTTTTGCGAATAACACAAAGTTTCTACAGCATATACCATGTCGAAGGAGCTGTCTTCAAACATGCCCAGATCATGATAATCGCCTTGAATCAAGGTTATATCATATTTTTTATTCTTCTTATCCAAAGTAGGATAAAGATCAATTCCGGTGAATTTAACGTCAGGATGCCTTTTTGCCAAATAAGCCATATTGGCACCTTGCCCGCTTCCGAGTTCCAGCACATTTTTGATTTGCGGATCGTCTTTTAAGATCTCACTGATTTTCTCTTCGTGATATTCCTGGTATTTTACACCTCTTCTGTGTATCCCATCATCTGATATGTCAATGTGCATTTCTCCGTTTTTTGATCCTACCAAACGGTAAAACAGATATTTATTCTTTTTATAGTATCTGACAATATCGTCATCGGAGAAAGTATCTTTCTCAAAAATAAAGTCAAAATTTACTTTACTTCTCAACCAGACAAAATCATTAATAAGCTTTAGCTTGTATTGTTCCATCGTTTTTACACAAAAACACCAGCCAATGATGGTGATCTTTTTCAGTATCAGCTTATCGCTGCCCGTAATATGCGTTCTTTCCGTGCTTCCTGAAATAGTGCTTGTCGAGAAGCACCTGCTGCATGGGGCTCACGTCGGGATCCAGCATCTCGGTATGGAGCGCCATGAAGGCGCATTCCTCCAGGACCACGGCGTGATACACGGCCTCAGCGGGATCTTTCCCCCAGGTAAAAGGACCGTGACTGTGCACCAGCACCGCCGGGCAGGATACGGGATCGATGTTCCTGTTCCTGAAAGTCTCCACGATCACAGCACCGGTTTCGCGCTCGTACTCCCCCTTTATTTCCGAAGGGTACATCTTTCTCGTGCACGGGATCTCCCCGTAGAAATAGTCGGCATGGGTCGTGCCGTAGGGCGGTATTCCTCTTCCGGCCTGTGCGAAGCTTGTCGCCCATCTCGAGTGGGTGTGGACTATCCCGCCGATATCTTTTAATTCCCTGTAAAGAAGCAGGTGGGTCGGAGTATCGGAGCTTGGCCTGTACTGTCCTTCGATAATATCTCCCGTCTCAAGATCAACAACGGTCATGTCCTCGGGCATCATGTTTTCGTAACCGATGCCGCTGGGCTTTATGACAACAAGCCCTTTGTCTCTGTCTATGCCTGACACGTTGCCCCAGGTGTATGTAACGAGACCTTTCCTCTGAAGCTCTATGTTCTGTTCGCAGACGGTCTTTTTCAGTTCTTCCAGCATATTATCACCCTATTTCAGTTTCCAGGCCAGGTCGCTGAGAAACAGGTCGTGCTCAAGCTCTGACGGCGTCGAATCCTTCGTTATGTGCACGAACTCTATGTCCATCATCCTTGCCCAGTCTTTCATCATCTCGGCCGATACGTCGTAGGACAGCACGGAGTGATGTGCTCCACCCGCCGTGATCCAGCACTCGATGCCGGTGGTGAGATCCGGGAGAGGCCTCCACATGACCCTTGCCACCGGAAGGTTCGGCATGGGCATTATGGGCTTCACGCATTCAACGTCCTGTACGATCATCCTGAGCCTTCCGCCCATGTCTATGAGCGATACCACGATCGCGGGTCCCGCCTTTCCTTCGAAGACGAGACGGGCGGGGTCCTTTTCGTTCATGCCAATGCCGAGATGATGGGTCTCAATCTTAGGTTTTCCGGCGGCCACGCTGGGACATACCTCGAGCATATGGGCGCCGAGAGCGTACTCGGATCCCTTCACCAGATGGTACGTGTAATCCTCCATGAACGCGGAGGCTCCGTTTCCGCCTTCGCCCATCGCCTTCATGATGGCCGTCATGGCGGCGACTTTCCAGTCGCCTTCGGCTCCGAAACCGTATCCCAGGGCCATCAGATGCTGTGAAGCCAGGCCCGGGAGCTGTTCCATGCCGTAAAGATCCTGGAAAGTGTTGGAGAAGGCAAGGCAGCCCTCTCTGTCCATCATCTTCCTGATCGCTATCTCTTCCTTTGCCTGGTATCTGATGGCTCCCGTATTTTCGGTGTTCCTGTCGTATTCACTGAAATATGTATCGACGAGCGCGTCGATCTCCTCCTCGGTGACCTTTTCCATCTCCATGACAAGATCCCCGGTGGCCCAGGTGTTTACCTGCCAGCCGAGCTTGGCCTGGACTTCCACCTTGTCGCCTTCAGTTACGGCAACTTCTCTCATGTTGTCGCCGAATCTCATGACGCGGAGGCTCCTTGAAACTGCGCATCCTACTGCTGACTTCATCCAGTCGCCGATCCTCCTGACCGGCTCCTCGTCCTGCCAGTATCCGGCGATGACCTTTCTCGGAAGCCTCAGACGGGCTGCCATGAATCCGTGCTCCCGGTCCCCGTGGGCGGCCTGGTTCAGGTTCATGAAATCCATGTCGATGTCTTCGTTGGGTATCTCACGGTTGTACTGTGTGGCGAAATGACAGTATGGCTTCTGGAGATTCACGAGACCGTTGGTCCACATCTTGCTCGGCGAGAATGTGTGGCACCAGGTGACGATGCCTGCGCAGCTGTCGTCATGGTTAGCTTCCTTGACGATGTCGGTTATTTCCCGGTTCGTCTTGGCTGTCACCTTGTAGACAAGGGGATAGGGAAGCCTGAGTGACATTTTTTCAGCCATCTCACGGGCGCGGGCGTCCACTGTCTCAAGCACTTCGTTGCCGTAGAGGAACTGGGACCCCACGACGAACCAGAATTCATAACGCGGTCTGTTCATATATATGTCCTCCGTTAAAGTTTCTTCGTTGCCAGCCGCTCGACCTCGAGCAGGGCTGTGAACTTTTCCAAGTATCTTTCGAAGCCTTCGATATCATCGGGTCTTGGCTCTTCCACGGTTGTCTCGGTGTCACTGAACACGTGACTGTCGAGATACTCCTCAAGGCTTTCGCTCCTGTCTTCGCGTATGCTGAAGGCAGCAAGCAGGGCCATGCCGTAGGGACCGCCTTCGCCGGAGGTCTTCATGCATCTGACCGGAGCCTTGCATACTGCGGCAAGGAACCTCTGGACGACGCCGGGAGTCTTGAACAGGCCCCCGTGACCTGTAAGGGAATCTATGCGGACACCCTCGGCCGTAAGGAAATCCATGCCGATCCTGAGTGTGGCCATAGTAGAATATATCTGTGCTCTCATGAAATTTGAAAGGCTGAAATCCGCTCCCGGGTGACGTGCGACGATGGGTCTACCTTCGTCGAGATGAGCTACGCTCTCTCCGCTGAGATAGTTGCATACGGTCACGTCAGAACAGTCGGGAGCGCCGTCGAGGGCCCTGTTGAAAAGCTTCGTATATATATCTGATGTGTCTCCTCCGGTGAGTTCGGCAGCCTCCTTCAGGATGCCTACCCAGGCGTTGAGATCCGAAGTGCAGTTGTTTCCGTGGACCATGGCAACGGGCCTTCCGTGGGGAGTGGTCACAAGGTCGATCTCGTCGTGCACGCTGGTCATCTGTTTGTCGAGCACTATCATAGAGAATATGGAAGTGCCGGCTGAGATGTTTCCGGTACCTGGCCTTACGGCATTCGTGGCGGTCATTCCCGTGCCTGCGTCTCCCTCCGGGGGACAGAGGGGAGTGCCTTCTGCTATGAGCCCGCTGATCCTCTCAGAACCTTCCCTCGTGATCTGTCCGGCGCAGACGCCTGCAGGCAGCACCTTCGGCAGGATGTCCTCAAGATCCCATTCGACGCCACGCTCATGAGCTCTTTTATTGAATCTCGCAAGTCTGTCCGTGTCGAACTGCAGTGTATCCGAATCTACCGGAAACATTCCCGAGGCCTCTCCGAGACCCACTGCGTCGACTCCCGTGAGCATATAATGGATGTAGCCGGCAAGGGTCGTAAGATGCGCTATCTTCGGCACGTGCTCCTCGCCGTTGAGGACTGCCTGGTAAACGTGGGATGCGGACCAGCGCTGAGGCATGTTGAACTCGAGGAGAGCTGTCAGCTCTTCGGCCGCTCTTCCGGTTATGGTGTTCTGCCACGTCCTGAAAGGCACAAGCTGGTTCCATTCACTGTCGAACACCAGATATCCGTGCATCATCGCAGAGATCCCCATGGCCGATATCTCGGGCAGCTCTCCGAGGTTGGAAAGGGCAGTGATGACGCCTTCCCATGCGTCCTTCAGGTCATATGTCCAGACACCGTTCTCATATGTGCTTTTCCAGCTGTATTCGCCGGTCTTGACGGG
>JAEEGL011103858.1_pt1 | contig 11357 bp, 6 predicted proteins | sample 9134231 | NCBI WGS metagenome assembly JAEEGL01 (sample SAMN16246548, study PRJNA631951) | gut metagenome | biome: gut microbiome; feature: rumen; material: fiber-attached | host: Bos | place: Iran: Karaj | collected 2018-10
GCATGGAGTCGGGCATCATCTGGTGGAGCATGGCGACGGTGCCGCGGCGGACAACGGTTCCGGAGCACTCACAGTAGCTCTCCACCGCGCTGCGGTCGGCGATGAACTGCAGAAGGGTGGACTTGCCGTTTCCCTCCTCACCGATGAGCACCGCGCGGTCGCCGCGCCCGAGCGTAAAGGAGAAATCCTCCACCAGCGTCCGGTCGTCGGATCTCAGGCGCAAGGTCACGTTTTTGAGCTCCAGCATCGTCGTCACCGCCTTTCGCATCAAGGATAGCAGAGCCCGCGGACGCCTGTCAATCAACATGCGTCCGTATTGCTTTTTACCGGGTGCCATGCTATAGTTACCATGTATATCTGCGCGCGAAAATTGTCGGAAAGGACACTCTCCATGGGTCAAAAACTGAAAAAGCGCATTCAGATCTTTTTCCGCTACAAGGATCTGATGATGCTGCTGGTAGAGCGTGATATCAAGCTGCGTTACCGGCGCAGCGTGCTCGGCTGGGTGTGGAGCGTGCTCAACCCCCTGCTGGACATGCTTGTGAAAGTGATCGTGTTCTCCTATTTTTTCAGCCGGAATATCCCCAACTATCCCGTGTACCTGATCAGCGGCCAGCTGATGTATCAGTTTATGCGGGAGTCGAGCACACAGGCCCTCCGCTCCATCCCGGATAATGCGGCCATGCTCAAGAAGATCTACGTCCCGAAATACATCTTCACTCTCTCAAAGATCAACAGTGCCTTTGTAAACCTGCTCTATTCTCTGGTGGCCCTGCTTTTGGTCATGCTCTTTACCCATGTGAAATTCACGTTCTGGTGGTTCATGATCGTTATCCCCATTGCGGAGCTTTATGTGTTCTGTGTGGGGCTGGGTCTGCTGCTGGCGGCGGGCAACGTGTTTTTCCGGGATATCGGCAACATCTGGGGCGTGGTGACGCTGGCCTGGATGTATCTGACGCCGATCTTTTATGATGTGGACATCCTCTCGCCCCGGGTGCGCCTGTGGATGCCGCGGCTCAATCCTCTGTACATGTATATCCGGCAGATACGGGACTTTGTCCTGCTGGGAAGCTGGGAACGTTATATGCTCACGATCCGCGGCGGATATGTGGCGCTGTTGATGCTCGGCCTGGGCCTGTTTGTGTTCGCGAAAACCAAGGACAAGTTTATCCTGTATATTTGATGACTATGGAAAACAACGACATTATGATCCGCGTGGAAAACGCGTCCGTGCGCTTCAACATGGCCTCGGAAAAAATCGACAGCCTCAAGGAATACGCCGTCAAGCTGGTCCGAAGGGAGCTCATGTTCAAGGAGTTCTTCGCCTTGCGGAACATCGACCTGACGGTACGGCGCGGCGAGTCCTGGGCCTTCGTGGGCCGCAACGGCGCCGGGAAGAGCACCCTTCTGAAGCTCATCAGCCGCATCCTGGTGCCCTACGAAGGGAAGGTCACCGTCAACGGCTCTATCGCCCCGATGATCGAACTCGGAGCCGGGTTTGACCCGAATCTGACTGCCGAGGAGAACATCTTCATCAACGGCTGCATCATGGGTCACAGCAAAAAGTTCATGCAGGAGCACTTTGACGAGATAGTGGAATTCGCGCAGCTGCAGGACTTCCTGAAAATGCCGATCAAGAACTATTCCAGCGGCATGAGGGCCCGGCTGGGCTTCGCCGTGGCAACGATGGTCAAGCCCGACATCCTTATCGTGGACGAGGTGCTGGCCGTGGGCGACGCGGCTTTCCGCAAGCGCTGCAGCGAGCGCATGAAGGAGATGCTCTCCGGAGGGACTACGCTGCTTTTCGTGTCCCACAGCAATAATGATGTGCGCACACTGTGTAAAAACGCCATGTGGCTCGATCACGGCAGGATCGTGCAGAGCGGCGAAACGGAGGATGTGCTGTCTGCCTACGAAGCGTCGATGCAGTAAGGAACCGGGCATATCCCACACAAGCAAGGAGCGCGGCAAATGAAAATGATCAATCTCATAAAAAAAATACTTCAGAAAGCCACCGGTGTTATTTCGGTTCAGTATGGCCGAATTGCAGGCTGGTTTGAACGCAGAGCGGAACTGAACAAAACAAAGCAATGGCTGGATGGCTTTGACAAAGATCATGTGTGGGCCTTCAACAGCGGAAGCAACGGAGCGGATTTCAGAGGAAATCCGAAATACCTGTTCGTATATATAAACAATTACAGACCGGATATCCGCGCTTACTGGATCACACAGGACCTTGACACGGTTCGGCAGGTCCGGGCTCTCGGATTTACTGCTTTTTATAATAAATCTCCGTCCGCGGCTTATGCCATGGAACGGATGGGAGTGGCTGTTGCGGAGCAGGTAAAGGAGCATATCCCTTTTCCCGAAGACGTCCGCTTTTTGAATCTTTGGCACGGGAACGGATTCAAATCAAGCGAACGGGCTCGGACGGCGGATACGGACGATCTAAGACTAACGCTTGCCAAAAAGTATATATTAAACAATCCGATTTATCTGAATCAGATGATCGTATGCTGTGTCAGCTCTTTGCAGGAGCGCTATCTGAGAGAGTACATGGGGATCACGGAGAGCCAGGTCCTCAGAACCGGTTACCTCCGCTGCGCATATCAGAAGGACTATAAACCTGTTGCCTCGTTCGATCACGATATCCTTTCACGGCAGGGGCTTCCCGAGGATACCCGGATAGCCGTATATGCCCCGACATTTCGATCCACGCGGGGCAACACCTTTTTGGAGGCTCTTCCCGATCTGGAATCACTGTACCGGCGCTGTGAACAGAACCACATCCTTCTTATTTTTAAAATGCACCCGATGATGGAGAAGGAGGATGGATTTATCCGCGCCCAAAAGCGGTTTAAAGGACGTCCGTATTTCCTGTTTTGGGACAATCGGGACGACATCTACGAGGTTTTCCATCGGTTCGATTTGCTCATCTATGACTATTCCAGTATTTTCAGCGATTTTCTTCTTGGCGGAGTAAAGCATTTTATCCGGTATATCTATGACAGCGACGACATGCTCCGCGCGGCGAGCGTGAACAGCGAGGAAGAGTACTATGACTATACGTTAGGCCGGATCTGTAAAACCGAATCCGAACTGATAGACGCGCTGCCCGCCGCGCTTGAAGAGGAATATTCTGCCGACCGTGACCGTGTAATGCATCGGTTGTGGGAATACGCGTCCGAAGATGATTTTGAAAAAACCATACGCTTTGCGATGGACTTCGAGGTTGGCCATCAAGAGTATCCGACCCTGTATTCCTTTGATATTTTTGATACTGTATTCTCCCGGGAGGGTTTGGACCCCGTCAGTATCTTTTACGCGGTAAAGGAAAAAATCCGGGAATCCGGGAAATTTGCGGCTTCTTTTGCCGATGCGTTTGTCGGTATTCGGCAAGGCGCCGAAGCGAATGTTCGATACTATAAGACAAAGTATCAGGCGCAGAGGAATACCATCTGTACGGAAATCACGCTCCGGGAGATTTATGAACGTGTCCGGGAAGTATACGATCTGAATACGGACGAGGTAGAATCTCTCTTAAATTGGGAGATCGAAGCTGAGCTTGACGCCGTAATCCCGCTGCCTGAGCAGATTGACACGATCAAAGAACTGCTCTCTGCAGGAGAAACGGTCATATTGATTTCCGACATGTACCTTCCCAAGGATACGGTTCAACGGATGCTGGAAAAAGCCGACCCTGTTCTTGCCGAGCTTCCGCTGTTTCTTTCCAACGAATACGGGGTACTGAAAAGCAACTCCCTTTTGTACTTTGAAGTATATCGCAGTTTCAAGCCCTTTTACGGTTTCGGGAAATGGGTCCACACCGGAGACAATCTGCGGTCCGATCAGAATATGGCGCGGACACTCAACATATGTACGCGCCTGATTTCAAAGCCGGAGTTCAATGATATAGAGTCGGGAATGGTTTCAAAGCTCGACAGCTATGACGGTTATCTGGTTGCCGCAATACAGGCGAGAATGCGCCGGGATCATCATTCGGAACCGGAGAAGTTCATCATCGACTATATTGCGCCGATGATGGTTTCCTACGTGGATTGGGTACTGCGCGACGCTGCGGAGCAGGGCTTTGAGACGCTGTATTTTGTCTCCCGCGACGGGTATCCGCTAAAGCTGATCGCCGACGCTCTGAACGATGTATACGGATATCCCATAAAAACAAAATATATTTACGGATCAAGACGCACATGGCGTATTCCCTCTTACATCGATGAAATCGATAATGAATTCTGGTCCGAATATGGCGGGAATTTTGTCAATATCCGATCGAAAAGCAAGTTTCTTCATGCAGCAGCGGTCGAAAATGAGGAAAAGTTTCGGCAACTGTGTCCGGAGCTGGATCTGTCGACGGTTGTATTCGGCAACTGGACAGACGGGCAGCCGGCGCAAAAGCTGGCGCAGGCCATGCAGCGCAATGAGCAGTACCGGGATTATCTGCTCTCCGCGGCAAAAGAGCAGCGGGAACTCGTATGCGGATATCTCCGTCAGGAAATCGATCCCGATGAGAAGCATGCATATGTGGAGTTTTGGGGCCGGGGCTATAATCAGCGCTGCCATTCCAGGCTCTGGAACTACACTGTCGGAAAGAAAATGCCTTTGCATTACTATTACGCAAGGTCTGCGGAGGTATCACAGGGCGAATGTATCCACCACGACATGACGACGAACGCCCGTGACCTGTTTTTTATGGAATCCATTTTCGCAAATATGCCTTACCGCAGTATCGAGAAATATGAGATGCGTGATGGTAAAATCGAGCCGGTCATTGAACCTATATCCTATGACGAGGGCCTGTTTGATGCCATGGAAACGCTTCTTCCGGAATACGCGCGGAAGTATGCGTCTGCGCGGCTGAAGGATGCGTCGTGGACCGATCGCCGGGTTTTTGATTTCCTCCTTGATTATTTTTATCTGCATCAAAATGATCGATTTATATATGAAAACTTCGGGTCCAAAAAAGACGCCATAAGCATGTATGAATCAAAACAGGAATTCGCGCCGCCGCTGACAAAAAAGGAAATACAGGACTTTGCCAACGGCGTGCCTCGGGGAGACAGGACCCGTTCTGTTGTAATGTCTTACGCCCGCAGCCCGGAGAAGATCCGTAAACAGTATGAAGAACTGTTCCAGCTTACGCCCGGGGAAGAGGCATCCGGCGGTAAGCGCCTGAACAAGAAAGAGATCGGTCAAAACCGGCATTACAGACGTCTCCTTGATAAAGAGCGGGCACACGCCGAACAGTTCGGAAGAGATTATGCGGAGGCCTGTAAAAAAACGGTTATCGAAAAGCGGATTACGTTGATCTGTTCGGATCATGAGACAGACGCGTTCCGACCGATCATTCAGGAGCTGAAGAAACAGAGCGTTTTTTCCGTTGAGACGATTATCCTGAATAAGCGGACCTGCCTCAAGACTCTGGCGGGCCGGCTCGCACGATCTGAATTTGTATTGTCAGATCGCTGTGTTCCGCTGTTTTCGGCGGTCAAATTCAGACGTGAAACGCGGTACATCCTTCTTGAATCGGCCGCGTTCTCCTTCTTTGCCAAAGGAACCAACGCAGACAACAAGCTGGTTCAGGAGCGGGAGTATCGTCACTTTACGGAAACGGCGGAGCCTTCCGCTTTTGAGGCTTCTTCGGAAATCGTGAAGAATGAGCTGCTGAGTTCCGTGATCAGGAATTCGCAGGACTCGGCTGTGCTGAACGGATGCTCCGCAACGGACAATTTCTTTGACGCGGAGTTTGCTTCTCTTGCGCGAAAGAAGATCGCACACATCCTCCCCGAGGCAGAAAGCCGGAAGATCCTGCTCTTTATACCGACATATCGAAAAGATCAAAATCGGAACAATTGGCTGAAGATGGTAGATCTGACGCGCCTCCATGAGCTGATTGGCGACGAATATGCGATAGTCATTGACAACACGGAAGGGTTCTCGCTGTTTCGATACAATAACGAACTCGACATTCCCCAATTCAGCAAAGTTGTTTCAAGGGGTGTGTCCTCACGGGAAATGATCGCAGCGGCCGATGCGGTTATCGGTGATTATAAAGATATATTCTTTGAATGTGCGGTATTGGACAAACCTGCCTTCTCTTCCGCAACCGACTATGAGCAGTTTATGAAGAAAAATACGTTCACTTGTGATTATGGCCGGGTTTGTCCGTTCCCCATCGTGAACAGCGCCGACGATTTGGCAGCCAGGCTGTCGGAATTGGAGAGGTATGATTTTTCTTCGGTGAATAACTTCCGCCGGAAGTATCTGACATATTGTGACGGGAACTCCGCCGCACGGCTGGCAGCCTGGATGCTTTCTGCAGCAGCACAGGAAGAGCAGCGTTAAGGATAGTCAGAAGTCCGGGACATCAGCTCAGAGGTTTTCATACATAAAAAGAGGGGACTGTGGTCAAACAGTCCCCTCGGTCAGACAACAGCTCGCCGATCCTCGGTATTTATCGACCTGCGGCTTTCGCTTTTTTCCCGTGTTCAAGCAGAAGAATCAGCCGGCGGGATATCGGTTTAAGCAGAAGAGTCAGGATCCCGCTTATTACGAGCATAAGGGCTTCATACCTCAGCCGGCAGCAGGGATGCCCGGTCATGACGAATACCCCTCTCACCATGGTGTGAGTCAGGTATATTTCCAGCGTATAGTTCCCGATCAGGTTCAGGATGGCAATTGGCAATTTCGTTATGACGGCAGGAGAGAATTCTAAAATCAGAATAAACAGAAAATACAGAAATCCGTTGGCTGCGGCCAGAGCGCAGCGCCACAGAATCGACTCCTCATACTTCGCGAGCGGGAGCAGCAGCAGCGAACAGCCGAACAGACACATCGAAGAAAAGGATATGCGCTTTTTTGCATAAGCAGCCCTTCCAAAATAGACTCCGAGGACAAATGGGAAAATCCGCATCCACGCTATGTTTAACCGGTTGTGGAGCTTCGGCATCTGAACACTGAATATAAGCGCCACTACCATTGTGAAATTGAACACCGTCAGCAGTCGCATCTGTGCAGCTGTATCATCGGTATCGTCTTCAAAAAGCCTGATTATATAGGGAGAGGTCAGATAACAGAAACAAATCAGCGGAACAAACCAAAACCATAATCTGCCCTCCCGAAAAAAAGTCAGAAAAGTCAAGTCAGAGAACCAATACAACAGGGTCTGCCCCTCGAAGATGAGATCTCTCCATAGGAGAGCAGGAACTGCGACTATACAGTAAGGGACTAATATCCGAACAAAACGATGCCGGTAATAGTCCTTAAGACTGCGCTCCGGAGACTTTTTCATAGAATAATAGAGCCCCAATCCGGAAACCATCATAAAGATATCTACACCGGAACTCCGTACGTATGTGTAGTAAATGCGGACCCAGCTGTAAAAACGAACTCCTTCTGTTTTACAGTCTTCCGTAAAATGAAATAGCAGAATACCCAAGATGGCGAGCCCCATGATCGTTTCCCTGTATTTGGAAAACAAATCATAAGAAACCGGACGGCGAGTTAAACGATCAGCGGTCATGGGCAAAGTCCTCCTTACGGAAAATCGGACGCAGCATTCTGTCGGTTAAAGCTTTTATGAGCGTTCCCGACAGACGCTCAAAAGAAATGTGGAACAAACAGGCCAAAACGAGAGTAATCAAAACGGATAGGAGGCAGCACGCTGCTGCGGGAAGGATCAGGGGAGTGTTGACGGGGAACCGCAGGAATACAGACAGGCCGATCGAACAGAAAACAGGCCAGTGACAGGAATATATACCGAAACTGATATCCCCCAAATACTGCATCGGTTTGGAAGAGAAAACTGCGTTCACACGCGGCAAAAGCGGCATATATAAAACCAGGGCCGAAAAGAACAAGACCTTAAACAAAAGCGTGTAACCGGCGGCGGCCGGAAGCATCAGGAGTGTTCCGACAGTAATGGAAACAACATGAGGGGCATGCCGAATGCGCTCTTCATTCCACGATATAACGGCGCCGAACAGACAGACTGCAATGGTTTCAGAGCAGTGTTGACTTGCAAAAAGGGCGATCAGAGTGACAACGGGAAACAACGCAGGCACTGTTTCCGTTTTCTTTTTAATATAGGATAAGACGTATATAAACACAGAGGCATACATCATATCCCGAAGAACCCAGTACGGCTGATTGACGCCGGAATTCCCAAGGATCAGCACATCGATGGGGGCTTTAAGAAAGTCGAGGAAAGAAAACTCCTGTTTATAAAAAGAACCAAGCCAGGGATTGTTTATTCTCTCTTGTATTGCTCCCGTTTTGAATCCCCAAATGCTGTACAGCACGCCGATTATCAGCGATGCGAACAGGATCGGCAGCGCTAAGCGAAGAAACCGGGAAACAGACTTCACAAACAGTTCTTTTATGCTGCGAATGTCGGAACGCGCCAAAAGATAGCCGCTGATTACGAAAAAGAGATACAACCAGAAAGATGCCCGCAACAGGAATGAATACCGGGAGGCTATGATTATGTCCAACGGCGGGAAAGAGTGCGGCCTCGGCTTCAATTCCTGATAAATGTTCAGATAGTGGAGCAGCATTATCAGCATGCAGGCCATTCCTTTCAGGCCGTTCAAATGCCTATAATACGGCTTGCTTTCGTTTTTATTCATAACGCCCCCGGCATTTAGGACGGAATACTCGGCCGACGGGCGTCCGGCATCCGTTCTGTATGAAGACAAATCCCAACGATAGAAAAAGTATATCACAGTATTCTTTCTGTGAGAAGCCCGACAACGCCGGGGATTGTTCTTTCGCGGTATTCGATTTTGCTTATATGTGCCGCCCTGCCCTTTGCGTTCAGCGACCGGAACAATTGCCGCAGAGTGTATGAAAAACTGATGGATGTCTGCCAAACCGACGAGCGATGAAAGGAATATGGACGCATGAATAAAGGAGAAGCACCTTCTCCGCTGGTTTCCGTTATTGTTCCGGTGTACAATGTGGCCCCATATCTGCGGCAGTGCATGGACAGCATTGTCGGTCAGACGCTCCGGGACATCGAGATCATCTGTGTAAACGACGGATCTACGGATGAATCCCCCCGGATCCTGGAGGAATACGCTGCGAAAGATCCCCGGATACGCGTTATCTCTCAGACGAATCAGTCATTGGGAGCCGCCCGAAACAACGGTTTCGCCGTGGCTTCGGGAGAATATGTGATCTTCTGGGACTCTGACGATTATTTTGAGCTTGACGCGCTGGAGGTCATGTACGGGATCTGCAGCGAACGCAATGCGGATATGTGCATATGCAACGCGCAGGATTTTGACGACCAGACGGGGCTCGATCTCGGCCATAATTACATCCGAAAACCCTATCCGGAAACGGATGTGTTCAGCGCCCGTGACTGTCCCGACCGGATCTTCGATATCAGCGGCATGAACGCCTGGAACCGTATGGTGCGGAGGCAGCTGCTTATCGATTACGACATCCGCTACCCCGTGGGCCCGCTGATCGAGGACTCCGCGGTCACGATGCTGGAACTGCTGCTTGCCGAAAGGATCGCGCTGACGCCGAAGCGCCTGATCCATTACCGGGTCAACCGTCCGGGCAGCCTGATGGGCGACTATTCCAAGCGCGCCAACGGAATGATCGACGGCTGTACGCAGTGCTACCTCCGGCTTTCGGAGCGGGGGCTTTTGGACGACAGAATGATTTTCCGCAGCTTTCTTGACAAGGTCGCGGGCCTTTACCTGTACACGTTACCGCTCTACGGAGATTTCAATCAGTATAAGGAATACTATGAGAAAATGATCCGCTCTCCGGACAGCCTCCTGCAGATGTGGGATCCCGAATGGGAACCGATGACCGACGCGGCGAAATACCTGGAAGCGAGAGAGCTTACCCCGGAAGAATATCTGTTCCGTCAGCTGAAAGAAAAGATCCGGTTGGACAAGGAACGGCGCACAAGGATCCGGTATTTAGAAAAAGAAAACAAGGCACTGGATCGGGAGCTTACAAAGATAAACAAGTCTGAGACCTATAAAATCGCCAGACTGCTTTCGGCCCCAATACGTGCCGTAAAGCAGAAAGCGACAGGAAAAACGGATAAATCCACTGACCGATGTTTTTCTCCGGAATAAACCGGGGAGAGGGAATCACTCCTGACATGAGAAAAAGCACGCTGCGGCGTGCTTTTTCATTCCGCGAACGGAGAGATCATGTTTTGCTGTTCTAGAGAAAAGACAACAGCCGTGTACTCCTTTTCAACAACGCCCATCGGCACACCGCGGTATTTGGACACCGGCGCTTGTGCATGAAGCGCAGTTACGTTCCGATCGTTCTGCCATTTGCATCCGCGCCTTCTGCCGGAGGCGATCCCGCGGCCTAAACGTCCAAACTTCCCGTGTACAAAGAGGCCCGTTTATGGTATGCTGAACATAGTCCGAGGACATTAACGCGATGGAACGATCCGGTTTTTTATTCTGAAAATAAGGATATAACGAGGACGGTACTATGAACTATCTTAAGCTTCAGAACGGAAGTGATATCCGCGGCGTGGCGCTGCCCGGGATCCCCGGCGAGGACGTAACGCTCACCGAGGACGCTGTGCGGCACATTGCCCGCGGTTTCACGGCATGGCTGCGCGCCCGGCGCGGCGGGGGCCCGCTCCGCGTATCCGTGGGGCGCGACTCCCGTCTCTCGGGTGAAACAATCGCCCAATGGCTGTGCGGCGAATTGGCCGTCTGCGGGCTGAATGTGACGGACATGGGCCTGTGCACCACGCCGGCCATGTTCATGACCACCGTGACGCCCGGATACGAGTTCGATGCCGCTGTGATGATCACGGCCAGCCACCTGCCCTGGAACCGGAACGGGCTGAAATTCTTCACCGCTGCCGGAGGCGCCGAGAGCGCGGACATCAGGGAGATCCTGTCTTTTGAGGGCGAACTTCCGCCCGCTTCTCCCGGAAAGGCTGAAAAGGACGCCTTCCTCGACGCCTACGCGGCTCTTCTGCGCGAGAAGATCATCGCCGCCGCGGGAAACGACCGTCCGCTTGCCGGACGCCGCATCGTGGTGGACGCCGGCAACGGAGCCGGCGGATTCTTTGCCTCAAAGGTGCTCGAGCCGCTGGGCGCGGACACCGCGGGCAGCCTGTATCTGGACCCGGACGGACATTTTCCCAATCACATCCCCAACCCGGAGCTGCCCGAGGCCATGGAGAGCATCCGCACCGCCGTGACGGAAAACCGGGCGGACCTGGGCGTGATCTTTGATACGGATGTTGACCGGGCGGGCGCCGTGCTGTCCTCGGGCGAGGAGCTCAACCGCAACCGCCTGATCGCCCTGATCGCCGCCATCGCGCTGCGCGAGCATCCGGGCAC
>JAEEGL011404672.1_pt1 | contig 11357 bp, 10 predicted proteins | sample 9134231 | NCBI WGS metagenome assembly JAEEGL01 (sample SAMN16246548, study PRJNA631951) | gut metagenome | biome: gut microbiome; feature: rumen; material: fiber-attached | host: Bos | place: Iran: Karaj | collected 2018-10
ATCATGTTTACTGGCAACTGGTGAAAGAGATGTTAGAACAGTATCGGAAATCAACAGAGCCAATCAAAGCGTATCATCGAAAGAAGATAGGGAATTGGATTAATATCCAAATTGAACAAATGACATTACAGATTGGTGATATGAGTCATGATGTTGAGGATCTTCTTATGCAAGAAATGCAGGCAAGAGATTTTTTGCAGAAAGCAGATATTCTTAAAGAAGCAGGAGAAAAGAAAAAGAAGCTAGACAAAGCCCGTAATGACATGCCAAAACGAATTACTCAAATCAATAAGGAGGCAGAAGAAGATATTGCTGCCTTTGACCAACAGTTTGAAATTAATCCGATTCTTCATGTGAATATCGTTCTGAAGTTCTGAAAAAGGAGTTTTTATGGCTGACAGATTAAAACATGCACAAGCAAGACAGATACTTATAGATGCTTTGAAAAAGGATCTGATGGGGCCAGAATCTCAAGAAGAAGTCCTTCACGAAGACCCCTCTCACAATTACTATATTATAGGAATCCTTTCTCCACAATCAACTCCTGATCAAAAGAATACTTTTTCACAGGATCAGGAAGTCGAGGCTGATGCCGCCTATGGTGATGGCGAGGATTTCACTGCTGGGGAAGAAGATGACAACGAACCGGTATCTGTAACTCACTTTACAAAGCCATCATCAATTGGAATTAGTTTTTATGTTGAGACTTCTACAGCTTCCATTGAACTTGATGTATCATGGGGTGATTACTATAAAACAAAAGAAGTCATCACTGATGAAGAGGGAAATATAAAGGAATCTACTTGTTATAAACGAATTCCTCAAAACGAAACTGTTCATATTGAGTTCTCTGATGTCGGAAAATCTAAAGAGTATCGGTTAATCAGTGATTCATGTATTGCACTGCATGTATCAAGAATACCGTTAAAAACGAGTTATTCCCTTGTTTCGGTATATGTTATTAATAAACGCATAAATACTGAATCTGAACTTGAAGCAACTATGTTTCAGATAGAACTGAAAGCACGCTCTGCAAATGGTGAACGGATCTTCATCGCAGAGAATATTTGCAGAAATATCTTAGCAAAGGATGAATTTTACTTTGAACAACGTCCCATCTTTGGAAGAGGCCGTGGATGTGCAACAGCTTGGGAACGACCGATTGACGGAAAGACAAGCTTTGTCAAGTCCGACTTTATCCCACAATATGAATTTCCTGGTGTAAGTGCGGTAATTAGGGGCTTAGATCCATTCTTCTTTTCAATGATTTCACTTTCTCAGAAGAATAAGAAAGATGAAATTATCAGTAGACTGACCGTTCTGGCAGATTCTTATGAGAAATGGATTAAGGATCATCTTATTGATGATCTCAAAATGGCTAATCAAACATTTGCTGATGAAATTGGAACCAAGGTTATTGGTGACTGTAATACAGCATTATCTAGGATTCGAGAAGGTATTTGCCTTATTTCAAACAACGAGGCAGTTTTTGATGCATTCTGCTTCATGAACCATGTTATGTTCTACCAGAACAGTATCAAGAACTATTCAAGGATGCATGGAAAAGGAATTGTATGCAGTTTTGCGGATTTTTCCGACCCTAGAAAAAAAGATCCTAAAGACTTGACAAAAAAGGTAAATGATTTTGCATGGAGACCGTTCCAGATAGCATTTATACTGATGAATTTAGCTGGAATGGTTAAACCTGAACATAACGACAGAGAGCTTGTAGATTTGCTGTATTTCCCAACAGGCGGTGGCAAGACAGAAGCCTATCTTGGTCTGATGGCGTTTATTATAGCGTTTCGCAGACTTCGGGCAGAAGCAGAAACTGAATATAACCTTGATGGAGGAGTTACTGCTATTCTTCGCTACACCTTGCGACTTCTTACCACCCAGCAACGAGACAGAATCACGAAAATGGTCGTTGCTGCAGAACAAGAAAGGCAAAAGGAATACCCGAAGTATGGGAAAGAACCTATAAGTATAGGTTTTTGGGTCGGCGACGGGGTAACACCTAATGATTTTGCTTCTATGAAGGAAGATCCTGAGGACCAAGAAAAAACTGCTCAAGCAAAGATTCAAAAAAGGAAGCTATATAAGCAGCTTTTAGCCTGTCCCTTCTGTGGTGCTCCGCTAAAAGAAGAGAATTTCTATATCGACATAGATCGAAAAGCAGTGGACATCTATTGTTCAGATGAGCATTGTATCTTCTTTCGATATAAAATAGAGAATAAACAAAAGATTCCCGTTTACTTAGTTGATGAGGAGATTTATTCTAGATGTCCGACGATCATATTATCAACTGTAGATAAATTTGCTAAGTTACCTTGGGAGGTCAAAACCAATGCTCTTTTTGGCAGAGTTGATCGTGTGTGTAGCCGTGACGGATATGTATCTATAGGAGATGTACACACGAGTCACAAAAAGACCCTAAATAATCCAGCTTCCAAACTTACGGGAATAAAACCGTTCCTTCCTCCTGAGCTAATCATCCAAGATGAGTTGCATTTGATTACGGGACCTCTCGGAACAGTATATGGAGCATATGAAACAATTATTGAGGACATGTGTTCCTATAAACGTGATGGGAAGCTGATCAAACCAAAGTATGTTGTCTCAACGGCAACTATAAAAAATGCTCCGGAACAGATAAAGAGTCTGTACGCGAGAGAGAGGACATCTCTGTTTCCGCCTAAAGGATTTGAGATAGGTGACAGTTTCTTTATTCGTGAAATTCAGGTACCAGAATCTTACCAGGAGGCCAATACTGAAGAGGATCCGTTTCGAAAGTATGTTGGCGTCTCTGCTCCTGGCCAATCAGTAAAGACTACATTACTGCGAGTCTATGCTTCGGTTCTACAGACAGCATATAACCTTTCTCTCCAGGATGACTGGAAAGATGTTATTGATCCATACTATACACTGATTGGGTATTATAACAGTATCCGTGAGCTAGGTGGTGCTGTGCGCTTGTTGCAGGACGATATTCCCAAGAGAATCAAGTATCTCAAAAAACGGCTCAATATGGACAAGGGCCGTTTTCTCAATAGGTCAACAAACGTTGAGATTACGTCGAGAATGTCTTCTTATCAGATTCCGGAACAGCTTAAAAAGCTTGAGACTCCTTATACAGAGAAGAATTGCTTGGATACTGCTATCGCAACAAATATGATTGCCGTTGGTATGGACGTTGATAGACTTGGTCTCATGGTTGTAACAGGTCAACCGAAACAGAATTCTGAATACATTCAGGCGACAAGCCGTATTGGAAGATCCTTACCAGGTTTGGTGGTAACGTTATACAACCCATATCGTCCACGAGACTTGTCCCACTATGAGAACTTTATCGGATATCATTCTCAGCTTTATCGGTTTGTTGAAGGTACTACCGCAACTCCTTTCTCCGCAAGAGCACGTGATCGTGTTATACACGCATTGGTAATTTCAGCCATTCGGTTGAAGTACCCTAGTTTCGCAGCCAATGCCAAAGCGTCAAATATTGCTCAACTGACTGCTCAGCAAATTAGTGAAGTGAAAACATTGATTCTGGATCGGCTCAACATCATCAAGCCAACGGCAAGAGCTGATGCCGAAACAGAGATTGATCAGTTTATTGATTGGTGGAAAGTCCTTGCTGCAAAACCAAAGCAACTTCTTTTCAAAGGCCCCTTATATAGATCTAAGGATGAGAAAAACAACTATTTGATGAGCTATTACGGACAGCAAGGAGCTAGGGAAACTGAAAAGCCGACTTTGAGTTCCATGCGTGAAGTTGAAAGTGCTTCCAACATGTTCTACTATATGGAGAAGTAATGATGACATTTGATAACAATAAACTAGGAGAGCTTCGTCCCAATCAAATCATAACTACTTTTGGACCTGGTTCGATTGTGGATGCAGTCAAGGATTCGGTTACAGTCCTAGATACAAATTATTGGAAAGACAAAGGGAAAAAAATCATTGATGGCAGACTGGCATCTTATCTAGGAGTGGATTGTTTTTACATGCCTCGGACATCGTATGGTGGTGATATCCCTGTGGTTTCATTTCCCTATGTCCATGTATGTTCCAAATGTGGGAGGCTGTTTGATGTCAGAGATAACTTTGACTTAGATATGTACCTTCAGAAAGGAGTAAACTGTCCAGAATGTGGCTGGCTGGCATATCCTGCGCGTTTTATTACTGTCTGTGAAGATGGTCACATGGATGACTTTCCTTGGAGATGGTGGGCCCATAATGGTGATACGAATTGTAAAGGTCAACTGAAGATATACTCAATAGGCAACACATCCACACTTGCGGACATGTGGGTTGAATGTACCTGTGGAGCCAAACGCAGTCTGAGTGGAGCTATGCAAAAGGATAATTTTGTAGGTTGTAACTGCACTGGTAGACATCCATTCCGCCCACACACGCAGAAGACAAAATGCGGCAAGCCGTTAATTCCTTCCCAGCGTGGTGCTTCCAATATTTATTTTTCTGTTAACCGAAGTGCAATTTCAATTCCTCCTTGGATTAATCCGTTGTATAACCTTCTTGATGAGCATCTTCAAAAAATATTAGACTATAAAGACGATTGGGGAGAAGAAGGAGTCACAAAGGTTTATAACAAATATTTCGCAGACAGGTATTCCAGAGAAGAGTTCGATACTGCTTTGGAAAAACGACTTAGCAATATAAAGGAATTTACTGAAATCAAGCAGATGGAATATGAGGCTATTACTCATCACGCAGATCCGACATATGAGTCAAACAAAAAGCATTTCAAGGCTGAGGAAGATCCGTTACCAACTCCACTTCAAAAGTATTTTCATCGTGTGGTTAGAATAACCCGTCTCCGAGAAGTCAAGGTCCTGCTCGGCTTTACTAGAGTGGATGCTTCTGATCCAGATGCTGACGCTGGTGATCAGCCCAACATTGTCACAATCAGTAAAGGTAAGGGAGAAAAATGGCTTCCGGCTGCTGAGGTCAATGGAGAAGGTGTCTTTATTGAGCTTAACAAAGATACAATCAAGCGTTGGTTGCAAAATTACAGCGTTAATATGATCTCCAAACAGTATGAGGAGAGCTACAGAGAGTTCAGCAATCAGAAAAAATGGACTGTCAATATTCTGCGAAATGCCGTTTATGTGCTAATGCATACGTTTTCTCATTTGCTGATAAAACAGATGGCTATGTCTTCTGGATACTCTTCTGCTGCTATACGGGAGCGTATCTATTTTGGAGATAACATGTCCGGAATCCTTCTTTATACAGGAAGCGCGGATAAGGAAGGCTCCCTAGGTGGTCTTGTGGAGCTTGGCAACATAGACAAGTTGACTGTACTTATGCGGGACGCTTTCCAAGAAGCTCTGCTTTGTACAAATGATCCAGAATGCCTGAATAACCTACCCGCCGGTGAAAATTCTAACGGTGCAGCTTGTCACTCATGTTGTATGATTTCCGAAACTGCGTGTGAAAACGGAAATCGTATGCTTGATCGCGGATTGGTTGTACCCCTTGCTGGGCGGGAAGAACAATCATTTTTTAAGGATTTGGTGGCTGATTTATGTCAACTGGAAATCTGAATTTAGATCTTATTCTGGTGGGAATTGCCGAAGACGCTATTAGTGGCAGAAAGTCATCAATTTCCTCATTAAAAAAACAGTTTCCATCTTTATCTGCTAAGGAGATTAATGATCTGCACAGTATGTTTCTGGAAGCATTAGCAAATGGGAAGGATGATCGGGCAACACTCGTTGCTACGACTCCTCCCTCTTTTAGTATTAAAGCAAAATCTACCATGAATACTGTCAGAGATATTCTTGAACATGCTAGTAAAAGTATTCTAATAACAAGTTATTCTCTATCGGAGTATTTCAGTGAAATGATTGACTGTATCATTAGGAAGAGCAAGAAAGGTGTCTTCGTTAAATTCTTTGTGAATCAGATTGACAATCAGAGTAGTATTAAAGAGCTATATATGAACAAAGGTAAATTTTTGAAAGTATACAATTTTCCTTCTTCTAAAGATAAGATGACAGCACTGCATGCAAAAGTTATATGTGTTGACCAGCAGAAAACTCTGATTACATCTGCAAATCTCTCATATCATGGTCAAGAAGGCAATATTGAATTGGGAACACTGATTGAGTCTAGAAAGATAGCAAAACAGGTTGATGATTTGTTTACAAAACTGGTATTTAGCAAAGTGTTCGTTGAAGTATAAGGGAAATGGCAGATGTTCATTCACTTAAGTTTCTAAATTTCAACATATCATAGATCAAGGAGTAGAAGAATACAAAATAGAAGGAAATAGTAAGGAAATAGCTTTTTATCTAATGTTTTCTTATCACTGTTGTTCATTTAAAATTTTTATTTGCAAAAACTCCCTGAACAGCATCAACTGCTGTGGTTTGTTCCATTCGGGTGGCTTTTCCAACACCTACCGGTCCAGTTTCAGCAACTCCATGAGGACGAAGTAGCTCATCAGCATCTCCCACAGCCTGTTCGTGATTACTGTAAGGGGCAGTCTTGTGCCGCTTGAAAACTTGATGTACGCCACGAGCTGACAGTGAGTCAGCGCCACCCATATCTGTGTCATGACCGCATTGTCGGCCGTTCCCGGAAAACTTTTTATCTTCAGGTTCTGCTTGATCCACTTGAAGAACAGCTCGATCAGCCATCTGCGCCGTAGATTGCGGCAACAGTGGTGATCAATATATTGAAATTATTCGTCAGGAACTCATATGTCTTTCCCGATTCAGAGTCATGGAAGACCTCCTTCCTGAGGGGGGAACTTGCTGCTGGAGACCGCGTCGGCGAAAAGCACAGTCTCGTCCGACACGACGCCGAAGGTTGCGGGCGGCATGGAATGCTGTCCGGCGATCTCCAGGCGCGCGTTGCTCTTCAGCTCGTGACGAAGAAGGTGTCCCCCGCGTTGATGGCGGAGAACCACTCCAGGTCGCAGTACCCCCTGTCGTACACGTATATGTCGTCCGGCGCGATGCGGAAGCGGTCCCGCGCGGTGTGGATGTTGGACATTTTCCCGTCACTCATGACGACGAAGTAGGGGATGTTCCCGGCCAGATCCAGCTGCGTGTGCAGCTGGACGGCGCCCTTGGTGGCCTTGTAATTCGCCCACGAGTAAATTGCCGAGGCACATGTCGATCGTTGTGCTATCGATCGCGTACAGAGGGTTGCGGAATCTGAACCTGTGCCCCGGCGCAAGCCCGTGGCGCCGCAGTCCAGTACCTCGTCGAACAGCGACCCGAACATTTTCGGCGGCCGCCGATTCCTCGTGTTGGACAGCGTGGATCTGGGCACCTGCCTCATCCCGGATGGTACAGGTGCTTGGCGTTCACGAGCAGCCCCTGCTCGATTTTCCGGAGCGAATCCTTCCTAGTGATTTTGGCGTAAAGGCAAGTGAGGAACTGGATCTAGGCGGAGAAGCCCTTACAGTAGCGGTCACCGTTCACCTCGCTGATTTTTTCTCATATCGATGTCTCGGCATGAAGTGGAAAAGCTGTGAAAAGATGGTATTGTATTGCATGATTCAAGGTTTCGTGCTTAAATTACGGTGTTTGGCGATACCATAATTTAAAATCTCCATGAGTCATTGCATATTTTTCAAGATTTTAAGCAGACAGTAATGATCAAAAATCATGATTTTATCTGATTTTGTAGATTTTATAAAATATAGCTAAAGAGCAAGATGACGATGGATATCCTGAAGAAAGAGATCTGGGGAAACATGAGGTATATCAAATCAAATGATATAACTCATAAAATATACGTGCAATCACAACTGTATCGCGATAGGTATTGTTTCCAGTTGCATGTGAAAACTTTTTCAGATACTCCAGATATTGTATTGTCGAAATGCAAAACAGTTGTTTCTTTTAATGGTTATTTCTGGTATCGGCATAAAGGATATGCTGAAGCAATAATTGCTTTAACTAATCAAATTTTTTTGGAAAAAAAAGACAAACAAAAAGTTGAAAGGGTTAAACATAAACAGATGGAAATAAAGCATGCTGGGAAATTATTATTGGGAAATGAGATTAGGGAAAAACATCGATAAATTTATTTCTCTTGTGTACAGAGAAGTGGTTTATTGATGCAAGAAATGATGATAATGAGTAAAACAGCACTTACTATGTTCCCTATATCCCCACCCAAAAAAATTAAAATTTTTTCTTTCTTTTCTGGAGTTGGATTCCTTGATTTAGGTTTTGAACGAGTTGGTTTCAATATTGCTTTTGTTAATGAATTTAATCCGTTGTTTCTAAATGCATATAAATATGCAAGACGTAATTCAAATACAATTCCAGAATACGGATATAGCACAAAATCTGTTGAAGATTTTTTAGATGATCACATTTGGGAGCAAACTTTTGGAAAGTCTCATTCCCAAGAGATGATAGGTTTCATTGGTGGCCCTCCTTGTCCAGATTTTTCTGTTGCAGGTAAAAATCTGGGATGTGACGGGAAAAATGGTTCATTAACGAATGTATATACCAAACTCATTATTCGACGGAAACCTGATTTTTTTGTTTTTGAAAACGTTAAAGGTCTTGTGCAAACAAAAAAACATATGCAGTTTTTTGTAAAAATAAAAAAACAATTGTATAAAGCCGGATATTCTTTATGGGAATCAATTGAGAATGCCTTGGAATACGGAGTCCCACAAGATCGAGATAGACTTATTTTGATAGGTTTCCGAAGGAATACATTTGGAAAAAAGATTAAATTTAATGTAAATTATCCTAAAAAATTCCACAAAGAAGAGATAATAAAAAAAGCATGGCCATACAGAAATCCTTTTTTAGAGCGGCAAAATTTGCCTATGCCGAATGATATAATTGAAGAGTTAACGGTAGAATATTGGTTTAGGCATAATCATGTGGAATCACATCCAAATGGTAATGATGTTTTTCAGGTCAAAAATATAACTAAATATATGAAAATAGAAGAAGGAAATGTCTCTGGGAAGTCTTTCAAACGTCTACATCGTTGGAGATATTCACCAACTGCTGCATATGGGAATAATGAAGTTCACTTGCATCCTTATGAATTACGACGCTTGAGTGTGGCTGAAGCTCTGGCTATTCAGTCTTTACCTCCAGATTTTGATTTACCAAAACAATTACCTCTATCTACAAAATTTAAAATGGTTGGTAATGGTGTTCCTTTCCTCTTAGCAAAGGCTATTGCTCTTCACCTAAATCGATTTTTAACCAAAAGAATTGGAGATTAATTTTATATGGACATGAAGATCCTAAAATGTGATTTAATAAAATTATCAGAAAGAGATTTTTTTATGAAATACATAGTTAAATCTCACAATTGGTATTTAACGGAATATCTCAAGACCCCCATTAACAATCTTGTCGAGCGATTAGATCATTTGAAGGGAATTGTTTCTCAAAGCTTTAATATAGGTTTTCATAGTCTCCAAATTGTTGGTAGTGCCAAAACAGGATTTAGTTTATCCCCATATAAATGTCTTATTCCATTTCATGATGCAACTGAAAATTCTCCATCTTCTGATATTGATATAGCGCTAATATCTAATTCTTGGTATTCATATTTTTGGAAGGAAATACGCAAAAATCCACAGATTTATTACAAGGAAAACACTGATCTATTCTCTAAGCTGACAAAATCTATTTTCAAGGGATTTATCAATGAGAAAGACCTTTGTGAACTTCCTAATCTTCGCAAAGAATGGCGAATGCACGCTGACTTAGCTAATCAAAAATTGCAGTATGACTTGGCTTTTATTCATCCAATCACATATCGAATATATCGGTCTTGGGAAGATCTTGAGGATTACCAATTGTACAGTATCAGAAAAGCAAAGCAACAAATGGAGAAATAAAATGAGTCTTTTTACTTCTACAAATAAATCCGTAAATGAAATTTTCACAATGAGAGAATCTGGTACTTTGGTTGTTGATGAGTCTTACCAGCGACGTTCGGTATGGGGAGAAAAAGATAAGATTTGCTTAATTGAAACTATACTGTTGAACTTGGTGATCCCAGAATTGTTTTTTTGGTCAGCGCAAACAGATCCGGAGACTGGAAAAACTATTACACACATTGTTGACGGTCAGCAACGCATTAAGGCAATAGAATCTTTCATTCACAATGAATTCAAATTAAAGCAGCAATGTCTTTTAGATTTAGTTGCTAAAGAAAAATTTGCAGACAAGTTTTTCCGAGACTTATCTCCTGAAGAAAAAACTTGTTTTTGGAATTACAGACTAATGATTATTGAGTTTAATCAAGAAGCAACAAGAGAACAAATTGTTAACATCTTTCGACGATTAAATCTGACAGATTATAATTTAAATGATCAAGAGAAAAGGAATAGCATCTCTGGTGATTTCGCTATATTGGCTAAAGATATATCTGAATTGCCTCTTTGGAACAAATATAGTCTTTTCAATATCGCAGATGTAAAACGAATGAAAGATATTGAGTTTTGTGCATCACTAATTATCTTGTGCAAGAGAGGGATTGTTGATCAAACTGATCAAACAATTTTAAATCAAGCATATGTAGATTATCAAACTAATTATGAAAAAGCTGATGAAGATAAGATGCAAATTGTTGAAGCTGTTGAAATATTAGAATCATTCTTAATTTCAAAAGAAATTATAAAATTTGCAAGAAGAAAAGCGCAACTATACACATTGTTCTGTATTGCATTCTATATTTGTAGAGAAAAAATTACAATAACAGATAATCATAAAGACCGTCTTTTAGAATTCATTATATTGTATTCAAAATTTAACAATGATCTCAACTTAGAAGGACAATTGTCAGATGATGAAAAAAAGATTTTTGATATTTTAAAAAAATATAAGTTGGCTTCTTCGGAAGGACTTAATAAACACACTAATCGCATGATTCGCCAGAATGCACTGAAAGATTATCTTTTTTCATCATCTCCTGACTTATTGAATGTATCTAAATCTTTAAAAGATAAAATTGATTCTATTGGATTCCAAGAGTGTGATGAGCCTGAAGAGGATGATTTTTAACGTTGTAATGCCCCTATCAGTCAAAGGGCGTCATTACATTGTTCCGTTGTACACTTTATATAACATAAATGAATATAAAGGTGTTTGAGGCATAGTTTGAAAAATCGAACGGAGGAATATATTAGTTCGCAGTTACAAGTGACTGTGAGGACTGTTTTTTGATAAATATCTAAAAAGGAATTATCCCATGAAACGATATCGTACCCCATTTATGATGATGACGGCTTTAGCCTGTCTTGCGCTGTATACGACTGGTCCTGTTGCCGTTGCGAGAGAAGTGCGGCTGGATTTGGCGGCGTTTGCAGGGCAGTCAGAAAATGGTTC
>JAEEGL012462731.1_pt1 | contig 11357 bp, 8 predicted proteins | sample 9134231 | NCBI WGS metagenome assembly JAEEGL01 (sample SAMN16246548, study PRJNA631951) | gut metagenome | biome: gut microbiome; feature: rumen; material: fiber-attached | host: Bos | place: Iran: Karaj | collected 2018-10
ACGATTTTACGGTACTGATCGTTTCCGTCACGTTTTTTGGATCTCCCGGTCCGTTGGAAATAAAGATCCCGTCGGGTTTCAGCTTTTTGATCTCTTCCGCATCCGTATCAAACGGTACGACCGTGACGAGACAGCCCGACGCATTCAGCGAACGGACAATGTTTTCCTTCATTCCGCAGTCGATCGCAACGACGTGCAGCCCGTTTGGATTTTCCGGTCTGGAAACGCGGATCTCTTTTGTGCTCACACGCTCTACCTGATCCTTTGCAAAATCCCAATGATCCAGTATTCTCTTTCCCTCCGTGGCACTGATATCGGGACTTGTCAAAAGCACCTTGCAGCTGCCGTTATTTCTGATCTTTCTTGTGATTTCCCTGGTGTCCACGTTTTGTATTCCTGCGATACGATTCTCGAACATGCATTGAGACAGGGTTTTATATGATCTGAAATTGGAAGGGATCTCCGTATAATCCCGGACAATGAACGCGCCAAGCGTTGGCAAGTCTGTTTCAAAATCATCCGCATTGATCCCGTAATTGCCGATCAGGGGATAGGTCATCACAACGGCCTGATCCGTATAAGAAGGGTCGGATAAGATCTCCTGATAACCCACCATGGAAGTATTGAATACCAGTTCCAGTTTCTTGTCTTCCATGCTACCGAAACCGATCCCCAGATATTCACTTCCGTCCTCCAAAATGATCTTTCGCTTCTGTTCCATTTCAATCCCCTTCTGTCGAACAAGAGTCAGACCGCTCAGATTTCACGCAAACCGTCTTTGTCGGATAGTTCCCGTCAAAACATGCGCTGCAGATCGGCAGGCCTTTGGTCATCTTCAAAAGATCTTCAAGCTGCAGATACGCAAGGGAATCCGCGCCGATCTTTTCCCGTATTTCCTCTGTTGAAAACTGTTTTGCAATGAGCTGTGAGTTGTCAGGCACATCCGTTCCGTAATAGCACGGATACAGAAACGGCGGGGAACTGATCCGTACATGCACAGCCTTAGCGCCTGCCTGTCTTAACATTCCGATCAGGTTTGCGATCGTGGTTCCCCGTACGATCGAATCATCGATCAACACGATGCTTTTACCCCTGACCACTTCTTCGATCACATTCAGTTTCATATGAACGCCGGCGAGACGTTCCTTCTGTGTCGGTTTGATAAACGTCCGCCCCACGTAACTGTTTTTGTGAAAAGCATGCGCAAACGGGATCCCTGATTCGTGTGCATATCCTGCCGCGGCTGTCATGCCGGATTCCGGCACCCCCGTGACAAGATCGGCCTCCACAGGGTTTTCCGTGGCAAGCAATTCTCCTGCCGTAAAACGTGCAGAGTATACGCTGATATTATCCAGAACGGAATCCAGTCTGGCAAAATAGATATATTCAAACACGCAGTGCGCCAACTTTTCATGGCACAGCGTTTCATCCGAGAACAACTCTCCGTCACGGATCGTGATGATCTCGCCGGGTTTCACATCGCGCAGGAATTTGGCACCGACTGCGGAAAGCGCGCAACTCTCCGATGCGAGAACGTATCCGCCTTCGATCTTGCCGACACAAAGCGGTTTAAGTCCGAGCGGATCGCGGATCGCGACCAGTTTCCTGGGACTCATGACGATCAGCGCATATCCGCCGATCAGATGTTTTGTGACCTGAGATACGGCCTCTTCTATGGACCCTGTATGCGCGCGCATCTTGGAGATCATCATGGCGATGACTTCCGTATCGGAGGTCGCCCGAAAAACCGCCCCTTCCCGCATCAGATCTTCTTTCAGTTTTTCGGCGTTTACGATATTTCCGTTATGGACAAGCGCCAGTGTCCCTTTCAGGTAGTGATAAGACAGAGGCTGCGCATTGTTAGCACTGCTCTCTCCGGTCGTGGAATAGCGCACATGACCGATTCCGACGTTTCCCACAAGTTTGGACAGGGTCTCGCCTGAAAAAACTTCCGACACGAGCCCCATGTCCTTATGCAGACAGATATTGCCGGCGTCTCCTTCCATATCGCACACGGCGATCCCGGCAGCTTCCTGTCCTCTGTGTTGCAGGGCTGTCAGTCCGTAGTATATGTCATGCGCGACATCTTCCCGGCCCTGTTTCCAGATCCCGAACACGCCGCATTCTTCTCTCAGCGATCCCATAGTAATTCCTTCTTCAGTTCATCCGGATCACGCCTGCGTAACGTACTTCAAAGCCGCTTCCACAAGGCCGCGGAACAGCGGATGGGGTGCGTCTGGTCTTGATTTGAATTCCGGATGTGCCTGTGTGGCCAGGAAATAGGGATGATCTTTCAGTTCGATCATCTCTACGATCCTTTGATCCGGAGACAAACCGGATAATACCATGCCATGCCCCGTCAGTTCTTCGCGATAGTCATTATTCACCTCGTAACGGTGCCTGTGCCGTTCATGGATCAGATTTCCCGATTCCGCGCAGTTGTACAGATTATATGCTTTGGTTCCTTCCGCAAGAATACACGGATACGCGCCCAGTCTGAGCGTACCGCCAAGATCCACAATACCTTCCTGATCCGGCATCAGATGGATCATCGGATGCGCGGTTTCTTCATTCAGTTCCGTACTTGCCGCATCCGCATAGCCGAGAACGCCCCTTGCAAATTCAATGATCGCAAGCTGCATGCCAAGGCAAAGTCCGAGGAACGGGATCTTATGCTCTCTGGCATACTTTATGGCAGAGATTTTTCCTTCGATCCCTCTGCTGCCGAAACCGCCGGGAACCAGGATCCCCTGCAGTCCTTTCAGGAGCGTCGCTGCATTTTCATCATTCACTTCTTCCGCATCGATCCAGCGGATGCTGACTTCAGCCTTATTTGCCGTCCCGGCATGTTTCAGTGCTTCCGCTACGCTTAAATATGCATCATGCAGGGAAACATATTTTCCGACAAGCCCGATCTCCACCGTATGCTCGGGGTGATGCAGGTCATTGACCATCTGTTTCCAGGCATCAAGGTCAGGCTCGGGACATGGCAGATGCAGGCATTCCAGAACGGCCTGCGCCAGTTTTTCTTTTTCGAGTAAGAGCGGGACTTCATATAAGGACTTGGCATCCAGATTCTGCAGGACGTGCTCTTTTTTCACGTTACAGAAAAGGGCGATCTTTTCCCTCATGTGATCATCCACCGGATAATCGGACCGGCAGACTAAGATATCCGGCCAGATTCCCATACTCTGCAGGCTCTTCACGCTCATCTGCGTCGGTTTGGTCTTCATCTCTCCGGAAGCCTTCAGATACGGGATCAGGGTCACCTGGATCATGATCGCGTTTTCTCTTCCGATCTCGGCCTGAAACTGCCTGATCGCCTCCAGAAACGGCTGGCTTTCGATATCGCCGACGGTGCCGCCGATCTCAATGATGGAAATGGTTTCCTCATCGGGTGATTTTGCCTTATAGAAACGATCCTTGATCTCATTGGTCACATGCGGGATCACCTGTACGGTCCCTCCGCCAAAATCGCCGTGCCGCTCCTTGTTTAAGATCGTCCAGTAGATCTTTCCGGTAGTCACATTGGAATTCTTATCCAGGCTCTCATTAATAAAGCGTTCGTAATGCCCGAGATCGAGATCTGTCTCCGTCCCGTCATCCGTTACGAACACTTCGCCGTGCTGAATGGGGTTCATCGTCCCCGGATCCATATTGATATACGGATCGAACTTCTGCATGGTCACATGATAGCCCCGCGCCTTTAACAGACGTCCGAGCGATGCGGCCGTGATCCCTTTGCCGAGTCCGGAAACAACGCCTCCCGTAACAAATACATACTTAACCATTCTGCCCCCTCCTTTGTTTACACTTCCACGGTACCGTCAAATACACTTACCGCAGGCCCTGTCATATATACATGATCATCTTCATCCCACAGAATATGCAGATCACCGCCAAGCACATGCACGGTCACATCCCGGTCCGTATGGCCGTTCAGGATACAGGCAACCGCCGTCGCACAGCATCCGGTCCCGCAGGCAAACGTTTCACCCGTGCCCCTCTCCCACACGCGCATACGCACATTGTTTCTGTCGATGATCCGAACGAATTCGACATTGGTACGGTTGGGAAACAGGTCATGGCATTCCATGAGCGATCCGTACTTTGGCAGATCGATGACATCCGGATCTTCAAAGATCACGGCATGCGGATTGCCCATCGAAACGCAGGTCATACGGAATTCCCTGCCGCCTGCGCTGACCGGCACATCCACTACGGGATCTTTTGCGGCGATCACCGGGATCTCTTTTGCGGAAAGGATCGGCTTACCCATATCAACGCGGATGTTTTCGGCCACATCCCCGTCATTCATGATCCGGATCTTTTTGATCGCTCCCATACTCTCGATCGTAAATTCCCTACGGTCCGTCATATGATGATCAAAGACATATTTGGCAACACAACGGATCCCGTTCCCGCACATTTCGGAACGGCTTCCGTCCGCGTTATACATTTCCATCTCAAAATCAGCTATTTCAGACGGATTGATAAAGATCAGGCCGTCCGAACCGATCCCGAAATGTCTGTCGCTGAGTTGTTTTGCGAGGGTACTCTTCTGTTCCTGCAAAATCTGCTGCGTAAATCCGTTGACATAGATATAGTCATTTCCGAGCCCCTGCATTTTGGTAAACTCCATCTTCATGCGTAATGCTCCTTTATGCGTTTTACCGCCTCGATCGTATTCTCATGGCTTGAAAATCCGGTCAGACGGAAAAATCCCTCGCCGTTTGATCCGAATCCGGAACCGGGCGTTCCGACCACGCCGGCCGTATGAAGCAGGTGGTCAAAGAAATCCCAGCTGCTCATCTTCTCCGGTGTTTTCAGCCAAATGTACGGTGCATCCTGTCCGCCCGAAACGCTAAAGCCCGCTTCTTTCAGTCCCGTCAGGATCATGTTGGCATTCTGCATATAGTAATCGACCAGTCCCCTGACCTCTCTTTTTCCGTCCTCAGAGTAAACGGCCTCGCCCGCTCTCTGCACGATATAAGGCGCGCCGTTATATTTGGTGGCATGTCTGCGGGCCCAGAGTTTATGCAACGATACGCCATCCCTTGTAAGTTCTTTCGGGACAACGGCATAGCCGAGACGAAGTCCTGTAAATCCTGCATTTTTCGAAAACGAATGAAGCTCGATCGCGCACTGCTTTGCGCCTTCGCACTCATAGATCGTATGCGGCACATTTTCCGAACGGATATAGGCTTCATACGCCGCATCATAAATGATGACGCTGCCTTGTTCATTGGCATGATCCACCCATTTCTGCAATTCCTCTTTGGTGATCACAGCGCCCGTCGGATTATTGGGAAAACACAGATAGATCAGATCTGCTGTTGTTTCCGGAAGTTCAGGTCTGAATCCGTTTTCGGAATGACACGGCAGATAGAGGACCTTGCGTCCTGCCATCACGTTGGAATCCACATACACAGGATAGACGGGATCGCAAACGGCGATCACATTATCCGTATCAAAGATCTCCTGGATATTGCCGGAATCGCATTTTGCTCCGTCCGAAACAAAGATCTCATCCGGATCGACATTGCATCCGCGCGCCTTAAAATCATTCTCCGCGATCGCCTCCCGCAGAAATGCGTATCCCAGATCCGGCGCATAGCCGCGAAAGCTTTCCGCGACGCCCATTTCGTCAACGGCTTTATGCAACGCCCCCGTGATCGAAGGCGTCAGCGGCAGCGTAACATCCCCGATCCCCATCCGGATCAGTTCCGCTTCCGGATGTTCGGCTTTATAAGCGTTCACTTTCTTAGCGATCGTGGAAAACAGATAACTCTCTGAAAGTTTTGCGTAATTATGATTGACTTTGACCATTTTGTACCACCTGTCATTTTCGTCATTCTTTGCGATTTTTTTATAAATCACATACAAAAAGGGCGCCTTGACCACTGTCAAAGCGCCTTTGCTTGTCATTCTCATTTACTATATAGTATATTTTCCGATTCGTCAATCCGTTTGGATGTCAAAAACCACTACAGATTGATCTCGGCAACCGCCCCGTCCTTGACATCGCCCACCATGGACTTCACCTTTGCGACAAAGGCTTCCACCTGTCCGGCGCATCTTCCGGTATACTGCTTCGGGTCCATAATGCCCTTCAGATCTTCATGGGACATGCGAAGTTCTTCTTCCTTTGCAAGATCCGAAAGCAGATCCCAGTCTTCCCCGTTCTTCATCTTGGCGGTAGCTGCCATCGAACAGCGCCTGATGATCTCATGGGCTTCCTGCCTGTTGGCGCCGCGTTTCACCGCTTCCATCATGATGTTTTCCGTAGCGATGAACGGAAGGTATTCCATGACGTTTTTCCCGATCACTTTCTCATTGACGTGAAGCCCGTCTGAGACGTTCTGCAAAAGCCGCAGGATCGCATCACATGCAAGAAAGCCTTCCGGCAGCGAGATCCGGCGGTTTGCGCTGTCATCCAACGTCCGCTCGAACCATTGCGTGCTCGCCGTCATGGGAGCATTCATTGCATCCGCCATAAGATATCTTGCCAGGGAGCAGATCCGCTCGCTCCTCATGGGATTACGCTTATAAGCCATTGCGGAAGAACCGATCTGGTCTTTTTCAAACGGCTCCTCGATCTGCTTGTCATGCTGCAGAAGCCGGATATCATTGGCCATTCTGTAAGCGCTCTGTGCAACCGACGAAAGCGCATTTAATATGCGGCTGTCGACTTTTCTCGGATACGTCTGTCCGCTGACATCAAAACACTCGGTAAAATCAAAATCATTTGCGATCTTGCGGTTCATTTCGTCTATCTTTTTTGTATCGCCGTTATACAATTCCATGAAGCTTGCTTCCGTACCGGTCGTACCGCGGCATCCGAGGAATTTGATATTTTCTATAGCAAAATCGATCTCTTTTAGATCCGAGTAAAAATCCTGGATCCATAAAGCGGCACGTTTTCCGACTGTGACAAGCTGCGCCGGCTGGTAATGTGTGAAGCCGAGTGTCGGCATATCTTTATATTTCAGGGCAAAATCGCATAAAAGGGAAATGACTTTGCAAAGTTCGGAGCGAAGATAGATGAGTCCGTCACGGTAAATAACAAGGTCCGCATTATCGGTCACGTAACAGCTGGTCGCCCCGAGATGGATGATCCCGGCTGCTTTTGGTGCCACCTGACCGTAGGCAAAGACATGCGCCATGACATCGTGACGTACTTCCTTCTCCCGCTTTTTCACCACTTCATAATCAATATCCGTAAGATGTGCCTGAAGCTCACTGATCTGTTCATCCGTGATCGGAAGACCGAGTTCTTTTTCGGCTTTTGCAAGCGAGACCCAGAGTTTCCGCCATGTCTGATAACGTGTATCGGATGAGAAAAGCTTCAGCATATAATCGGAAGCATATCTTGTGGATAAAGGGGATTCGTACTTGTCTGTCATAGCTGTACCTTCCTATTCAGTTTACATAATTTATTTCTTGATATAGGCATCGCGTTCGGCACCTACAGATACAAAGGTGATCGGGCATTCGATCTCCTTTTCAATGTAGTTTACATAATCCTGTGCCGCTTTGGGAAGATCCTCCCATTTCTTTACGCCGGAGATATCGCATTTCCAACCGTCCATATATTCAATGACCGGTTTTGCATCATTCAACGCTGCAGGGAACGGGAAATCATCCGTCTGCTCTCCGTTTACCAGATAATGCGTGCAGACCGGGATCCTGACCATATCACTTAAAACATCCAGCTTTGTAATGGCGATCTGCGTTGCCGCCTGTACAGCCACGCCGTAACGTGTGGCAACAAGATCAAGCGCCCCGACTCTTCTCGGTCTGCCGGTCTTGGCGCCGTATTCATGCCCTGCTTCTCTCAGTACATCCGCTTCCTCTCCGAACATCTCGGAGACAAACGGGCCTTCGCCGACGCAGGTACTGTAGGCTTTTACGATACCGAGGATCTCATCGATTTTTACACCGGGATAACCGGAACCGATCGGCGCATAGGCTGCCGAGGTGTTGGAACTTGTCGTGTAGGGATGGATCCCGTAATCAAGATCGCGAAGAGAACCAAGCTGTGCCTCGAACAGGATCGTTTTACCTGCTTTATCGGCTTCCTTCAGGAATTTGCCGGCATCACACAGATACGGTTTGATCCATTCACAGGATTCCTTCAGCCACTTGTCGAGCATGTCCTCCGTATAAGGCAAAGCGTGATAAACATTTTCAAGGATCAGGTTCTTCCATTCCATCAGATCCAGCAGATGTTCTTTCAGTTCACGGGGATAAAGCAATTCACCCGCAAGAACGGTTTTTTTCTGGTATTTATCCGAATAGAACGGCGCGATCCCCTGTTTGGTGGATCCGAATTTCTTATCCTTAAGCCGCTGTTCTTCCAGTTCGTCCAGATCCCTGTGCCAGGGCATCAGCAGGGATGCACGATCCGATATTTTCAGGTTCTTTGGTGAAATTTCCACGCCGTTTTCTCTGACCTGGTTGATCTCCGAAAGGAGATTCTCAGGATCTAACGCCACTCCGTTGCCGAGCAGATTGACCACACCGTCACGCAGGATACCGGACGGCAAAAGGTGAAGCGCAAACTTTCCTTTATCATTGATGACCGTATGACCGGCATTTCCTCCGCCCTGATAGCGCACAACGATATCATAGTGATCGGTGAGCAGGTCGACCATGCGGCCTTTGCCCTCGTCACCCCAGTTGATTCCGACTACGGCACAATTTGCCATAAGTATTCTCCTCTCTCCTATTTCATGAAACTGCGCAGTCTGTCCATGACTTCCGTATAGGCTTCCTCAACATTTCCGAGGTCCCTGCGGAAACGGTCTTTATCCAGTTTCTTTCCTGTTTCGCTGTCCCACAGTCTGCAGGTATCCGGGCTGATCTCATCGGCCAGAACGATCGTCCCGTCAGAGGTTCTTCCGAATTCGATCTTAAAGTCCACAAGCGTTACGCCGCACTGTCCCCAGACTTCCGTCAGGAAATCGTTGACGGCAAACGTATACTTTTTGACCGTCTCCAGTTCCTCCCTGCTGCAGAGTTTCAGGGCAAGGATATGATCATCATTTAACAGAGGATCGCCCAGATCGTCATTCTTATAGGAAAACTCGATCGTCGGGTGTTCAAAGACGATGCCTTCTTCCACGCCGTAGCGCTTGGAAAAAGAACCGGCGGAAATGTTGCGGATGATCACTTCGAGCGGAAGGATCGTCACACGCTTTACGGCTGTTTCGCGCTCGTTCAGTTCTTCAATATAATGCGTCGGAACTCCTCTCTTCTCGAGTTCCTGCATCAGAAGATTGCTCATCTGATTGTTGATCACACCCTTGCCGGCTATGCTGCCCTTTTTCTGGCCGTTAAATGCCGTCGCATCATCTTTGTAGGATACGATCAGAACTTCCGGATCTTCCGTTTCATAAACCTTTTTTGCTTTTCCTTCATACAACTGGTTTTTCTTTTCCATATCCGTCCCTCTTTTAAATGATTGATTTAAGTTCAGTAAAACTGTTTTACACAACAAGTATTATATGCATTTGAACGCGATCATTCAAATACAAAAAAGATTATGTTTGTAAATAAATTTTTTTGGTGGGATTTTGCGATCTTACAGCTGCTTCATGATGATGCAGTTCCCTTTCGGGACTTTGATCATCGGACCGTTCATAACGATCACGTTGTTCTTAAAATCAAGATCAAAGAACGACATGGTATCCGATTCATGATTTAAGCTGACCAGATGCTTTGTGTCCGGGAAGATGGCAAGGTCTTTGGGAAAATCACCGCTCACCGGAAGTGTGAAGAGTTTTTCGAGCATACCTGTATTCTCATCGATCTTAAATGCACCGACGGAATTATCTCCTGCGTTACTGCAGAAAAGATACTTGAAATCCCTGGAGAATTTCAGCGCAAATGCGGCCGTATCGGACGTGTGATAGTCGTTTGCGGTGGAAATCTGCTGGATCTTGGTAAACTCCGGATAATCATTGACCTCATGATAGTCATATACCTCGATCGAATGGTGGAGCTGGTTTAAAACATAGGCAAATTTTCCGTCCCTGCGGAATTTAATGAGACGCGGAGCGCTTCCCTGCTCACATCTGACGATATCCGCCAGTTTCAGCTTCCCTGTCTCATGATTCAGCCGGTAGATCTTGATATGGTCGATCCCCATGTCCGCTGCGCACAGGTATTTATTATCTCTGGTCATCTTGACGCAGCTGACGTGAGGCGTGAAGGTACGCTCCGTCACCTCACCGACGCCCTGATGGAAGATCTCATCCGTGATCTCACCGATGGTTCCGTCGTTTAAGACTCTCAAAACCGTGATCTTACCGTCATGATAGCCGGCCACGAACAGATAGGAATCTGAATAATCCGTGGACAGATAACAGCCTCTCATTCCGTTGATCCCGGCAAACCCGATCGTTCTTAAGCCGCCGTCCGCTTCGATGGCAAAGGATTCCACGCCCATGTCCGTGATCGAATATACATATTTCTGGTTGTGTGAAATGGTCACATAGGAAGAGTTGGTAATCGTGACCTGATCGCGTTCCGTCAGTCTTCCGTTTGGCACGTCGACGTCATAAACGCGGATCCCCTTGTCATTCCCTTTGGTATAGGTGGAAACGTATGCAACATATCTCTCTTCCATGGTGATCTCTCCGTGTATAATTTTGCTTTTGTATTTGCTGTATGTGTGATATTATAACATAGTTGCATTCACTTTTATATGATAATCATCATCTTTTTTGAGGATATATTATGTTAACCGATAACAAACTCATCCAATTGGATCATATTTCCAAATCATTCGGCGGACAGCTCGTACTGGATGATCTGGATCTCTATATCCGGGAAAACGAATTCATTACCCTGTTAGGTCCCAGCGGCTGCGGGAAAACCACGACGCTTCGTATTCTCGGGGGGTTTGAGACACCGGACAAGGGAACCGTATGGTTTGACGGAAAAGATATCACGCACCTTCCGCCAAATAAGCGTCCACTGAACACGGTATTCCAGAAATATGCATTGTTCACGCACATGACCATTGCGGAAAATATCGCATTCGGCATGAAGATCAAAAACAAATCCAAATCCTACATTCAGGATCAGATCAAATATGCACTCCGTCTGGTGAATCTGGACGGATTTGAAGACAGAATGCCGGATTCTCTCTCCGGCGGACAGCAGCAGCGGATCGCGATCGCAAGGGCGATCGTCAACGAACCGAAAGTTCTTCTGCTCGATGAGCCGCTTGGCGCACTCGATCTGAAACTCAGGCAGGACATGCAGTATGAGCTGATCCGTCTGAAGAATGAACTTGGCATTACCTTTTTATATGTAACGCACGATCAGGAAGAAGCCCTGACCATGTC
>JAEEGL012679533.1_pt1 | contig 11357 bp, 8 predicted proteins | sample 9134231 | NCBI WGS metagenome assembly JAEEGL01 (sample SAMN16246548, study PRJNA631951) | gut metagenome | biome: gut microbiome; feature: rumen; material: fiber-attached | host: Bos | place: Iran: Karaj | collected 2018-10
AGGTGCCGTTTTTATATAGATATATAGATGCCAGACCAAAAAGTGCGGCTACAATGATAAGTGCAATGAGTGTTGAAAGATTCATAGTGAACTCCTTATATAGTTAGATATATTTAACTTTATGTTATAATAGTATTTAATGTATTAAAAGTCAAATGATTTGTCTAAAGTGACAAATGCTTATATAAATGGTATAATTACGATAATTGGGGTAAATGATTGTGACGAGATTGGAGGTTACTTAACATGGAAAAACAATTTACAAATATGAGGGATATAGCAAGAAGCTTCGCTAATGCGATGAATCTGCTTCGCCCTGAAACAGAGAATCTTCATCAAATGGTAGCTTATCTTGCGTACAACATAGCTGACGAGATGGATTATAGTGATGAAGATAAAAAGGATCTGCTGTATGCCAGCCTTCTCTATGATGTCGGAATCGTAATGATGCCGGAAAAGGATGCCGGTGGCGGTAGATATTATTTTAAAGACTTTGCCGGCCCTGGTATAGGAATCATAGGCGATGTTCCAAGGCTCAAGGGTGTTTGTGAGATAATGAAGATAGCTGAACCCGGAGAGGATGCTGATGAGGATCTGTTCGGAGCTGATAAGTATAAGGACTTTGCGGAAATCATTCATCTTTCTGACAGAGTTGCTGCAATGCTTGATCCGAAGGACGCAGCACTTAACCAGGTTGAAGATATATGTGATTCCATATCAGAGGAAAGCGGACAGGGAATCAGTTCTACTGTGGTTGAAGCGTTCCTGAGATTTGCAGAAAAGGAATATGTGTGGATGGAGGTTCTCCATCAGCCTGAGATATTCCTGAACTACATATCTGATGCAAATGTAATAACACTCGATGAAACTATTGAGCTTGCAAGATTCATGTCACGTATCATTGATTTCAGAAGCTCATACACAGCTATGCACTCATCAGGTGTTGCTGCAACAGCCGTAAGACTGGCAGAGATAATGGGTATGTCTGAGGATGAGTGCAAGATGATGATGATTGCAGGATATCTTCATGATATAGGTAAGCTTAAGGTTCCAAAGACGCTGCTTGATAAGAATGATAAGCTTACCGATTCAGAATTTAATATAGTAAAGGAATATGCTTATTATACCAATCTGTTACTTAAGGACATTGCGGGCTTTGAGCAGATAGGCCGCTGGGCTTCACTTCATCATGAGAAGCTGAATGGTTACGGCTATCCGTTTAGGCTTTCAGCTGATGATATTCCTATGGGGGCACGTATCATAGCTATAGCTGATATCTTCTCAGCTGTTGCCGAGATCAGAGCTTATCGTCCGGGTATGTCGAAGGAAGAGGTTATAGTAACACTCAAGGAGTATGTTGAGAGTGGAGCTATGTCAGGATATCTTGTAGACCTGCTTATCAACAACTACGATGATATCTATTCTATCCGTGACAGAGAGGTTCGTCGAGAAGGTGCAAGATACTTCGCGTCATCGGTTGATGTAGACTAGAAATGGTTGAATCGTAAATAAAAAAGTGGTATTCTACTCTGGTTTTGCGAAATTGCAGAATCAGAGTAGTTTGCTTTAAGACTGGTTGCAAGGAAAGGCGGTGAAGAAGTAGTGAGGAAGCAGCAAATGAAAAGTAATAAGAAGAAAGAAATGAAATTATCCGGTCTGGTTTCTGCAGTGTCAGCCTCAGCTATTATCATAGCCTCTGGTTTTGGACTTGTGTTAGGTGCCAAAATGGGTGATTCGTATGCACATTCTTACAGTGACATAACTGCGGCTATGGATGGATATAAGGATATACTTAGAACTCACGGTGAAGATATGAGAAAGGGAATAGGCAGCTTTATGGTAGCTGATCTCAATTCAGATGGTATGCCTGAAATGATCTATGATCAAGATAGTACGCCTGTTTCAATCGATGATATATATACCTACAGTGATGGTAAGGTTGTAAAGCTTGATACCAGCAAAATGAATGTGTATGTATATGGAAGCTATAAGATATCTTCTGAAAGAAAAAGCTTCTGCATATTTAGAGGAGGCCCGGCAACAACTGATGGAATGCCTTACGATTATCATGAGTTTGAAATCAAGGGTAACGCCATTGTTGAGAAGGATGATTATTATGGTGTTGACAGGGATGGTTCCTGGAGATGCAGCGATAAAAACGGAGAGATAAGCTACGAAACATTTAAGTCTGTGGCAGATAGTTTTTCAAGTATAAAGATACATCAGAATAATGAAAGTAACCGTGTTGTCTTTTGTAACCCTGATGCGTTTATATCGGAAACGTATACATGGAAGAGCGATGCAAATGGCTGGTGGTTCGGCGACGAGAATGGTAACTTCCTTTCTGATAAATGGATAGAGATAGAAGAAAAATGGTATTATTTTAAATCCAATGGTTATATGGCTGCGAGCGAGTGGGTAGATGGCTGGTGGTGCAACTCTGATGGATCCTGTACCTACGGTGGAGTTGGCTTATGGAAGAGCGATGCTTCCGGATGGTGGTACTCGGACACATCGGGCTGGTATCCGACAAGCCAGTGGCAGAAGATTGACGGCAGCTGGTACTATTTTGAAGCATCAGGATATATAGCTACCAATAAGTATATTGATGGCTGGTGGTGCGGTGCAGATGGAGTCTGTAATTAAGATATGTACGATATTCAAAAAAATCAGCGGATTTGAATAAAAATTCGCTGATTTTTTATATTAAAGTCATATTTTAAGGATTGATAAGATATTGATAAAATGTTATAACAATCAAACAAAGAATGTAGAAAGGAGAAAGAAATGACTAACAAGAAGACAGTAGATATGACAACAGGATCACCACTTAAGCACATACTCGGATTCATGATTCCGACTCTTGTAGGATTTCTTTTTCAGCAATTCTACAGTGTGGCAGATACTGTCATAATAGGAAGAAATCTCGGAGAGGACAGCCTTGCGGCGGTTGGTGCAACAGGATGTCTGAACTTCATGGTTATCGGATTCTGTATGGGAATCTGTTCAGGCTTTGCAATCCCGATAGCCCAGAGGTTCGGAGCAAAGGACTACTCATCTATGAGAAAATTCGTTGCAAACAGCATCTGGACAGCGGGTGCTATTTCGCTGATGCTTACAGTGGTAGTCTGCATCCTCTGTATGTCTATCCTTCGCGGACTTAATACACCTGAAAATATAATAGAAGAATCATATACATATATATTTATTATATTCCTGGGTATTCCGGCTACGATTATGTACAACCTTGCGTCCGGAATCATGAGGAGTCTGGGAGACAGCAGGACACCGGTATATTTCCTGTTTCTGTCATCCTTTATAAATATAGGACTCGATATAATAATGGTTGAGCCACTTGGAATAGCAGGACCTGCATGGGCAACGGTTATCTCGCAGTTTATATCCGGACTTCTGTGTGTTTTATACATCAAAAAGAAGTATGATATCCTCAGATTCGAAAAGGGTGAGAGAAGACCAAGAAATAAGTATATTGGAAGACTTCTTTATATGGGAATTCCTATGGGACTTCAGTACTCGATCACAGCTATCGGAAGCGTTATCCTTCAGTCAGCTGTAAATGTGCTCGGAAGTACCTATGTTGCATCTTCGGCAACAGCCCTTAAGGTCAGCCTTTTCTTTACATGTCCATTTGATGCACTCGGAAATACAGCTGCAACCTACAGTGGACAGAACATGGGTGCAAAGAAGTATGACAGGATAAGATCCGGGCTTAAATGGGCCGTAGTGATAGGCTTTGTATATTCGATTATTGCATACTTTATACTTGGAGTTTTCGGACAGTATTTCGTAAAGCTGTTCATAGATGAGCCAAGTGCTCTGCTTCTCAAAAATGCGGAAATGTATCTGAAGTATAATTCGATATTCTACTTCGCTCTTTCTCTTGTAAATACAGTGAGATTTCTTATACAGGGAATGGGATATTCGATACTGGCAATCATGGCGGGAGTATTTGAGATGATAGCGAGAGGCTTTGCCGGCTTCTACCTGGTTCCGAAATACGGATACGTTGCTGCCTGCCTTGCAAGTCCGTTTGCATGGGTGCTTGCTGATATATTCCTGATCATTGCATACAAGCTGATTATGCGAAGACTCAGGGGGTTTGAAACCGGCAAGCTGGAGATACCCATAAAGAAGAAGGTAAGCCAAGCGTAAAAAACCTAAAAAGCCTAAAAAAGCCACAATTAAGTGGCTTTTTTTGTTGCTTAGTGGTATTATAGGCTTGGTGTGCTTTACATAACGCCGAAACATTTTTAAAAGAAGGTGACAAAAGATGAGAGTCTTTAACAAATCAGTTAAGTTGAATAATGTCTGTTATGATATCCGTGGCCCGGTTATGGATGAGGCTGCAAGAATGAGTGCGGCAGGTGAAGAAATCCTTAAGCTCAACATAGGAAATCCGGCACCTTTTGGATTTGAGGCTCCTCAGGAGCTGCTTGAGGTTATGAGAGATAACCTTCCGAAGACAGAAGGTTATTCAGACTCTAAAGGACTTCTCAGTGCAAGAGAAGCTATACTTGAGTACGACAGATCAAAAAATATTCCAAATGTTGAAATAGATGATATTTATACAGGAAACGGAGTCAGTGAGCTGATCACGCTTTCGATTCAGGGACTCCTCGATTATGGTGACGAGATACTTGTTCCTTCACCGGACTATCCGCTCTGGACAGCTTCAGTTACACTGGCTGGTGGTACAGCAGTTCATTATATCTGCGATGAGCAGTCAGGCTGGTATCCTGATATAAAGGATATAGAGAGAAAGATAACTCCGAGAACCAAGGGAATAGTTGTTATCAATCCAAATAATCCGACAGGTGCGCTTTACCCTGAATCTCTTCTTATGGAGATCGTAAAGCTGGCTGAGATGCACGACCTGATCATATTTGCGGATGAGATATATGACAGACTTGTTATGGATGGAAAGAAGCATGTTTCAATTGCCAGTCTTGCACCTAAATGTATGTGCATCACATTTAACGGTTTATCAAAGTCACATCTGATAGCGGGCTACAGAGTTGGATGGATGTCACTTTCGGGAGATAAGAAAAATGCGGCAGGTTATATAGAAGGTATAAAGCTCCTTTCTTCAATGAGACTTTGTTCTAACGTTCCTGCGCAGTCACTTATTGCTCCGGCACTAAAGCTGCAGGATGAGACAAAAGCACTGGTGGCACCGGGCGGAAGAATATATGAGCAGAGAGAATGCATCGTAAATCTCATAAATGATATCCCGGGACTTTCAGTTGTAAAGCCGGAAGCTACATTTTACTGCTTCCCTAAGATTGATATAGATAAGTTTGATATAAAGGATGATGAGAGATTTGTCCTTGATATTCTTAAAAAGAAAAAGATACTGTTCACTCATGGTGGTGGTTTCCACTGGGAGGTTCCGGATCATTTCAGAATAGTATATCTGCCGAACAAGGATGTGCTTGAGAAGGCAGCTGAGGAGATGAAGGACTTCCTGAAGGATTATAAACAGGTTTGTTAGTAGCTGACGCAGCGGATTTGGATAAGGAGATTTTAGATGGTAACAGCGATGCTTTTTGCGGGCGGAGTCGGAAGACGTATGAAGTCAACTGATATGCCAAAGCAGTTTTTAAAGGTGGCGGGTAAGCCTATAATCATAAGGACGATGGAACACTTTGCAAAGCATAGTGAGGTCGATGATATAGTTATCGCCTGCAAGGAGGACTGGATAGATTATCTGAATGAACTGATTGAAAAATTCAATGTAAAAAAAGTCAGAGCGGTTATTCCGGGGGGTGAAACCGGATATGAGTCTATTCATAACGGAGTAGTTGAGACTGCGAAGGTTGCAAAAAATCCGGACGATATAATACTTATCTGTGACGGAGTAAGACCGATGCTTTCAGAAAAGCTCATATCGAATTGTATCGAGCTTACGAGAAAGTATGGAACTGCAGTTCCTGTAACTCCTAGTATTGATTCACTTCTTTACAGCGAGGATGGAGAAATCTGCAAAAAGAGCTATAAGAGAAGCTCTATGTATATAACACAGGCTCCTCAGGGCTACACGATGGAGAGGATACTCTGGGCTCATAGCGAGGCGGAAAAAAGAGGAATAACAAATCCTGTATCATCAAGTGAGCTGTTTATCGAGCTGGGTGAAGAGGTAAGACTTTTTATAGGAGAAAGAACCAACATCAAGGTTACAACTCCGGAGGACATGGACACTCTTAGAGCAAGCTTTTTCTATAAGCATTTCAGAATGTTTGCAGAGGAGGAGCTTGGCCGCGAGGAGTAGTGCTTTAGTTACGAATTGCTACAGAGAATGGCTGCAGAAAATTGCTGCAGAAAATAACTATAGAACAAAAGAAAATGAATAATAGATTGAGGGATATATAGGTGAAAAACTACTCGGAGACAGAATACTCGGTTGAGGAAAATATAAAGGGACGACTTTTTGAGGATGTAAAGGAAATTACTTCTTACGATCCGGGCTGGGATCAGCTGGATGGTAAAAAGATCCTGATAACAGGAGCGGGCGGTTTCATAAGCTTTTATCTGGTATCGTCGCTTCTTCTCAGAAATGATACTAAGTCGGCAGGGATAACTGCTATCGGTCTTGTCAGGAACAAGAAGCGTGCTGAAGAAAAGTACGGAAAACTGGCAGAGAGAGAAGACCTTATGCTTGTTGAGCAGGATGTCTGCTCACATTTTGAAATAGAAGAAAAGGCTGACTATGTAATACATGCTGCCAGCCAGGCTTCTGCATGGCATTTTGAAAATGATCCTGTTGGAACAATAAGAGCCAATCTTGTCGGAACAGATAATGCGCTTATGTATGCTAAAGAATCAGGTGCGGTATTTCTTCTTGTTTCCAGCCTTAAGGTTTATGGTGACGTTACGAATGGTTCAAAGGAGCTTGTTGAGGAAACTCAGGGCTTTGTTGATCCTGATTCCTATAAGAATTGCTATGCTGTCGGAAAGAGGGCGGCAGAAACCTTATCGGCCAGCTATGCAAAGCAGTATGGTATGAGTATTAAGATAGTCAGACCGAGCTATATATATGGTGCAGCCAGTCTGGATGATGACAGAGTATGGGCTCAGTTTATTGCCAATATAGTTCGCGGTGAGAGTATCCTTCTTAAGAGCAGTGGTGCCCCATACAGGTCATTTTGCTATGTGACTGATACTGCCAGAGCCATACTCAAGGTGCTTGTTTCAGGAGAGAACATGCAGCCTTATAATATATCCGGCGAGGCGGGAAATGTAACAATAAGAGGCTTTGCGAAAAAAGCAGTAGAAGCATTTCCTGAAAGAGGTCTTACTTTATCCTTTGCCAATAAGGAGGATGAGGCGGAGCCGGTGCAGGATTATTCTAAGAAAACCCCTGAGATAATGAACCCTGAGAAGCTCGAAGCTCTTGGCTGGAAAGCCCAGGTGGATATTTCCGAAGGAATAAAAAGGGCTGTTGCGATTTTAGAAGAAAAATGATAGTATATATACGTAAAAGTGGGTAACTCTACGCAAATGATCATTTTGAGGAAGAATAGGTAAAATGGTAAAACTGGTAAAGTTGATGATCGGCCTTACAGCTGCCTTTCTGCTGTTTATGGTTGTGTCCAATCATATAAGTGAATACAAGGCAGAGTATAACGATGAGCTTACAAGTACACATACAAAGCCGGGTGAAGAGGTTGAGGTAGAGATTCCCAAGAATGCATCGGTTAAAGAAATAGCAAAGATACTTCATAAAAAAGGCCTGATTAAGTTCGAGGGGGCCTTTGTTGAGCGTTTACAGAACTCCAAATTTCGAGGCAGACTTCAGAGTGGTAAGTTTAAGCTTCACAAGGGTATGAATACTCTTGAGATGATGGAGGTAATGGCCAGCGAGGATGAGGATAGCAAGAACAAAAAGCAGCTTGTTATTCCGGAGGGCTTCACGGTCGACCAGATAGCGGCGAAGTGTGAAGAAGAAGGTATCTGCACGAAGACAGAGTTTATAAATGCAGTTAAGTCGGTTACGGCAAATGATTTTGAATATTTAGAGGATGTTCCATCGGGAGTTGATGTTAGATATAAGCTGGAGGGTTATCTCTTCCCTGCAACATATGATATCACCGATGAAACAACGGCTACTGATCTTGTAAGAATGATGCTTAATGCTTTCAAGGCTTATTACACAGATGAGATGAAGTCAAAGGCACTTGAAAGAGGGATGAGTTCTTACGAGGTTATTACTGTTGCCTCTATGATAGAAAGAGAAGCGAAAATAGACGAGGAAAGACCTAAGATTGCATCCGTTATTTATAACAGAATGCAGAAGGATATGCTCCTTCAGATCGACCCTACTGTTCTATATCCGCTGACAAATGGTATGTATAATCAGGAGAAGATGTCAACAGATGATCTGGCACTCAATTCTCCTTACAACACCTATGTGTATAAGGGATACCCGGTAGGTCCTATATCCAATCCGGGAGTTGCGTGTATAAAGGCTGCTCTTTATCCTGACGACACATCATATCTGTATTACAGGATCGTAGATGAGGAGAAGGGTGAACATGCTTTCTCTGAGACCTACGAGGAACATGAGAATCAGTACATCGGAGGTACTGATACTAACGGAGATGGAATACAGGATATAGACGAAAAGAGTATGTTCAAAAAGAAAAACAATGTTGAGGATGACGTCTGGAGCAATGATACAGACTGATCATAGAATCCAGCAAATACTGGAAATGCTTGCGTAACAGGAGGATGCACACAAAATGAGAAGATTTATTTTTACAGCAAAGAATATCGGACGCGAGAGATACCTTACATATATAATGGGAGAGGGTATGGAAGTCGACGAAGATGTTCTTGATTATTGTGAAGATAATGATATACCTGAGATACTTAATATCATATATGAAGAGGATGATGATTATGATTATCTCACATATGATGTTACAGGACGTACTACACTTGAGAAGTTTACTGAAGAAACAGTAAACAGAGAGAAGGTATTTACATTACTTAGAAATATATCACTTGCGATGATAAGTGTTAAGGAGCATGCTATCCCGCTTTCTTACATTTTACTTAATAAGGGATTTATGTATGTAGATCCTGATACACTCAGTGTGAAGTTCTTATATCTTCCTGTTGAAAGCGAGGCTTCGGTTTCTGCAGAGTTCAAGAGCTTTGTCAGACAGCTGATGGCCGGAATGAAGTATGATGTTGAAGAGGATGTTTCATACGTTGGACAGCTTCTTACATATATTAACGGAGATTCGTTCAACCTCAGAGGACTCATCGGACTTACTGAAGCAATGATGCAGGATGCAGGAATGGCTTATTCAGAGGAGTCAGGTATTGAGACTGAAGACGGCGCTGAGGTTGTTGATACAGCAACGACAGAGGCTGACGCTGAGCAAGGAAAGGGCGCTATGGACTTCATGAATGATCTGGGTAATGCGGATGATAAGCTGCCTGAGATCGGAGACGATGACGAGGAAGACATAGAGCTTGCAAATGCAGATACAACTGTTCTGACTTCGGAAGATGAAGCTGCTCCGGAGGAGGCTGTAGCTGAACCTGAGGCTGAAGAAGAAATCGCGGCCGAGGAAGAGGAAGCTGAAGAAGAGAGTGCTCCGGAGGAAGAGGAAGAAGAGAGTGCTCCGGAGGAAGAGGAAGAAGAGCACAAGGTAGATGAAGAAGTTGAGGAGGTTCCTGTAAAGAAAACAGCAACTCCTAAGAATATTGAAAGAGAGACTGAGCATACAGAAACTCTTGAGGACATCAAAGCGAAGCTTCAGGAACTTGCAGGAGCAGTTGATGGAAAGAATCCTCCACCAAAGCCACCTAAGAAGGAGCCGGGAGCTAAGCCGGTACGTGTAAGCAGAGCGGCAATGCTTAAGGCTGCTGAAGAGGCAATCGAAGAAGAGGAAGCTGCAGCAGAGAATGCAGCGGAGGAAGAGACAGAGGCTGACACAAAGAAGAAGTCATCAAAGAAGGAAACCGAAAAGAAAGATGCTGAAAAGAAGGAGCCTGAAAAGAAGGAACCTGAAAAGAAGGCAGAGGTTATTGATAACACAATCCTTGGAGCTGCCGGAGCTATCAAGATCAATCCTTATCTCATAAGAGTAAACACAAAAGAGAGGATAATGATCAATAAACCGGTATTCAAGATCGGTAAGGCAACCAGAGGTGTTGATTACAGAGTAAGCGGAAACGGAGCTATCAGCCGTCAGCATGCGGTAATAGTTCATAAGGGAGACTCTTACTACATAAAGGATAACAAGTCAACAAATCATACATATGTAAATGATGTCGAAATAGCTGATGATGAGGAAGTATTACTCAAGGACAATGCTTCAATCAGACTTGGAGACGAAGACTTTACATTTAGACTTGGATAAGCAGAAATTAGATGGTTCAGTGCATAAAAATGTACTGGACTATCTGTGGTTATTGAAAATAAACGAAAATGGGGGCAATTATGGAAAAAAAGAACATAAGCTTTGAGACCAGAGGCAACAGCATAACGATGAGATATGAGCTGGCACCGTCAGAAGAACTCGACTCTACAGCACTTGAAAGACTGGATGAGAATATAGTCGAGATGACGGCTCCTATGAAGTACAGCCAGGACGGAGATAAGAGGGTTGTGTATTCACTTATCCCATCTGCGACTCAGCTTTCATCGTTCTTGAAGCAGACTATGTCAAAGGGCGCTGTACTTACAATACTCAAGAATCTTATTACAGGAATGGATATTGGAAAATACAGTATACCTGTAAGCTATATCGTTAAGGATGTAGACTACATTTACATAGATGAAAAGACTCTGGAGACATATGCTTATGTGATCCCGATAAAAAATCAGGCAATGGATGTTTCTGAGATTCCGGAATTCTTCAGAAGCGTTTTATCACGTATGAAGTATCGTGAAGAAGACAAGGATAATTACGTTGCCAGACTCATAACAAATGTGAATTCAGATAGATTTTCACTCGCTGATTTCAACGTGATGGTCAACGAGATGCTGCTTGACGTTGCTGATATACCAATGGGCGGAATGCCTCAGACAGGAGTAAAGGTTGATAAGGCCGGAGTTCTGAGAAACAGAGCCGGTTCTATGCCAAGACCTCAGATGCCGATGGGTGGTCCAATGCCAATGGGCGGACAGATGCCAATGGGTGGACAGATGCCGATGGGCCAGGTTCCACAGATGGGACAGCCAATGCAGCCACAGCAACCGATGCAGCCACAGCAACCGGTACAGCCACAGGCATCACAGCAGCCACAGCTTAGATTTGATCCAATGACCGGAAAGCCGATAGGTCAGGCACCACAGGCTCCAATGGGTCAGGCGCCACAGG
>JAEEGL014525445.1_pt1 | contig 11357 bp, 10 predicted proteins | sample 9134231 | NCBI WGS metagenome assembly JAEEGL01 (sample SAMN16246548, study PRJNA631951) | gut metagenome | biome: gut microbiome; feature: rumen; material: fiber-attached | host: Bos | place: Iran: Karaj | collected 2018-10
GTAGTAAAAAAGTTCGCCTATAGCAGCAAAATTCGTCGTCATGCATTCTCCGTTTGAGGATTATGGCAAAAAAATGTCTTTTATGTCAATAATCTGCCCTCGAATATATACATCCCCCGATATCCACCATCTGCAGTAATGACATGACAGCCCAAAGTTAATTCCAGCAAACTGAGTTCTAAAACGGATCTTCCGTATCTTCTAAAGTGTAATCGCTCTTCCCGAACAGCGTCTTCATATAATCGCTTCTTGCAAACAGGATTCTGCCGATTTCCATCCGGTTTTCATTAATTCTGTAAAACGCTATATACTCCTTGAATGCCACGTAATAGATGCCGGTAAATTCTCCCATCAAACTCAACGGGGTACCCGTCTTGGGATAGTTCTTCTTTTTACTGACCGCTGCTCTCAGATCCGTAATGTATCTGTCTGCAATATCAAAGCTCTGAGAAGCCTCGTAAACCTCATCCCAGACTCTGTCCAGATCACTTACCGCAGCAGGCGAGTAGACTATTTCAAAACTCATGCTTTAACCTCAGCTTCTTTCCGTCTTCTCTTCTCTGCAAAATGCCTATCCAGATCTTCTTCTGTTTTCCACCCTTGCTGCTCTCCCGACTGAAATCCCTTGTTCAGTTCTGTCATAAGTTTAAGCATTGCTTTTGTCTTCTCAAATTCTTCATCGTCTTCTATACTATGGACGCTGTATTCTCCATGCCCATTTTTGGTCAAATATACGGGAGCATTGGGTCTTACTTTTTCTAAAACCTGACCATAGTTTCTAAGTTCAGAAATCGGCGCTATTGTCGGCATACACTCTACCTCCTATTTACACAAATAATCCTCTAAGATTCTTATAAATATACTAACACTCTTCTTTATATTTTTCAACATATCTTTCGAAGAATCCTTCGAACTTTCGTGACTATCAATTCTTTTTCCCATTCAAAATGTAATTTGAAATTCATAGCCTAAACTCCGTCCGGTGCAGGATCATCCGCCCCTCCACACAGGCATTCTGGTGCTGTCCTCTTTGCAGCGCCTCTTCGAGCACCTGCACACAAGATGTTGCGACCTCCCGCCGAGGATATTCCTTCTCCACTTCCTCATAATCCAGATCAAAGGAATCCTTCAGATTTTTGTAGTGGAATTCCTGCAGGCCAACGGTAAGTAATTGATCATCCGCTACCGGCTTTCCTTCAAAATTCAGTTTCTGTAGAGTATGGGTTCCCTGATCATATTCAAACTCCAGTCCCTGGGAGATCTGGTAAAATTCCGTATGTTCTCCTGCCAGCGCTTCATCCCGAAGCATCCGTAGCAACGCATGTCTCAACTGCGCCCCTGTCCAATGGAGCAGATACACCCGGTCATCAAAGGGAAAACATTTATCGAAATCACCCTTTGTGACCACCGGCCCCAGTTCCTTTTCCCGAAAAGACCCCGAAGCGACCAGAAAAATATCCACTCCCAGCGAATCCTTCAACAGATCCGCAAAGAGATTCCCGATCTCCGTCTCTTCAATGTGTGACGCCGCTGTCAGTTTCCGGACAAACTTCGTAAGAATCCGACCGTATTTTTCATCCGTTGTGTCTTTATAAGTTCGGATCACTTCTTCTATGGAAGCATCCCGCGGACAGGTACTTGCGTTGATCGGTACCGGTGTCCAGGTATAGCTGTCGATACAATTCTTTTCCGTATCGATCACCAGATCAAAGCGTCCGATCTGATCAGTCCCTGTTCCTGCCTGCACGATAGGGATGCCGTTTACGATCTCCGGCTCCTCCATAAAACTATGGGAATGTCCGCCGATGATCATATCCACGCCCCATGCCGGATCCATCATGGCTGCCAACTTTTTATCTTCTTCCAGCCCGATATGTGTCAGTAACACAGTCATGTCCACATCCGTCGCATTATAGGCATTGCAGATCTTTCCTACTTCTTTCGCCGCATCCTCAAGGGTCACAAATGTCCCCACCAGTTCATCTTTTTTGCACTTCATCAGCGTGATCTCCGTGAGTACCCCGATAAAGAGGATCTTCATGCCGTCAATCCTGATCACACGATAGGGATCAAACAGTCTGGAATGGTTGGTCTTGATATACAGATTGGCATTGATGATCGGAAATTCTGCGCACTTTTCCAGGAAAAGAAGATGTGCCACACCATAATCCACCTCATGGTTTCCCACGGTAACGATATCCGGTGCCAGCATATTCATGATCTGTATCGTGGATACCCCATGAAATTCTGAATCAATGATGGAACCGCAGAACATATCTCCCGCGATGGCATAAAGGACATTTTTCTCTTCCTGCCGTACCTTATTGATATAACCGGATAACAGCCCTACACCACCGACCAGTTCCTCATCGATCTGCTCCGCAAGAAAATCTCCATGCATATCATTTGAGTGAAGCAGTGTCAACTTTTTCAGTTTTTTCATCCCGTCCTCTCCTTGATCCGTCTTGTAAAAAAGATTATAACAAACGCCGGTTGCTTGTTCAAGTTGGCCAAAGCATACATCAAAAAAGCCCCGACCGATACGGGGCTTTTGTCTTTCATTGCGGTACCAGGATCCCTCCGAAGTATTCCGGCTTATCGTTCTCATCGTTTAAGATGAAGTAGCGGGGCTGCAGCATCACATAGGTACCGTCCTTCTTGCGCACACGGTGGCTATAGGAGCCCACCTCCCCTTTGCCGAAGATAGCGGAGTGCACACTCCTGTTGTATTCCACCAGATCATCCGGATGGATATAGTCCAGCCAGATCTTACCGGCATGATAGCAGTACTCGGACTGGAATCCGAAATCATCTACCAGATCGATCGCCCATCTGGAATAGTCGTATTTCAGATCATTCAGATAAACATAGCCTTCCCCTGCCGTAGTAATGAGTGCTTCGAACAATGCGTCCAGCTTTCTCTTGCGGTCTGCAGGAACAGGGATCTCGATCTGCTTGGCCATATCCGGTGTCATCTCTTTTTTCTCCGGCTTCAGCCATTTTTTATTCTCATACATGGACTCATCCGCACGCTTAAATACACTGGAGAATTTGGCATCCGTCGCCGGATTATAAACCGACATACCGCAGGCGATCACAGGGCCGGATCTGGAGCGATCGTTCGCGATGCATTCGCGCCGCAGGTTCTCCAGCAACTCCTCACGGATGATGTACTCTTCTCCGGTCAGGATCACGACAAATTCGTCTCCACCGATACGGTATACCTGGCTCTTCTGAAATACCTCGCAAATCATACGGCATGCTCTGCGTACGATCTCATCACCGAAATTATGCCCTCTGGTGTCATTTAAATATTTCAGATCATTGATATCACACATGACCACACCGAAGCTCAATTCGGTGTCTGCAGCCTGAATGCGCCGGTCAAGAGACTGCACATATTCTACAAAGGCATGTTTGTTCTTGCATCCGGTCAGTTCATCCAGACGTACCATGCGTTCTACGGACTGCAGCGTCTTTCTCTGCTCTTCCTTCTCGCGCACTTCATCATCAATATTTTCCATGCAGAAGATCAGGTGCTTTTTGTCCTCGCACATCATCACCATATGGCGAATGTGCACGGTCTTTCCTTTGATCACCAGACGGCAGCCCACCGAATAGAAACCGGTCTCACTCAGTTTTTTCAGGATCTTTTCCTTGTCATGGATGCGCATGGCCAGTTCCAGATCCTTCGGATGCACATATTTGTTGGCATTTTTCAATGCCAACGCGAAGAAATCATCCCCTTTGTCCGGGATCTTCAGTTCGGAAAGCATCTGCATAGGAACAAATTCAATATAATGCCCGGTTTCAATCTCTATATAAAACAGGCTGTCATAATGCGCAGCCAGCGTGGTGGCAATCTGGTTAAATGCCATCTGATCGATCTTCATTCAAAAAACCTCCTGATCATCCTATACATACTCTATGATAACATTATATCATATATTTTTTTCAATCTACCCCACGGGTTTCGGTTCTGAACCAATGACTTTTTGAATCTCGGCCACCATGATCCTGCTGTGTTCCACGGATAACCTTCCGCGCAGCAACGGGATCAGATGCATCAGCACATTCCAAATGCGGTCCGAAAGCGATGTCAGATTGGCTTCCGCCAGTTTGATCTGCTCCGAAAAAGACATTCCCACGCTTCTGGTCATCACCAGCTCCTGCACACGTTTTTTCATGGTCTCCTGCATGGTGATCACATCCGCCATCCCCGGCGCTGCCGCCCCTGCCACAAATGCATTTCCCGCATCGATCTCGCCCTGCAGCACCTCCGTATAATGGTCATTGGTATCCCGCAGCGCCCGCAGCAGTTCCTGTTCCTTCAGCAGCTCCATACGCAGAACGGAGAGGTCACTGCTCATCCCGTCCAGACGTTCCTCTTTCTGCGCCAGTTTCTTCATATCCGTTTCTTCGGCGATCGTCAGCAGTTCGTCAAACAAGGCATATACCCTGCTGTAATCTGCCTCCTTGAGCCGCTCCGTCACCACCTGGTTCAGAGCTGCCAGGTTATTCTGGCTCTGCCTTCCCAGATGCAATATATCTGCCATATCCGTTATTCGGTTTTCGTTCATACTCTTCTGCTCCCCTTACGCCCTATTTCCTGGAACCGGCCTTCCCGCTTTGGTATCTTCCGCTCTCATCCCGGGCTACCGGCGTCCGATCCATATATTCCCTGTATTTCGGCACCTGGATCTCTTTGGACAGATGCAGCTGGTCAAAAAAGATATCTGCATCTTCATATATATTTTTGCCCTTGATGCCCATCTCGATCGGTGAGCGGATCAGGATCGTGTTCTCCCCGATGTTCATACACTGCTTGAGCAGCGACTCCGGAAGCACGCTGCCGTAGCCGCGCCCCCAGTTCTGCTGAAAGGGCATGGATTCCTTCACGCGCACCAGCAGTCTGCGGACAAATTCCCGTCCACACAGCGGATAATAACATTTTCCGACATTTAAGGACTGTCCCGGCTTCTTCAGCTTGATGTCCGCAATGAAGATCTCATTTGCCAGATAGCTCGCCTCAAACGCATACAGATTCACTGCGATACTGTGCTGCTCAAAAAGACTGATCAGGTTCAGCGTCAGGATCCCCCGGTTGATGATCTGCTCCTGCGTGGTCACACCGCTGTAGACCAGGTTGATGTAGATATCCACAAACTTCTTTTCCTTCACCCGGTCCAGACGGTACATGGTTTTGGGCGTGCCTGCCACAAAGTTGGGTACATGGGGACGCGATCCGACCACCGCCGGCACACTCCGCCGGAAGTACTCATATTTGACATTGGCGCTTTCCAGTTCTTTCTTCATCTGCAGGAACAATTCGAAGCCGTTCTGGTAGCCGCCGTGGCAATACCCGATGGAACGGATCAGGGATTCTCCCGCAAAACTCTCCGGCATTTCCACACTCTTCTGCACCGGAAAGATCTCGTGGTTGACCTTCGGTCCTCCCTCAAGAAACATCTCCAGTTCGGTCAGGGAATGAAAATCCATTCGGTAGATGCTATAGGTTTTTCCTTCCAGTAATTGTTTTACCGGCACTATTTTCATACGCCTTTTCTACTCTTCCTTGCTCTGTCTGCCACTGTCACAAACAACTGATAGATCCCGTAAGCTCCGGAATTCTTCTTCAGACGCTTGCCGATATCTTCTTTCAAAAATCCCAGATACTCCGGCTCTTTTGTCTGTACAAACTCATAGCTCATGATCTTTTCCGGCGTAAAGCTGCCGTTATCCAGATACATCTTCACACGATATGCGTCACGGGTGGTAAAGATACCCTGTGCCGGAATGCCGCAGGCGATCTCCCACTGATCCGTTGCCCCACGGAATGCGCAGGCAAAATCGAACCAGTCCGGATAGTCCTTCAGGATCTCTTTCTCCACACGGTTGTCATAGTTCACATAGATCGGGATCATACGCTGCTGTACAGACTCCTCGATCTTCTCTCTGGTGCTGTAATTCATATCCGCACCGCTGCCGTCCGTATTACCGGCTGCGATCACACGGAAATTGGGATGCTTCTCCACATACTCGCCACCCGGGAAGCAATAGCCTGCCTTCTGCCGGTTGGACAGGAAGGAATTGAGCTTGACCGTCGCTTTGCTGTTACCGTTATCCAGCTCGTCACAGAAAGCGATGCCGCCGTATTTATACAGACGATAGAAATTCGACTCGCTGTATTCTCCCATAGCCGTTACATAGCCCAGGATATCATATTCCTCATTGATATAACCGATATCAAAAAGTTCCACACCCAGGATCTCGCCGATCTGCTTGATCATATAGGTCTTGCCGCAGCCGGAAGGTCCGATCAGATACGGATTGACTTCTTCCATCACAGCCGTGAGCACATCATCAAACATTTCATGGAACTGCTCACCCTGCTGCATACGGCGCTGTTTCTCTTTCATAGCGATGGAAAAACGCTTCTGGAACGGCACATTCCGGTCCAGTAACGGATTGACCGTCGGGATCTGTCTTTCTTCCTTCTTCGGACGTCCCTGATAGAAGGGCACGCCCTGCTGTGCTTCCGGCATCGGCTGTACCACCGGTGCTGCAGTCTGCGCCGGCTTTTCGGGCATTTTCTCCACATCATCACCGATCTTTTTGATCATCACATCATTGAGCAGTGTCAGTTTTTCGATCTTATCCAGCAGATCCTGATCCTGCTGCGTTCTTTTGGATGCCTCCAGAAGCTGGCCGTTGGTATGTGCTGCATTACGCATGCGATCGATCATGATATCCGCATCCTTACTCAGGGATGCCATCTCTGCCGCCGTCGTCGATGTCAGCACTTTTGCCATGGACTCGTACTTCGTCATCTCCGATTCCGCTTCCGAGAACAGCTGCTTCAGGAAGATCTCTTTCTCCAAAAAGATGGATTTCTTCTGCGACTCAATATACTCTTTCAGTGCGCCATCCATGGTTTCCGCGGCACTGTTGACCTTATTCGCCAGCATAGCCTCTGCATTCTTTATGGTCTCGCCGGTCCGCTCGTCCATCTCCTGCGCGATCCGTTTCATATCATGGTTTTTCCGTTCCAGCGCATCCAGGACATTCTTTCCGCTTTCCACAGCCAGCGCGGCTTTCTGTACATTTTTCTCTACCTGTGCCAAACGTACCGGATCGATATCGTACATCCCGTTGCAGCGCTGCATTTTCCACTGCTCTTCTTTCAGGACTTCCGCAAAGCTGTCCGGCGCACTCTGGGATAAAAGTCTCGCGGTTTTCAGCAGATAAGACAGATATGCGGCATCATCCACCAGAAACTGCCGGATCTCCAGAGCGTGGTTCTTGATCGCCGCGAACACATCCATGGCATACTGCTGATCCGAGATCACCTTCACCAGGGTCAGGTAATGCATCTTGTCTTCAAAAGAAGCAAAGAGATAGGCATCGAAAAAGCCTTTCATCACCAGCCCATCCCTGCCGGCCAGCTTCTTAAACATTTCCACCTTATTATCAAAATCCGGTGTGTTTTCCCCAAACAAAAACAGGTTATCATAGATCACATTGGCACTGTAGACCAGTCCGGGCAGATTGTTGGTAAGCTCGGTCTCATCGTGAATAATCTCCAAAATGTCCAGATACAAGGCTAACGGTTTGATCCTCGGTTCCTCTTTGCCGCTCTTCATCCGCTCCAGACCGCTGATGATCTCCTGCAATGCCCCTGCGATCGAAGGTTTCCTGGACATCTCCGATTTCAGATCGTCCAGGATCTTGTTCAGCTTTCTGTTCAATGCCACTTTTCCGATGTTTGTGTAATTATTTGCCATAATACTGTCTTCTCCTACTTATAAAATCTACCACTGTATCGTTCCTGAAACCGTCCCGATCCGGGCTGTTCCATTTCCAGCATGTGCAGTTCACTGATGTCCGGCCGCTCATACAAGCGGAAGGAATACTCTCCAAATGCCAGCGGAGCCTCGCCCTCGTTGTTCAGATACCGGAAACACAAGAGATAACTGACGGTCAGATCATTCTCCTCTGAGATCATCACACGGTATTCCGTTCCGTTTACAGAAGCGTAACACACCGCATCTCCCCAGGGAAGCCGGTGGGCACTCCATTCCCCGGCATCCACTCCGGTAAACTGCAGGATCCTCTCTGCCGGTATCACCCCTTCTATGGCCGGACATTCCGTCTCGGTCATAAAGATGCTCTCCCCTTTCTGCCGCAGCTCATGGGCAATGGATCCCCGCCCGCCTTTACAGGTATACTGCAGACTGCCTTCGTATAAATAATGGCTGTCATAATAAGACAGCGTGATCCGGTCATATCCGTAAGTGATCTCAATCTTCAGGGCATTGCCGTCCGAAAGCACATTGCGGACTACGATATCATAACATTCCCCGGCTGACGGAAAGATCTGATACGGAAAATGCAGATGCTTTTCACCACTCATCGCATCCAGGATCCCTTTACCGAACCATACTCTGGGCAGCCAGTCAAATTTGATCTTTGTGCTGCCTTCTTCAACGGTCACCGGATCCGCGCCGCAATAGATGGATTCGACCACATGCCGTATCATGGGCAGGAGATACACTACACAAAAAGCTTTGGGCAGCATCATCGGTGCTTCCATGCGTTCATAGCCACCCAGCCGGTATTCAAATCCGTCTTCCCGAAAAGCATTGGCGCGTTCCAGGATCCGTCTTGTTTCCTCATCGGCATAGATCTCTGCCGTCTGCTTTTCACGATCATATACTCTGGCGATCCTCTCAAACAGTGCGTTAAACTGCTCATCCCCGCTGCACAGATTGATCACCTGATCCTGATAATACGCCAGAATGCCGCACACAACGCCATTCGCGTCCTCTCCGTCGTACAGATGGTAAAAATGCACCATCCTCAGACCTCTGATCGTCGCGATCTGATTTGCGATACTTCTGTTTTTCAAATGATTCCCTGCTCCTTTCGCCATCCCGTTCCTAATATTTCTCCAATATATTAATATACCATGACCGTACCCTGTGAACAATGTCTTTTTCAGCATTTCTGCCTTTCCCGCTTTTGTAAATATGTCACAAAACATCCCATAATCTTGTTGTATCTGTATGGCAAATATGATAAAATAACAAAGCAAGGTATGTTTCCGGGGGTTATGGGATATGAAGCACAAAATCGCTGTTTACGGAAATGGATGGAATCTGGAGTCTTTACAGCAGACCCTCGTGGGGATCCGCAAGTACGCTGCTCTGGAAGATTTTGATGTCTTTGTGTTTCTGAGCTATGCCTCTTACAGCATACATACCAATCTGAACAAAGGTCAGTTAAATCTCTACGAACTCGGAGATCTGTCATCTTTTGACGGGATCATTGTTTTATCATACGCTCTCAATTCTCCGCCTACTGCGGTGGAAATCTGCCAGAAAGCCAAAGCACAGAATATTCCTGTTGTCAGTGTCGGAATGGAGATCGACGGCATCCCTTCGATCCGTGTCCGGAACCGGGACGGTATGGAAGAACTGGTCAACCATCTGGTGGAGCACCATGCCCTCCGGCGCGTCGTCTTTATGGGTGGCACCCCGGATCATATCGACAGCATTGAGCGTCTGGAAGTGACCCGCGAGATCCTGACAGCCCATGGCATTGAATTTTCGGACGAAAATGTCTGCTACGGCAACTGGAACGCTTCCGATCCCGCCTATCTGGTACGGGATATGATCAACTCCGAAGAAGGTCTCCCGGATGCCATCATCTGTGCCAACGATATCATGGCACTGGCCGTTGCCTCTGAACTGATCAGCCTCGGCTACTCCCTTCCGGAAGATCTGATTGTGACCGGATATGACAACAGCGAAGCCGGAAGGACTTTCTATCCGTCGCTTTGCACTGTCAGTTTCAATTTCCCGGAGGTAGGCTATCGTTGTTGCGATATGCTCTTTCACCAGCTCCGCGGAGAATCTTTTGAAGAAAACCTGATGCTTCCCTCCTCTTTTGTACATGGAGAAAGCTGCGGCTGTGTCGGCGATGAGGATTATGTCAAGATCCGCCAGCAGTTCTGTCAGGATTACTATCATAAAAAACTGGAGTTTAATATCTTAGAGCAACGCGAACGCATTATGAGCATGCGCATCACCAGCCTGACGGATTACCCGTCCTTAAAGCAGGTATTGAGTAAACATTTCTCTGCAGACCATCGTTGTGAAGGTGAAAACTTTGCAGTTGTTCTGGCACCGGAATACTTTGAGAATCCGCTGGCACCGGAAGACCAGATCTTTGAGGATACTGCCCCCTTCCGCGTGCAATTCGAATCCGTTGCCACCTGGGCAAACGGCACTGAAGTACCGAACGCACATATCCACGGCAGAGATATCATCCCTGCTTATCAAAAGATTGAGGGCGAACAGCATGTTTACTACTTCTGTGTGCTCCACAACTATCAGTATGATTACGGTTATGTAATCTTTGCGGATGATGCCTATGTCCTGGATTCCGCCAATCTCTTTTCTTACCTGGAAAAACTGCAGCAGTCCCTGATACAGTTCCGCAGCAATTTGCGACTGGATATGCTGAACCAGGATCTGAAGCGGATCTATGATAAGGACCCGATGACCGGTCTGTATACACGCTTTGTCTACGAAAACAAAGTGGGCCCGATCTACGAGGACTGTATCCGCAAAAAACAGCCTCTGACGGTTATGTTTGTGGATATCAACTATATGAAACGCATCAATGACCAGTTCGGACACCTGCAGGGCGATATCGCGATCCGTATCGTAGCCAATGCGATCCGGGATCACATCCAGCCCAACTGGATCGCCGTGCGTTTCGGCGGTGACGAATTCCTGATCATCGCACCGGACAGTGGGGAAAAGACTGCGGCAGATCTGAAATCACGCATTTTGGAGGAATTGGATGTGAACAATCACAACTCCTCGCGCCCTTACAAGATCACCGCAAGCTGCGCCTATGTGGTGACCGATCCGGATGCCCCCGATAAGATATTGGAGGATTATGTCCGAGAAGCCGATCAGTTGATGTACCGTGTAAAGCAGGAAGTACACGCCAGGGACGGCCAGCCGAGAGGGTGATCCGGCCGCATCCCCCAAAAATAAATCAAAAAAGAGGTCAGACACCCGCAGGCATCTGACCTCATTTTATTATGTTTTCTTAGAACTTGCCAGCCTTAGCAGCTTCTTCGATGGATACAGCGGTGGAAACCGTCATACCTACCATCGGGTTGTTACCTGCACCGATCAGACCCATCATCTCAACGTGAGCCGGAACAGAGGAGGAACCTGCAAACTGAGCATCGCTGTGCATACGGCCCATAGTATCGGTCATACCGTAGGAAGCCGGACCTGCAGCCATGTTATCCGGGTGAAGGGTACGGCCTGTACCAC
>JAEEGL014654931.1_pt1 | contig 11357 bp, 9 predicted proteins | sample 9134231 | NCBI WGS metagenome assembly JAEEGL01 (sample SAMN16246548, study PRJNA631951) | gut metagenome | biome: gut microbiome; feature: rumen; material: fiber-attached | host: Bos | place: Iran: Karaj | collected 2018-10
AAAGAAAACAAACAAACCGCTTTTTCAAAATGGGGAAATGCTCTTTCAAATTATCAAACTGTAGGTGAGAATGACACGATCTACGCAAATATACCGATAGTCTTTAAAGACAGCGACGGTAAAACTGAAAAAACTATCGAACCATATTTCATGTACGGCGATGTTAACGATGATGGTGAATATAATATTACGGATATAGCAATTATCGCCGCACATATAAAGGGTATCAAAACACTTGAAGGCGATGCTCTGAGAGCTGCTGACGTAAACCGTGACGGAGTAGTAGACGAAAATGATATCTCAGGTATATTCGGTCATGTTCAGGGACATGAAGCTACTATAAGCTTCGGGTTTACCTGTATCGTCTGTACCTATAAGGAACAGTGTTTCACTTCCTCTATCCATTGAAAGCGATTTACTGATAGTTTCTTTATCATTTAAATAGTTATTCAGATTTGCGGACATCTCCTTTGTCTTTTCAAACACCTCAGGCTTCAATGCCGACTATTTAACTTCTTGTTTTCAGCAGTTTATCTCCGTACTGAAGAATAAACTTTGTAAGCTCCTCTCGGTTCATTTTTTTGATCTTTCGGTAAGTGTCCCTGCCGATGATCTCTTTCCGTCCCATATATGGAGCTTTATTCGTTTCTTGTAACCTATTATACCATATCACCTATATAATGTAAATACAAAAAAAGGAAGTTCCTCCATACCATAAGGAATTAGAATTGTAGTAAAAAAAGACCGCCTGTGCAGGCGGTCCTCATAGTTATATCATTAATTCTGAGCTTTATGTTTTTTGGAAATCACGAATTTTTATAGCGAATAGTATCAAAGAATTCATCCGGTGTCATATTGCTTCTTGATACCATTTTATAATAAGAATGAGTCATACTGATATGGTTTTTTGAGGTATCGTATCCATAGTCAAGATAACGTTTACAGTACCAGCTTCCGTCCGAGAAATTGACATAGCAATAATCATAACTGCTGTGAGACGGTCTGTTCACATCATATATCAGGAATCTTGCGTCCCAACCGTTCCATTTTGCAGTGTTCTTGTCAGAGGCATAGTCTTTGAACTCCAGACCGAAGCATACCATAGCGTGACCGGCTTTATCACGAGTACCATCTATGACAAATATTGCTGTGTCAGCCCCGTAGGTGATATTTTCCGCATACTTCATCATTTCTTTGCCAAAATGATTAGTTTCCCATTCTGTATTATAATCATCTGAATAAACGTCTGAATTTGCCCATACTGTTGTAGCATAAGACTTTACAAAGCTCGGCATTGTGTCTCCTGCGGATATGTCTTTTATCCTGTCAAACAGTGGTGCATAGTCGGATACCGAAAGATATCCCTGAGATGTCAGAGCACTGATAACAGCCAGACCGTTGCAGATGCCTTTAAACTGCTTGTTGATATATCCGTTTGCGTAGGGGTTATGATATGTACCGAAGTAATATTTGTTGTTAGAGCCCCATGCAGCCGCATTATTGGATTTTGCCCACTCGTAATCTCTGTAGCGTGTTGAAGCTAAAGATGCAGCCTCACTGATATCATGGAAGTTTAGACCGTTATTGGCGGCATAGTTCTTTACTCTGCCGTTTCCGTTGCTCCATACAACGAAATCGTCATTTGTTACGGGCATACCGTTATCAAGAAGATGCCAGCCTACAGAATAGTCTCCGAGGAAGGCATTGGGGTTCTTGCTGACAAAGTACTTCATATTCGGACACAGGAAGAAAGCGTGGTCGCCTACTGAGATGATACTATCCGACATAAGGACATTTCTCAGCGAATCACAGCTCATAAAGGCTGCCGAGCCGATTGTTGTTACATTATCGGGGATATTCACCGTGGTGAAATTGGTGCAGCCTGCGAAAGACTGTACGCCGATCTCGTAGATATTCTCGGGAAGATGTATCTCCTTGACACTGCTGCATCCCCAGAATGCGTGATCCGGTATCCTTGACAGCTCCTCTGAACGTGACAGCTCGATCGTATCAGCTCCCGAGCAGTTATAAAATGCAGCGTTTCCGAGAGTCTTTATATCATAAAGATAGATATTATATAAACTTGTGCAGCCCCAGAAGGCATGAGCTCCTATCTCGTCGGTATAACTTGCAAAGCCGAGACTTAAAAGTGAAGAACATCCCTCAAATGCGCAGGGACCTATGTATTCAACAGAGCTGTAGCCTCCGCGGTTGGTGATGTGCAGATCTGTCAGGTTGGTACAACCGTAGAAGGCTCCCTGACCGATAGAGGTGATATGCTCGCAGCTGCCTCGTATTGAACCGAGATTTGTCTGATTGTAGAATGCGTGGGGACGTATAGCTGTAACAGTGAACTCCTCGCCGTTGTAGGTGAATGTGTCAGGGATAACCACCTCAACATTGTCTCCCGTGATCTTACTTCCCCATACCTCCATGTGATGATCGTTCATATCGGGGTAAAAGTAGAGCGTTACTTCGTCGGAGACTTTGTATTCGATGCCAATCTGTCCCGACGTTATTTCGTCTGCTGCTGCTGTTATCGGTCTGATGAGTTCTGATGTTCCGAATCCTGCGGGAAATGCCGATATCATAGTGAGTGCTGCTGCAGATACTGTGATAAATTTACGTAAACAGTGTTTCATAGTATTCCTCCTCATTTTTACATTTAGGGTTGATCATTTTATAGTATTTTCTTCATAAAAACATACACAAATTAAGCTCGACAGTATCCCGCCTTTGAGGCGGTGCGCGCACAGATTACTGTAGAAATAGTAAACTTGTGTTTTATATATTAATGATAACACGATTTTTCAGAATCTGTCAATGCAACTTACCCCCCTAAAAAACGCAACTTACCACTCAAAAAATACAACTTACCTTTCAATTAATTGAAATATGTCTGGATCACAAGCTGTAATATTGCAGTTTTAGGGCATATCGGCTCGAACCAAAAATGTTGATTTTTAGCGAGATTCAGGTAAGAATGATCTCGATGTCCTGTTTCACTCGACACTTAGAAATTGGGATTATATTAGAAAAACCGTCTGCGGTTAGCTATTATTAGCTTTCATCAGACGGTTTGTATTTTATTATATCTTCAACATTGCAGTTGAGTATTTTGCACAGGTCGTCTATAAGCTGTTCACTTATGATTTTGTATACAATATAATTGCAGTATCATTTGATATTAAATCTGATTTACCAGGTCGTAAATTCTGATTTGCTTAGTATCATGATAGATCAAGGCTTATGAAATAGCTACAGATAGTCCCCACGGGTGCGGGGACTTTTATATTGGAAAAAGTATTATAAACAATGAAAACAGGCACTTCCGATTTCTCGAAAGTGCCTGTTCTTCCCGAAAATACGGGATTCAAACCAATGCATTGGATAGATTATGATCATCGGCATATTTATTTGCTTTTTTTCATATATGCCTCTAAGGAGACTATATCTTCTTTTGTTGTTGAAGCATATGCATAGTACGCAAGAATATTCGATGCATCAATGGCATTGATCGATCTGTCCTGATTTACATCTGCATTAAGCTTCTGAAGCTCATCATATCCTCCTGCCTGATTTGTAGATATACGGGCATAATATGAAAGTACTGAAGAAGCATCAACTGCGTTGATATACCCATCAGAGTTAACATCTCCCAATGTATCAAGTTCTTCAATGACTTCCGGACCGTCAGGAGCAGGACCAAAAATCATCGTTGTCCCTCCGTAAACGATCGGATTCTGTTGTGACCATACATATATAAGCTGATACAGCCTTGCAATTGATCGCTCATTTGCAACAGACGGATCAGGCTCAACAAATATCGCTGCGTACTTTTTAAAAGTATTTTTAATATTACCGTCGGCATCATTCTCAGAATAAGAACCGTACGAAAAATCGTTTTTTTCAGCATGGAATTTGTAGTATTTTTCAGGCATTTTCAAATCTGACATCATCTTCTCAAAGTCATAATCATAGTAGTTTTTTCTATTAAAAGCTTTCAGATCGTTACTTTCCAGCAAGTCACTCTCGCCTTTCAGCAAATAGTCATCCAGTTTAACATTTATCCAAGTTATGGGGGCGTAGGTAACTCTTTCTTCAGCGTATTCTTTGCTCTTATATGTCAGATCATGTTCTGAACAATACTGCTCCAGTTCGATTTCCTCCAAAGCATACAGTTCCTCAAAAGTCAGCAATTCTCCTGAGTCAGCAGTTTCTGAAACAGTGGTAAGAGTTTCGCTGTCAGCTGCACTTACAGCGTTCACAGGAAGTGCTGTAAGCATTGATGAAAGCAGCATTGCAGCAGCAATACAGGTGCCTATTACTTTTTTTCTCATTATTATTCCTCCTCTGCTATTAAATATCTAAGAATTTTTCAATAACGACCATAATATCCTCAGATCACTTATCGCCGATGCCTTTGATTTTTCTGTAAGTGTCCCTGCCGATAATCTCATTCTGTCACGTATATAGTTCCTCTTTCATTTCTTGTAAATTATTATAGCATATAGTCGATACAATGTAAATACTAAAAAGGAAGTTACTGCTTTCGTAGGAGTCTTTGTAGCAAGAATTATTTGATTCGTATCATGAGAGCCTAAAAACAGAGCAGATATAATCGAAAGGATGTGACGATAAAAACATTTCAGTTTTTCAGAAATGCTTTTCCATGCAGAACAGACCGCGAATATTACGGAATTGTAAAAAACGCACAATATATTGAAACGGACTATAATGAAAGTGAATAGAAAAATGTCGGACTTATCCTTTACTTTTATATCAATCAGGATAAAGATCCGTGAAACGAGGTGATAAAACCATATCACAAGCATACGCAGGTTTGGATAATACACTGTATAAGGGGAGCATTTTATGAAAAAAATCATTTCAATTAAATAGAAAAAACGCCGCAGGCTTAATGGCGTTACGCGGCTGTGGTACCTTGTTCATATGGCTTTCTTGACTTTGGCAGATAGTGCAGTGTATAATATTGATATCATAAGTCACGAAAAAATTTTTTGTCAGTATGCAACCGGATCCGATTTTTTGCGAGTAGATATATGAAGGATCTTTCAAACAGAATCAAAAATAAGGAGGTGATCGAATGGAGGATGAGCGTATTGTTGATCTGTACTGGGAGCGAAATGGTAGCGCAATCTCTGAAACAGCAGAAAAGTATGGAAAGTATCTGCACAGCATATCATATCAGATCCTTCAGAATTCTGAGGACGCAGAAGAATGTGTAAACGATACATACAATGATGCATGGCAGTCCATGCCGCCCCACCGTCCTTCTGTTCTTTCAACCTTTTTGGGAAAGATAACCCGCCGTATATCCATTGATCTGTGGAGAAAATTCAGCGCCGAAAAACGCGGCGGAGGCACAGCGGCTCTCGCTCTTGACGAACTGGAAGACTGCGTATCAGGGATAGAAGATGTCGTGACCGAGGTAGAAGGACTTGAATTGCAGAAGAAACTGAATTATTTTCTTTTATCGCTTCCAAAGCTTGAACGTCAGGTGTTCATGTGCCGATACTGGTATATGGATACTATTTCTGATATTGCAAAGCATTTTGCCTGTTCTGAGAGCAAGATAAAATCCATGTTGTATCGGACGAGAAAAAAGCTCGGTACAATGCTCAAAAAGGAGGGTTATTAAAATGAAAGCAATTGATCTGCTCGAGATGATCGGGAATGTGGATGATAGTATTATTAAAGAAGCAAAGCAAAGGAAGAAAACAGCATTACCGAGATGGACAAAGTGGATAGCCGCTGCTGCGTGTCTGTGTCTTGTATTGGGCGGTACGTTCAATACACTGTATAGATTCGGGTATTTCAGCTTAGGGTGCAGCGCTTTGCCCGGAACGATCATTGATGGTGTTTATTACTATTATTATTCGCACAGCGGTCTCTGGAGATATTCAGACGGCAAAGCAGAAAAGCTCATAAGCGCTTACTGGATGCGCGGCTATGAAATAAATGAAAATGGGCTGTATTATGATGATTATAGTGCAAATCTGTACAGAATGGATCTTAAAACGCTCAAAAAGAAGAAGATATACTCTCCTTCCGATGCTACACATATAGGTTATACTCTGAAAGATGACGGAACAGTCATCGTAACCGTATATAATTCAAAGAAAAGATATCAATATGATGTACTGATCGACGGTAAAACAGGAGAAGTTCTTGAACAGCTTACGGACAGAATACCTTACGATACTCCTTTCACAAAAGAATCGGACACAACTCTGCATTATACCATAGGAGAGCGAGAGATCGTATTGGTTCCGACAGACGAAGCTGAGGACGGAATGTATATGCCTACTGAAAACGGAAAAGCCCTCTTGCCTGAAGGGCGGTGGGTACACGATCACATTTACGATATGGCTGACGATGTGAAAGCCTTTGGCGTAAATAACGATATTGATAATGCAGAGTCTGAAATGCTGGTGATCTTTGCAAACGGCGAAACAGATCTCAGACCTAAAGAAGATTACGTTTATGGTCATTATCCGACCGAACACATATATTTATACGTTGGAAGAGATCGGTCAACAATATGGTGTTATGATTATACTTCCGACGAAAAGTGGCAGCTTAAGACCGATACTGAGCACTCGTTTTATAGTATCGTAAATGATGATGAGATGCTTTATTCGTGTGATCCGTGGCATGAGGATCAGGCAGCGTGGAAGATCATTTATGAAGGAAACAAACCTGTTGCTCTTCAGCTTATTGATGACAAGATCACAGATTAAAAAAAGAAGGCTATTTCGGCTGTGAGATTTTTTCATTATCGGCAGCTGTCCTTATGTGGATATAGTTCCTTCTTTCGAGTAAAGATGGGGCAGCGGTACTGATAAAGAAAAAAGAGCAGGTGCTTCTTAGTAGGAGCACCTGCTTGTATTATATATGCTTGCTTATTACATCTCTTGCTTTAAGCTCGGTTTTATCGTAGTCAATTCTGAAGTAGTTAAGGATAGCCTTCATATCGTCCTGCATGGACAGAAATACATCTATCAGTCGTTCTTTTTTATCGTCTGACTGCCATTCCTTGAGCCCGATATAATAGAAATGTTTGGTATCCTCATTGATGAAGAAAGGTACAATGCCGTTAGCAAGGCATTGCTTAAGCATTATTAGCCTGCCGATACGACCGTTTCCGTCGTAGAAAGAATGTATCTTCTCAAATGCTGCATGGAACTCAGCAACATCATATAAGTCAAGAGAATGCTTGTTTTCGTATTTGCGGAGCAGGTTCTGTACAAGGCCTGCAACTTCTTCAGGTAAAGCAGTCTCTATCTCGCCGACTTCATTGGGATATTTCTTATAGTCGCCGATAACAGCGTAATCTGCGTCGTCGTCCATAACGCCGTTCTTCAGCATACGGTGGAGCTGCTTTATATAGTCCTCAGTTATTGGCTCAGAAACGGTATCAAGGATATAGTCGAAGCATTTGAAGTGATTTGCCGCTTCAAACACATCGTTCACAGGAACAGTACCGTCGATAGTGCGAGTCTCATAGATGTATCTGGTCTGGTCGTGTGTTAGTCTGCTGCCTTCGATGTGATTGGAGTTATAAGCGAAATCGACCTGCATTCTGTTATATATGCTGCCTTTGATCTTTCTGCTCTTTTCAGAAAGCAGAACAGGCAGCAGTTCTCTTGTATCTGACATAAGGAACGCCTCCTTAGCTTTTCTATTATTATATCAAACTATAAAGGAACAGTCAAGCCGCTTGAAGAATGGTGCAGGCAGCAGCCTTGACTTTGGGCGACAGCGCAGTATATAATATGGATATTACATAGATCACTATGGTAAATCGGAATTTGAGGAGTTGTTATCTATGAAGATCGAATTCAGAAAAACTGACCTGACAGATGCAGAGTTGTTAATAGATATTTATGGTGCATACAGCCCTATACCGACACCACAAAGAACAATGCATTGCAGCGTTCTGTGGGAACGCTTACAGGTGCAGGCTATGGACTTATATTCCTTCTGCTGTTTCGCAGGCTTGATCTGGTCATACCCGAGTTTGTATATATTTCCGCAAGTATTTTTATAATACCTGTGATATATACAACTGTTGTTATGAATAAGAGAAACGCTTCTTTTTTCTCCTGCGTTGTGTTCCTGAGCATTGCGCTCACTCATTCATTTGACAAGGACTCGTATCTGTTCGTATTGAACAGAGTGGTCGATACCTTCATCGGAATAATCATCGGAGTAGCTGTGAACGATTTCCGACTGCCTGTCAGAACCGATAAAACTACTCTCTATGTCAGCGGACTTGACGATGTGCTCATCTCGCAGACCTCGAATTACAGCAAGGTGGAGCTGAACAGACTTATCCGCAGTGGTGTGAAATTCACTGTTTCCACTACCCGTACCCCTGCGGAGCTTATGTCCATAATGCAGGGAACAGACTTGAAGCTCCCTGTGATAGTTATGGACGGAGCGGCGATATATGACGTTAAGGAGAAGCAGTACCTTGATATGACATTTCTGTCGCCGACTGTTTCAGCAGAAGCAGAAAGGATAATTTCAGACTGCGGACTGCACTGCTTTGTGAATACTATGCTCGATTCTACCCTGCTGATATACTATGGGGAGCTGCATAATTCTGCTGAAAAAGAACTTTTCGAGTCCCATAGGCATTCTCCTTACAGAAATTATGTACACTCCGAATACCGCCGAAATGACATTAATGAGCGTATTCTGTATATCACCGTCCTCGCCGAAAAGATAGACATTTTTCTGCTTGAAAGAAAGCTGCGTCAGCAGCTTGGAGCAAGTGCAAGGATAAGCCTTTCGGACTCTGAATATGAGGGCTGTATGTACCTGAAAATTTTTTCGCCGCTGGCTTCAAAGGAGAAAATGATGTCGAAGCTGAAAGAGTATACAGGAGCTGAAAAGATCGTTACATTCGGAAGTATACGCGGTAAATATGATGTTTATATCAATGACGGCGGCGGAAATGCCACTGTGAAAAAGCTCAAAAAAATATGCAGAGCAAATGGCAGATATTGAAAAATATAAATAGAATGGAGAATAAATAATGATAACATTGAATGACTATTTGTTTTCGGGAGATACTGTATTGAAAATACTGCACCAGTATTCAAACGACCTTAGAAACAGTGCAAAGTCCACGCACAACAGTATAGACCTTGCACATTCTAATTTTCTGATACAGATAATAGAACTGCTTGAACACAACGACTTCCTTACCTCTCAGTCCCAGAGAATAAAGGAGTTTTACAAATATATGACGCGTGAATATCCTTTTCTTGCGTTTACTTTCAAGGGGCGTATAAAGTCCCTTATCCGCGCCGAAGAAAAATTCAACGGTTATATCCTTGAATACATTTACAAGTATTACAAAAAAAACGGCAGATTTCCGTCAGAAGCCGAAATAAAGAGCAAGTTAATATGTTTCCGCGACCTTATCGCATATCGCATAGTTATTTCAATGCCTTCCTGTCATATCAAAAACGGTGATGAAAAAAGCAATATAGAGAAGAAATACCTCTACGAGATAGCAAACGTTGTTCCCGAATTCCTTGAGGAAAGAGGCTTTACAGCAGAGCTTTCGGGCTTTACTGAGGACAGGTATTCCGATAAGCTGAAAGAAAATGTCCGACCGTATTACCGCGACTATGTAACATTTTCGCGAAGCACGGGATATCAGTCCATACACATAACCTTTTACGATAATCTTGCACGCTGCTATACGGAATTGCAGCTGCGCACCAAGGATATGGACGACTTTGCGGAGATAGGCGAAGCAAATCACTTCGGCTATGAAAAATTGCAGGAAGCAAGGCGTACAAAGCGTGATGAGATACCTATGGGCGAGTGTATTTATTTTGATGAGGCATACGAACGCCTTACAAAATTGCAGGAGCTGGAGCTTGCAGAGATCGACGTGAATATGTTCAAGGCTATAAACAATCAGCTGATAAATGACGGCTGCGGACTTTTCAGAGGACGGCAGATCCTGCCATTTGAGCATTTGTCACGCTTTCAGAATGATCTTATAGATTAACAGTTCCTGACAAATTCCCTGAAAATAAGACGGCTGTTTTCATCTTTGAGATAAGAGAATTCGGGGTGCCACTGTACTGCACGAAGGAATTTCTGCTTTGGAGCGTAAACGGCTTCGATTAGTCCGTCGGGAGCTTTTGCCATAGGTAAAAGTGCAGGAGAAAGTTCGCGTATCCCCTGATGATGATAGCTGTTCACGGGAAGTGTATCCGTTTTCAGAAGGCTGTACAAAGGAGAGCTATATTCTATACTGACTTCATGTATCGGGACATCGTATGGCGGCTTCTGGCAATGTGTTATTGTATCAGAAAACTGTGAGGGAATATCCTGCCAGAGAGTTCCGCCAAGCGCGGCGTTTATAAACTGTATGCCGCGGCAAATACCAAGAACGGGCTTGTCAAGCTCCATTGCGCGTTTGAGGAGCATTTCCTCCATGATATCACGTTCAGGGCTGCACTCGCCGCAGGCACCGATCTTTCTTGTCGAATATAGCTTTGGATCAACGTCCTGACCTCCCGTGAACAGTAATCCATCGCACATAGATGCTAATTGCCCGATAGTTCCGATGTCATCGGTCAGCGGCAGCATTACAGGCAGCCCTCCTGCTTCAGTTATACCGCCGAAATACCCTGGCAGCATCCAATAACTGTTTTTATTATAGTCAATAAGGGGGACGACACCAATAACAGGTCTTTTACTCATATTTTTTCCTCCAATACAAAAAAGGTGCATACGGTAAATACCGCAGCACCTTTGCTTTATATAAAGATTATAGTAACTTTTGTCAGGAAAGTCAAGACACTATGCACCTGTATATTGATGCCAAGCTTGTATTTTTGTAAGGTACGTATTGCTTTTTGCGTTTAAAGCGGCAAAAAACTATATAATTCTCCAAAGTTTGCAAAAACGGATTGACAAATCGAAATTAAAAGCATATAATGGCATTGTAAACAGCAAGGGCGCTGCAGATGATAAGTCTGCGGCGCTGTTTTGGTTTTATAGCGCTAAATCAATACACAAAGGGGTGTATGATGTGCCGAGGTATCGGTGTATCGTATGCCCCTTTAATTTTTATGCTGTATCTTTTAAGGAGGAATTTCTATGGACTCTCAGACAATTTTACAACAGGCTATGGACGAAACTAACGGCGTCGTCTTTGGTGTATGGTTCCTTATCGGCGCTGCTCTCGTATTCTTTATGCAGGCAGGCTTCGCAATGGTGGAGACAGGCTTCACCCGTGCAAAGAATGCAGGCAATATCATCATGAAAAACTTAATGGACTTCTGTATCGGTACAGTTGT
>JAEEGL015582694.1_pt1 | contig 11357 bp, 8 predicted proteins | sample 9134231 | NCBI WGS metagenome assembly JAEEGL01 (sample SAMN16246548, study PRJNA631951) | gut metagenome | biome: gut microbiome; feature: rumen; material: fiber-attached | host: Bos | place: Iran: Karaj | collected 2018-10
CGCTTCTGGGCGCACTGAACGGCTCGAGCGACCTATTTATCTATACGGCCGGCAAATTGGGCCTGCGCTTCGTAATTTACTTCGTCTTGGGCCATTATTTGCATACTTATAAGATTAGTTTAGCCTGGCGGCGCTTGGTCTATGTCTTGGGCGCACTCGGCGTGCTGTATGCTTTTACGTTTGGCTTGGCGCATATGCGAGCCTTCGGAATGGAAGGGGTTGGGGCCGATTCGCAGAATATTAATATCGGGATTTTGGCCTACAGTGCAGGGGTATTTCTTTTCCTTAAGCAGCGCTTTGGAAGAGTAAAGCGGCTGCCACGCCCGCTGGCTTTCATGGCGAAACATAGCCTCGGCGTCTACTTAGTGCACGCCGCATTGGCAGACTTTGTGCTTTATCGGATGATCGAAACAGGGAAGCAACCGCTTTGGCTACTTTTGTTCTGCTCTCTCTTGATTTACGCGACGAGCTTGGTCATAGCGTGGGCATTAAGCAAACTGCCAATCGTTAAAAAGGTGGTACAATAGAAATAATGAAGCACAAGTGGCTTAATGTTTTGATTATCTTGGCGATTACGGTCGGTTTTTTGTGGTACGTGCTGAAAGATAGCTTCAATGAAGTGGTTGAAGTGCTGTTTAGATCGAATATTGGCTGGCTCTTCCTTGCCCTCCTGGCGTTCATTATTTATATGGCGTTCGATACCCTATCGACCTATGGCATTATTAAGCTCTATAAGCCAGATGTGACCTTTAGATTTGCGCTTTATCTTGGTGTGATTAATAAGTTTTTCTGTGGCATTACCCCGCTGTCGTCTGGCGGCCAGCCGATGCAGATTTATGAGCTCAAGAAGAAGGGCGTGCCAATTTCAACAGGGGCGAATATAGAGGTGCAGGCCTATATGATGTTCCAGATTGCTTTGATGTTTACGGCGATTTTAAGCATCGTGCTCGACAAGATCTTGCACATTTTCCAGTTTATTCCAGTACTTCAGCCAATGATGATTGCGGGCTTCTTTATCAATCTCGTCGTGCTTTTGGTGCTGCTATTTATCAGCTTCTCGAAAAACTTTAACCGTAGCGTGATTCGCTTGATTATCAATGGTCTTTCGAAGTTCGGCCTCGTGCGCAACAAGGAAGCGCGTATCAAGCGCTGGGAAGACGCTTGCCAGAATTATTACGAGAACGGCCAGGCGCTTTTACGTAACAAGAAGGTTTTTGCGCGCGGTGTCGGCTATCAGGTTTTGGGTCTGATTGCCTATTATCTTTTGCCGATTTTTATCGCGCTCGCGATTGGCTGCGCGGGCAATTTGAACGTGCTAAATACTTTCGTGGCGAGTTCCTATGTCTTCGTAATGGGCTGCTATGTGCCGATTCCTGGCGCTTCTGGTGGCATGGAGGCTGGCTTCATGGGCTTCTTTGGTCCATTTGTGGCCGGTTCCGAACTCAGCGTTTTCGTGCTTTTGTGGCGCGGTTTGACCTATTATTTCCCAATGATTGTTGGCGCGATTGCCTTCAATGTCTACAATGGTAAAGGCGCAATGAAGAAGGCCGAGAAACTCGCGAAAGAGGCGAAATAATGAAGGAGGGTCGCCTAATTGCACTACTCGCGGTCGCATTCATTGCGGCGGGTGCCGGTACAGTATTTGTTTTGATGCAAATCAATAAGCCGAAGGCTGACGAGCCACAGAGCGAAGAGGTTTCGACAAAAGAAGAGCCGGCTGAGCAGCCTGCCGAAGAGAAAAAGGACGAAGAAAAGAAGTCAGAGGAGCCTCAGAAGCCGGTCGATCCGGTGGTGGCGATGAAGGAAAAAGAAAAGCAAGAAATTGCCCTCATGAAGGCTTGCAATAAGTTGCGCGACGATATGAATAAAGAACTTGAAAAAGAAGATAGGCGCTATAGCGACGATTTGCAGACGGCCTATCGGAAATGTGGTGGCGGCAAGTGCGAAGAGGTTGAAAAAGAAAATAAAAAGCACGACGACAACCGAAAGACGATTCGGGCCAATTACGAGAAAAAATTCCAATCAACTAAGTGCCGCGGAAGCCTATAAATAACCGCCGTATTAAGCGGCGGTTATTTTTTAGTTTTGTACCGGTTTGTTCGGCTGTTGGCGATTATCGGTGTGCTTGTGGTAGCTGATTTTGCGGCCCTTCTTTTCGATGGACGGCTGATTACTGCTCTTCTGCGTTTCTGGGGCCTTCTGGGCCTCCTGAGGCTTTTGTGCGGCCAATAGTTTGCCGAGGTCTTTTAGGCCCGGGCCTTTTTCGGCACCTTCGGCGCTGTTTGGCGAAATCTTTTGCTTGCGGAATTCGGCCTGTGGCGTGAACTCGAAGACAGGTTTTTCCTTCTTGGCGATAGTAGGCTGAGCCTGAGAGCCACGCATGCCGGCTTCGCGACCAGAGTCAGAAAGGTTCTTCTTCCACTTCTCTGCTGCTTCGATATTCTCGCGAATTTCTGCTTCAACGTCGGCGCGGTTGCGGGCGTAATTGAGACGCGATTGACGAATAATCTGTGGCGTGAGATCGTTTGGTGGTTTCGGAATACTAAGCGTCGTCGCGGAGAAGGCCGGCGTCTTTTCGCCATTAATAATCATCGAGACGACGAAGTGGCGGTTGTTGAGGTTGAGGAGATCTTGTGCCTCAAAGACTGGCTCGAATTGCTTCGAAAGAATCGGCGCATCGTCGGCGGAAACGCGGAAGCTAATTGTGGTACCAACGTTGCCGAAAACGGCGTCGCGGACAGCGTCGGTCATCTGGCTTGTATACTGGTTCGCGACGGTGAGGTTGAGACCGTATTTGCGCGCCTCAGAAAGAATGACGGCAAAGGAATCGGTGGCGAAGTTCTGGAACTCGTCGACGTAGAGATAGAATGGGCGGCGATCTTCGATATTCGCGATATCGCTACGACTCATGGCGGCGAGCTGGACCTTGGTCACGAGGAACGAGCCAAGCAAAGCAGCATTATCCTCGCCGATGAGACCTTTGGAAAGATTGACGATAAGAATCTTGCCCTCGTCCATAATCTTGCGTACGTCAAAGCTGGACTTTGGCTGGCCGATGATATTACGAATAATTGGGTTCGCCGTGAAGGCGCCGACCTTGTTGAGAACTGGTGCGATCGACTCGGCGACCTGCTTGTCGCCCCAGCTGCCGAATTCCTTCTTCCAGAATTCAAGCACGGTGACGTCCGTACAATAATCGAGGGTTTCCTTGCGGAAATCTTTGTCGGTGAGCATACGCGAAATGTCGAGAAGCGTGGTCTCAGGGCGATCGAGGAGCGCGAGCAAAGTGTAGCGCAAAATATGCTCAAGGCGCGGACCCCAAGAGTCGCCGAACATGCGTTTCAGAACGCCAATAACCTCGGAGGAGATGTTTGGTTTACGCGCTGGGTCGTAGACTTCGAGCGGGTTAAAAGCCATCGGATATTGCGTATCGGCCGGATTGAAGTAGACGACGTCCTTGATGCGGCTTTCTGGAATAAACTTGAGGTTATCCATCGCGAGATCGCCGTGTGGGTCGATAATACAATAGCCCTGATTGTGATAGATATCGCTGAGGCCAAAGAGCGTCAAAAGACCAGACTTACCAGAACCAGTCTGACCAATAATGTAGACGTGGCGCGAGCGGTCGCGGCGATACATACCAAACTGATGTTTGATGCCGCGGAAATCAGTGAGACCAAAGGCGGAAAGGTTTTCGTCGAAGCTCGGGTTGCCGGTGAGCATTGGAAGTTTGGCTGGCGGCTCAGCGGTCTTGCTAGAGGCCCAGACGATGTTTGGCGTTTCGACGTTCATGTGTGGCAAATGATAAACGCTAGCAAGCTCGGAAATATTCAAAATGAAACCGTGGTCGGTGAATTGACGGCGCTTGTAAGAGTCGAGCGCGGCCTTGTCGAAGGTGGCGCCGGACATCTTGAAACCGTTGAGGTTCGTTGAGTTGAACTGCTTGAAAGTACCGACGAGACCTTGCATATTGAGCTTGGCACTGACTTCGTCCTGGCCGACGTAAGCAAGACGGATCTTGACCTCGTAGCCGAGCTTCGTGGCCTTTTCTTCGGCCTTAGCGATCTGAGTTTTGGCACGCTCGGAAAGCTCGATTTTTACATCGCTCGTCGTGCCGCCCTCTGGTGGACGCCAAAGTGCCGCGAAAAGCTGGGCAAACCAGCTAAAATCGATGCTGCCGAGACTAAAACTCTTCCCTGCCTTGACTTTTTGAATCCATTTATCGGTCTTGGTATGCCAATCGTCGGCAATCGGACGGGTGAGAATCTGAATCCAGAGTTCCTCGCCGCCGTTTGGATTGAGCTTGGCGAGCGTACCGGTAATACCAGCAAGCGGGTCGACTTCGAATGATTCGAAGGTCTTAATCGGTAAGGCGTCGTTGTAGATCAAAGAAATTTCAGAGCTATAAGCGACTGGATATTTGTTGCGGCGGTCAGCATAGTCCTCTTTCATGCGGTAGATTTGCACGCTTGGATACTGGGAGTAAATCTGACCCTCGACGAAGCTTTGGAGAACCTTTGGCACCCAGACAAAGAAGCGAATTTGGTTGCCGGTCGAGGCGATCTCGAAGCTCAAATGCTCCTGGACGCCACCGGAATGCTTGAGTTCGTTGCGGTCGCGCAAAATACCATGAAGCGAAGCGAAGAGTTGCTCGGCGCTGAGCTCTTTTTTGTCGTTGTCTTTTGGAATTTCGAGCATCAAAAGCACAGAATCCACGTTGAGGACTTTGAGACGGTTAATCTTTTTATAATTGCGGTAAGTCAAAAATGCGAGGATAAGAACAATCGAAATCCAGACAATCGGCGTCGCAAGAAAATGAATAATGTGCTCCATACCATAATTTTAGCATAAACGGCGACAAAAAAAGAGTCCCTTATGACAAGAGACTCTTTTTGGATATTAATCGATGCGAATGAAGACTGCCGTGACGGTGTCTTTGTCGTCGAGATGGAAGGAAATATTCAGACCATCCTTGTGGTAGCGCGCAATATTAAGCGAGCTAACCTCGGCTTTACCGTAGATGTCAAAAACCTCTTGCTTGGTCGTATTGTAGCAGGAGACTTTCTTGCCGTTTGGTAGCGTGAGCGGCATCGTGGCCGAGTAGTAAAGATTGTCGAACTTCATGCCGGCGACCGTTTGGGTGCCAGACTTGCTGTAATCCTTCGTGCCATTAATCGTGAGTACGTCATCGCCGTTGCCATCGACGATTGAGGCCTCGGCGCCGTATTTGACTTCCGATTTGAGGTAGTCGGCGAGATTGGACTTGGTCAACTCATGATCTTTGTAGTTGACGTCCTGATAGGTCATTTTGTAGCCGGCATCGAGAGCGTTTTTGACAGTTGTTGCGTAATCTTTGCCGAATTTGAAAGATTTGCCGTTGATGCTGACGCTGTAATCGCCGCTCTGAGCGGACGTGTCGGCTTCTTCTTCGTCCTCTTCCTCTTCTTCGTCGTCTTCGTCTTCGTCTTCATCTTCGTCGACGTCTTTGTCTTCGTCTTCGTCCTTATCCTCGTCTTCGTCGACATCTTTGTCCTCATCCTTGTCCTTGTCGTCATCGATGACAGGCTCGATATCGGGCTTTTCTTCCTTCGAACTATCGTCGGACTTTTTGTCTGATGAGCCGCTTGGGATGCGGTTGATGAGCACGATGATGAGAACTACGGTAGCGGCGATGAAAGCGGCGGCAGTGATGATGGCGCCGATGACGAGGCCTACGCTAGTTTTCTTTGGTGCTGGTGCTGCAGGGGCAGCTGGCGTAGCGGTGACTGGGGCCGCTACTGGCTCCTCTACTTTCGGTTTTTTGCCGAAGAGCGGAGTTTCGTTTTCGCTAGTATTTTCCATACTGCCATTATAACATAAGCAAGAAAAAGGCTCCCGAAGGAGGCTGAATTAGTATAATAATATTATTATACCACACTTACACCAAAAAGTCAATGTGCTATAATGAATAACAGATGAAAAAGCGGAAAATCCTATTCACTTCGCATATTGCGAATTTCCAAAAATTTAACCGCCCTCTGATGCGAATGCTGCGCGGTACGCTTGAGGCGCCCTATGACGACTTAAACATGGGCGGCTGGATTGTTGATTATGCTTCGGCCGGAGAGGAAGAAGTCAAGGACGCTGACCATGTTTTTAAGGTGGATTTTGCGCGCAACCCTTTGCGCTTCGATAAGCACGTGAAGGCCTATCGCCAGCTCAAAAAGATTTTGGCGGAAGGCGATTACGACGTCGTTCATACGCATACGCCAGTTGGCTCGATCGTGACGCGTTGGGCGGCAAAGGCAGCCCACAAGAAGGGCCTTAGAGTAATCTATACCTGCCATGGTTTTCAGTTTTATGAAGGCGGCCCGAAGCGCGATTGGCGCCTATTCTACCCTGTCGAAAAGCGTATGTCGCGCGTGACGGATTTGTTGATTACGATTAATACCGAAGATTATGCGCTCGCGAAAAAGAACTTTGCCTGTCCAGTCAAAATGATCGACGGCGTGGGCGTCGAAATGCAGAATTTTGCTAAGAAATATTCGCTCAAAGAGCAACTCGAAGCGCGCAAGAAATATGGCCTTAATGAAGACGATTTTGTAATCGTTTATCTGGCGGAGTTTCGTTCGGTTAAGAATCATGCGCGGTTAGTTGAGGCGCTCGAGCCGGTGATTAAGGCGAATCGCAAAGTGAAACTGCTGTGCCTTGGTCAAGGCAAGTTGATGAACGCTGTGCGCGCGCAGGCGAAAGAACTTGGAATCGAGGATAATATTGTGATGCCTGGTTATATTCGTGACCAGTACGCCGCGCTCGTGGCGGGTTGCGACTTGTGCATCTCGGCGGCCTACCAAGAAGGTTTGGGTCTTGGCGTATTGGAGTGTGTCGCGAGCGGCTTGCCGATTTTGATTGCGAATACGCGTGGCCACCGCGATATCGTGAAGAATAACAAAAAGTATCTCTTTGACCCGCTCGACACGGGCGATATGACGCGTCGAATTCGCGCGGCGATCAAGAATCCGGACGATTATCATTTGGACTTTGATGATAAATACAGTTTGCGTAGTTCTCTGACGGAAATGCGCGAGATTTATAAGGAGTTTTTGGGATGAAAAAGAAGATTTTGCACGTCCTTGGCGGCCTCGATCATGGCGGCGCCGAGTCGTATTTAATGAATACGCTACGCAATATCGATCATAGCAAGTACTCGTTCGGAATCGTTACGTTCCTGGCGCCACGCGAAGGTGATAAATTTGCCTTTGAAGACGAAGTGCGCGCGATGGGCGTGAAACTATATCAGGTTGCCGACACGCGTTTCCGGAATCCGCGCAAATTTGAGGCAGACATTGCCGCAATCGTGAAAGAAGGTGGCTACGAGATTGTGCATAGCCATATCGATTTTATGTCGGCGCTGTCGCTGACGGGTGCGAAAAAAGGCGGCGCCAAGGTGCTCATTTCTCACTCGCACAGTACGAATAATTCGAAGATTAACTCAAAGAAGATGCAGCTTATTAGCGCGGTTTTGCGCAAAAAACTCAATCGCGTTGCAACCGAGCGTATTGCGTGTGGCCAGGCGGCCGGCGAGTTCTTGTTTGGTAAAAAGCAGAAGTTTACCGTCGTGCCGAACGGCATCGATCTCGAAAAATTCCGCTTTAATAAAAATACGCGCCACAAGATGCGTGTCCAGTGCGGATTCGACGATGATGCGACGATAGTTTTGCATATTGGGCGCTTGGAGCCGGTTAAAAATCAAGAGCACTTGATTGATATTTTTGGCGACTATTCGCGCAAGCACAAAAATGCCTATTTGATGATTATCGGTGATGGCTCCTTGAAGGCGGCGCTTGAGGATAAGATTGCGAGCGAGCGCTTGGGTGAAGAAGTCTTATTGTTGCCTTCGCAGTCCGGTATCGAACGCTATTATATGATGGCAGATATTTTCATGTTGCCTTCCCTGTTTGAGGGGGTGCCAAATGTTGGCATCGAGGCGCAGGCTTGCGGGATGAAATGCTTGTTCAGTAATAAAGTGCCGAAAGAGACGAAGATTATTGATTCGACGGAGTTTATTCCGCTCGACGGTGATTGGCTAAGCGCCATGAAGCCGGTCGAGGATCGCGGCGCAGCGATTAAGGATCCGCGTGTTCAGGCTTACGACATCAAAAACACCGTCAAGAAGCTCGAAGCGATTTACGACAAATAAAAAAATCCCCGGTCTCCCGGGGACTTTTTTGTGGCTTGGATTACTCTTTTTCGAGCTTCATTGTCATGTTGCCGGATTCGACGGTGAGGGTTTTGCCGCTAACGCTGAGTTTTGCCTCGTCGCCTTCGATGCTGGCGGTCATTTTATCCTTATCGTAAGCGAATTTGCTGTCGCTGATGCCGGTCTGTTTGTAGACGCCGGTGCCATCTGCGTTGAAGGTCATTGAGCCGCTCATGCCGAATTTCTCGAGTTGTTCGACGTTGAATTCTTTGTCGCCTTCCTTCATCGACTGGAGCTTCCAAGTGCCAACGAGGTCAGCTTTGCCGCCGGTGAGAACGAGTACGATAATGACAGCGACGATTGCGAGCGTTGCTACGGCGCCGCAGATAATGGCAATAAGAAGGCCTTTGTTTGCATTTTTCGGTTGTGCTTCTTGCATAAAATAAAATCCTTGCTTATGTTTAACTTATATCAAGTTTACCATGAAAAAATGGCCTTTCGGCCATTAATTCGTTTTTTAAGCTAGTTTGTAGTGGTCTTTGCCGACGCGGGTGTAGAGAGACTTGTTCTGGAGGTTGAGGAGAACGGTCGTCTCTTTAACCTTGCGAGCCTTCAAGACCTGTTTGACGATTTCTTTGCGGCTCAAACCTTCGTCGCCAGCCTTTGCGAGAATCTGGCTGATAATGTCAGCGACGGTACCCTTGCTGAAGCCCCAGCTGTCGAGTGCGTAGATGCCGCGACCGATGAGGACGAAGCGAGAATCCTTGATGAGCTCGTTGTGGATGGCCTGGACGGTGACGTCTTTGCGCTTGAAATCAGAGGAAGTGATAGCCTTTGCGATGTCGTTGAAGTGCATTGGCTCTTTTTTCTCTTCGAGGACGACAAAGATCTTGTCGCGAATATTCTTCGGGTTCACGGTTGGCCACTTGGCAAGACCCCACTGACCATTGAGAGTGGAGAGGAGTTTGCTGACGCGAGCGATTGCCTCGATGTGGCTTGGATGCTCGTAATCGAGTTTGCTGTCGAGGTCATCGACGGTCATCGGTGCCTTGTTGGCCTTGATGATGCTGACGATTTCGTCGGTTTTGGTGCGAATGTCTTTTTCGCTACCGTATTCGGCGATGCCGACGGCGGTGTAATATTTATCGTTTTCGTTGACGATGCTGAGGGCTGGCGAGATTTCGCCGAGGAAACTAAATTCAGCTTTCTGTGTGGCAGTTGGCTCTTTGCCTAAGATTTTGCTTGCGAGGTCGTTAATGCGGGCGACGCGACCCATTTCGGTAAGATTGCGAATGATAACTTTTTCGGCGGCGGCGAGATCGTTAATTTTGCCTTCTTCGGCGGCGATTCTGAGACGGATAAGAATTGCCTTTTCGAGCTGGCGAACACGTTCGCGTGTAATAGATAACATTTCTCCGATTTGTTCAAGGGTCTCTTTGTGACCGTTGAGCCCAAACCTGCGCGAGATGATTTCTCTTTCGCGCTCTTGTTCAATAATATTTAGACTGTTAGTGATTGCTTTTGCAATCGTTTCCGCATTGTTCATAATGCTGCCGTTTTCTTACCTTTCCGTCTATTTGGTATTATGTCAACCCGCAAAAACCCTGCGGGTTTGTATCTTATTTTTTAAAATTTTAACACTATTTTATAATGTTGTCAACAAGCAAATTTACTTCACTTAGTGATTATTATAGCAGAATTTTTACGAAAATTAAAAAAAAGTTTTTAAAAGTTTTAAACGCTAGCGAATTGTTATCTAATGATTGCGCTTATGCTTATTTTTGGACATAAAAATAGCCCGGATCTTAGGGCAAAAATAGAGGGGGCTCCTGCATACGGGGCCCCCTGTTAAATTGTGATGATTCGCAAAACTTTGTGTTTAGAGACTATATGAATATATAGTTGTTTATTTTTGCATGGCATCACCTCCATTTATAAGGTACGAAGTTAGATTGAACAGGGCGGCGGTAGGGCCATGTATGTATTGGAGCTTCAGTAATACGGAAAACTATGAGAGTTCGACCCCGGCCAGCCCTGTTCAACCATATATGTTCGCGTCCCCGCATAGAGACGATGCCGTGATTATATACTAAAACACGATATAATTCAATGTTATTTCTTGGCAGTCTTGCGGGCGCGCTTGGCTGGGCGGCGGGTCGCCTTTTTCGGCTTATTGGCGAGATATTCCTCAGCCTGCTCTTTAGTGACGGTCTTTGGATCGATGTCTTTTGGAATGCGCGCAAAATTGCGGCGGCCTGGGCCCTTTACATATGGGCCATAAGCGCCGTTAATAATCTGGATTTCGCCCCAGTCGGCGATATAAGAATCGCGCTTCGCCTCATAGAGCGGCTCGGCTTCTTCGAGTGTAATCGTGTATGGATCGTGATCTTTGAGCGGGATATTATATTTGCCGGCTTTTAGATATGGGCCAAATGGGCCAGAGGCGGCGATGATTTCGGCGCCATCTTTGGCGGTGCCGAGTGCGCGCGGCAAAACTGGGAGTGCGAGTTGTTTGAGCGCCTGCTCGAGCGTGACGGTCTTAACGGATTTGCGCTTTGGTAGCGGTGCGAAGCGTGGCTTTTCACCGGTTTCTTTCTCGTTTTCGCCGAGCTGAATGAATCCGCCATTCTTACCAACCTTAGCATAGATGGTTTTGCCGGTTTCTGGGTCGTGACCGAGGACACGGGCGTTGTTGTAGCGCTCAATTCCCTCGCTTGCGAGGACGTCGCTATTAAATGGACCATAGAAGTCGCGGAGCATTTTGACGCGATCAAGTTTGGCGTCAGCGATAAGGTCGAGGTCCTTTTCGATGTTGGCGGTAAATTTGTAATCAACAATGTTTTTGAAGTGGTCAACGAGGAAGCCGGCAATGAGTTCGCCGATTGGGGTTGGCATAAGTTTACCCTTGTTGGCGCCGAACTTTTCGGTGACTTTTTCTTCGGAAATCTGGTTATTTTCGAGTTTGAACTGAGTAATTTGGCGCTCTTCGCCTTCGCTTTCGCCCTTTTCGACGTAGCCGCGAGCCTGAATGGCGGTCATAATCGTCGCGTAAGTGGATGGGCGGCCAATGCCGAGTTCTTCGAGCTTCTTAACGAGTGAACCTTCGGTATAGCGGGCTGGTGGCTTGGCGTAGTTTTGCTTGGCGATGATGCTCGCGGCAGTCAATTTGTCGCCAACG
>JAEEGL015677279.1_pt1 | contig 11357 bp, 6 predicted proteins | sample 9134231 | NCBI WGS metagenome assembly JAEEGL01 (sample SAMN16246548, study PRJNA631951) | gut metagenome | biome: gut microbiome; feature: rumen; material: fiber-attached | host: Bos | place: Iran: Karaj | collected 2018-10
ACTTTAACGTCTATTCCTAAATTAAAAAAAGAAAAAAGTATTTCTTTTGTGTTTTCTGTTTCTCCTATAAAAAATGCAAGAAGTTTAATTTTAAAAGATAAAAAACAATTTTCAACAAAAATAAAAACTTTTAATAATAAATCAAAAGAAAATAAAAATTATACTCCTTTAAATGAATTATCTTTTGATGAATTTTCGGATATTTCAATTGATAATAATTTATCTAGTCAAAATAATTTTAATAAAAATAGAAATATTAATTTAAATGTAAAACAAAAAAAAAGTTTAATTTTACCAAAAATGCCTTCTCCTAAATTTATTCAAAAAAAAATTGAAAAAAATAATACTAATGAAAATAGAGGAATAATAACTATTAAAATAATTTCTATTTACGCTAAAAAAGATTTCTTTAATATTAAAAAAATTAAATTATATGATAAAAAGGATAATGAAGTTTTTTGTATTTTTATTTCTATTAATAATACTTTTTTTGAAAAACAAGAAAATATTAATTCTGTTTTTAATCATGATAAAATAAATAAATTAGATATTTTTTGCAAAAATTGTGAAAATATAAATTCAATTTCAATTTTAAATGAAATAAATTATGGAATTCAAGATATAGAAATTTATAAAAATAAAAATTTTATTTTTAAAGGAACAATCCCTAATTCAATAAAAGAATATAAAATAATATTTAATTCCAATCAAATCAATAATTATAACTTTAATAATATTACTTTTAATAATAATTTTCATAATAATAATAATATTAATAACACAAATAACTTAAATATATTTAATAATAATATAATTCAAAAAGATAAAAAAATAAAATCGATAATGAGTGAAAATTTAGATTTAGAAATATTTAATAATATTCTTTCTCCTAAAAAATCACCAAGTAATAAATCAAATATATCTTATGTAAAATGTAAAAAATTAAAATTTTCATTAATTTCTAATTACGGTCATAAAGATCAAATTGGTTTAACTGGTTTAGAAATATATGTAATAAATAAAAAAGGAAGAAATTTAATTAATTTTAATGATATTAGTTCTATTGGTGCAATGCCAAAAGATTTATCTACTTTTTTTAATATAAATGATAAAAGAATTTTTGAAAATTTATTTAATAAACAAAATAAAACAATTGATGATAATTTAATGTGGTTAACTATTAATATAAATGTATATATTGAAATAATATTTAAAAAACAAATTTATTTAAATTCAATTAAATTTTGGAATTTTAATAAACCAAATGAATTAAATAAAGGAGTAAAGGAAATAAATTTATTTATTGATGATAATAAAAATCCTTTAATAATAATATTACATAAAGGAATTGAAGATGATACAATTGATTTTTCACAAGAAATAACATTTCCATATAAGAATAATACTATTTTTACAAATGAAGAAATTGAACCTTTTAAACAATTTAAATTTGCAAGTTTATTATATTATCAAAATTATGAAACACCTTATCTTCCAATTGGATCTGTTTTAAAATTTATTTTATTAGATAATTGGGGAGATAAAAATTTTATTGCTATTGATGATATTAAAATATATGATCAATTAGGAAGAAATGTTAAATGTCAAAAAAGTAAAAATGAATATTATGATATTTTTAAAGATTTTAAAAAATATGATGATATTAAAAGAAATAATATTTTATATGTTTTTTTAGAAAAAATTGTTGGAATTTCTTATATTAGAATTTTTAATCATAAAAAAGATGTTTTGAAAGGTGTTAGAAAATTAATTATTAAATTAGATGAAAATATTATTTTCAATGGGAATGTTAATAAATATAATAATATTAATAATGGTTGTACAGTTATATTATTTACTTGTGATTTACAAATTACAAAAAATATAAAAGAAAGTGAATTAAGTGGTTATAATGAGAATATTTTATCGAATAGAAAAGAAAAAGTTATTAAAAAAGAAAATGAATTAATTTTAAAAGTTAAAATTTAATTAATAATATTTTTCAGTTAAATTTATATATAAAATAATTTAAATATGAATTAATAATATAAAACTAATCAGTTTTTTTTCATAAATATAATTTTGAAAAAAAAGTTAATAATAAATATTATGTTAAAATAGAAGAAAAAAATAAAAAATAATATATTTAATTAAATTCTTTAATTTATAAATTATAATATGGATTTTTAAATATTGGAAAATGTATTTTAATTGAAAAAAATAATAATTGTTTTTTTAGAATTAAAAAATACCAGAAAGAATTTAAAGGAAACTGTTTATTTATAATTTTTAATATCTTGTCTTTCTTTAAAAATTTTAATAAATGAATTAACTTCTTTTTTAATATCTTCATCTAATTTTAAATTATCTTTAGCATTTTCTTTAGAAATTAAGTTTTGGTCATCATTCAAATAAGAAATAATTTTTAAGCTTTTTAACCTATTATTTAAAGCAGTAAAAGCATGTCCTCTAGGTAAAATAATTAAAATAGCATAAAGAGTTTTAATAAGAAAAATATTTTTATTAGGATTTAATAATTTAATTCTAATATGATGAAAAAGAGAACTTTCAATTAATTGAATCATTTGATTTAATTGAAAATAATCATCAATTTCTAAATCCATATTTGCTAATTCTAAAGCTAAATAAAAACTTAATTCATAATAATTTGATATAATACACATCATTAAAGCTGAAATTGGTTTATATGATAATAAATTAAATATTTGATTAAAAAATTTAAAATCATCTCCTTTTCTTTCTTTAGTATTAAATTTATTTAATTTTATTCTTACTTTTTCACTTCCATCTTCAGTTAATAAAAAAATATCTAATATATTTACCATTCCTATTATAAAATTTATTTCATTATGTTTTAATAATATATCTGTTATTGTTAAATATATTGTTGTTATTGGAATTGCTGTTGATAATATTTTTAACATTGATATACCATATATATTTATTAAATTAGGTGATTTTTCTAATTTTTTTATTAAAAGAGATATTATTAAAAAAGTAAATGATTCATCATATTTTGCTATTTCACATAATATATTTAATATTTTATTAAATATTTCTTCATTATTTTCTGGAATTATATTTGTTAATTTTTCTAAATAATCTTCTATATTATTAAACATTGAAAAATGAAATCTTTTAAATAATTTTAAAGTCCAATTTAATACTAAATCTATTCCTGAATCATTTTGAGTTGAAAGTAAATGTAATTTTAATATTTGTTCTAATTGTTTTATATTTTGAGAAAATATATCAAATGGAACTATTAATATTATTGATTGAAATATTTCATTACAATTTTGAACTAAGTTTTTATTATGACTATTATTGTTTATTAAAACATCTAATATTTGTGAAAAGGAATTAAATTGAATTAACTTTATTAATTCATTTGGTGTTATTTTTCTTATTTTTTCTTTTTTATCCATTAATCCATTTTGAATTAATAATTTTCTATTTTTATATTCATTAGAATTTTTATAATTATCATTTAATTTATTATTATTCATTCTGCTAAAACTACTACTATTACTATTTTTATTTGATTTAGTGTTAATTTCATTTAAATTTTTTTCTTTGTTTTCAGAAATATCTTTATTTACTTTTAAACTATCTTTATTATCTTTTTTTTCATTATTATTTACTTTTAAATTATCTTTATTATTATTATTAATTTCATTAAATTCAATATAAGAATGAATAATTTCTTTATATTTACCTAAAAATAAATTTAACCATTCAAAAGCACAAATTTTAACATTATCATAAGGACTTCTACATATTTTAATTAAAATTTCAAATAATTCATTCATTATTTTTTGGTATAAAATACTCATTTCTTCAAAATGAATATCAATACAAATATAAATTTTTTTTAAACACTGTTCACTACATTGATAAACATCTTTAACTTGATCAGTTAACAAATCAAATAATTCAGGAATAATTTCATTATAATAAGAAATTAAATTTGTTTCTGGAATTGAAATAATAAAAGTTATCCATGATATAATTAATATTTTAATTGCAGGATGATTAATTTCTTTTAATTTTTGAGAAAGATAATCAATTGGAAAATTAAAATTTGATTTATTTTTTGTTATTCCTTGAAAATTATTTCCAATTAAATCTTTTAAAAACTCATCTAAAGCATTACCATAATTTCTCATAATTTGATTTTTTTTTTGTTTTAAAATAATAAGATGTTCAAATAACACTACAAAATAACTTATAAATATTTTTCCTTTTGATTTTAATAATTTAATTAAAGTATCAGAACTTGAAATAACTAATTTTTCATCATCACACTTTAAAAAATCTAAAATAGATTCAATTAAAGAAAAATAAACTTCTGGTTTTACATTATTATAAGTTTTAATTATATTAAACAAAGAAAAAAAAATATTCATATCTCCTTTCATTATTATTTGTCTGAAATTATCATTGAAAATCTTTTTTTTAATTTGAGAAATTAAATCAATTAAAGAATTATTTAAATTGTTTTTATCAATATGATTCTGAAAATATTTTTCTAAATTTTTAATAGCTAAAGATCTATTATCTAATGATTTATTATAAAATAATTCTAAAATTTTAAATAAAGTATCTTTATCACTCATAAAAAGAATAAAAAAATAAATTTAATTATTTTCTGAAAAATGATATAAAATTTTGCAATGTCAAATTTAGTCATTGATACAGAAAATAATAAAGAATTTACTTTAGCAATGAATGAATTAGTTTCGAATGATAAATTAAAAAGAGAAGAAGGATTAAATTTAACTAAAAAAATATTATTGAAGAAAATAACAAATTTTGAAGAAGTATATAAGAAAATATGGAAAAGTTTATTTTATTTTTTTTGGAATGTTGATAAAAATCAATATCAATTACAAATGGCTAAAAAAATTGCAAGTTTTATTTTTAAAAATGAAGAAGAAAAAGAATTAATTGATAAACATGAAAATTGGATTAATATATTTATAAATGAATTTATGAGAAAATTTCAATCTGTTGATTTTTTAAGAAGTGATAAATACTTAATGTTATCTGATCAAATCATTTCTACTTATTTAGTTTTTTGTTTAAAAAATAATAATATCAATTCTATAAATAAATTCCCTATTTATTTAGAAAATGAAATTGAAAATAATAATTATAATTTTTCTTTTCAAGCAAATATTATTAGAATTATTTCTAGATTTATTTCTTATGTGTTTAAAAATGAAGAAAAAAATGATAATATTAAAAATTTTGTAAATGATAAATTAAGTATTTTTTATACTAATTTACTTAGTTTATTCTTTAATATTAAAGATAAAAGAGAAATTAAATTATTTGAAGAAACTATTATTTTTAATTTTATTAATAATTTAAATTCTTTTGGAGATAAAAACATTAAAAATAATATTATTGATATTTCAAAAAAATTTCTGGAGAAAAATAATGATAAACTTATTCTTCTTAAAAAAAATGCTATTGATTTACTTATTAAAAAATTAGAAGATGAAAAATATGAAAAAGAAGAAAAAGAAGAATATAGTGTAGATCCAGTAAATAAATATATTATGGAAAAAAATTATACTGCAAAAATAAGAAAATCAACTTATGAAAAGAAAAAAGAAAAAGAAGAAAAAAGAAAAAAAAAGACAAAAGAAAAAAAAGAAAAAAATAAAGATAAAGATAAAGATAAATTAAATGATAAAAAACAAGAAGAAAAAAAAGAAGAAAAAAATATAAAAACAAAAAATAAAAAAAATTGAAAATTCAGAAATAATAAAAGAAGAAATAATAACATTAAATAATTCAGAAGAAGAAAAAGAGAAAAAAAACAATGTAGAAAAAAAGACAAAAAATATAGAAAAAAAAGAAATAATATCAGATGATGAATTAATAGAAGAAGAAGATGAAGAAATGAAAGAAGAAAATGATGATGATGATGAAGAAAATGAATCAGAAGAAAACAATATAAATTTAAATGAAGATGATTTTGATGATTATAATAATGAAGAAGAAGAAATTGAATTTAACGAAGAAAGTGAAGAAGAAGAAATTGAAGAAGAAATTTCTGATGCTTATAAAAATCAAATTAAAAATTCTCAAATTACTAAATTTAATAATAATAATATTAATCAATTTTTAGGAAAGAAAATTAATCAAAATTTTCATTCAAATAATCATGGAAAAAATAAAAAAAGAAAAATTAAATATGCTCTTGAAAATAATGTTACTAATGTTTATGATCAAAAAAAACCTATTATTTTAACTTCTAAAAAAAAAGATATTTTAATTTCTGAAAGTAAAAAAGAAAGTTTGTTAAAAAAATAAATAAATATATAAATAAAAAAATAATAAAAATAAATTAATCAAATTAAAATTATAAATATTTACTTTTTTATTATTAATTTTGAATTAATGAATTAAGAGAAAATATTGTAAATAATTTATAAATAATTTATTAATTAATTAATTCTTGTTCATAAATGAAATAAGTGAAATAAGTAAATGAACAAGAAATTTAATAAATTCAAAACATGAAAATAAATGTAGAAAAATTTTAAATGGGATTTTCAAATTGATAATAATAATATGAAAAGAACTTCTTTAAAATCTTTATCTTCAGAAAGATAATTTATATTCATAAACATTTTTCAAATATTAATTGCTTTCATTTGTTATTAAATTCACAGGAAAATTTAATTCTGTGAAATTTATATAATTAATTTTTGTTGTTTATATTCTTCATATTTTTTTATTTTAATTTCACTTTATCATTTACTAGAGTTAATTTAAATATTACTTTATCTTTATTTTTCTCTGAAAATCCTGTATATATTAATGTTTAAAGTCAAATTTCAATTTTCAATTTTTTATTGTTTGAATTGATTTATTCTATTTTTCATTTATCATTTATTCTTTTTTTTTCCCGTTTTTTAAACTTTGATTTAAATATATTATTAAAATTTTTAATATTTTTTCTTAATTGTTTAAATAAAACTATTTAATTTATAAATATTTATTATTAATAATTTAACTTTAAATTTTAAACTCAACGTCTTTATGTTAATAACTTATAATATATATACATCTTCATGAATAATTAAAATTCTTTTTTCTTTCTAAATTATAATTATAAAAAGAAAATAAATAAAAATTATTTGATTTGATATAAATTTAGTACTGGAACCAATGAATAAAATTTATTCAATAAATGTTATACATAAATAAAATATTTATAATTCATTCTTTCATTATTAACTATTTGTAGATTAAGATATTTATAATAAACCTTAAAAAGTATTTTTTCGTAATTTATATTATTTATGAAAAATATCAACATTTAAACCACTTATATTTACATTATCCTTATTTTTATTTAATAAACTTTGATTTTGTTGTAAAGAATTAGAATTAATATCTTTATCATTATTTAATGTTGAAGATATTTTAAAAAGAATTTTTTTTTTTTTATTCTGATTTAAATTTTTTTTTTCTTTTCCTTTTCCAAAAAGATAATAAACACAAAAATTTTTTGCAACAAATTCATATAAAATTCCATTTCTTTTTCCTTCTTCTTTTTTAATTTGTTCAATATCTCTTTTGAATCTATCACTATTAATATAATTATCATATAAAGTATAAAAATCAGAATTAGCAATTTCTTTAAAAATTTCCATTTTTCCTTTTTTACATAAATTTTTGTTAATAATGTCTTCAATAGAAGGAAGTAATTTAAATTCATTATAAATTTCAATTATTTTCTTTTGAAGATAAATTTGATTATATTCAATTGTTATATTTGTTATAAAATTTTGAGGTAATCTTGAAACTTTTAAATTTAAACATATTTTAATTGATTCAAAAACTGTTTTAAAGAATTTTCCTTTTGACTTTTTTAATAAACTATCAATATTATTTTTCCTTACTAATTTTAATTGGAGTTTTTTCCTTATATAATTAAATATTGTATGAAAAGTCTTTTTTTCTTTTTCTGGAATTGAAAAATCTACATTTAAAATAAAAGGGTTTTCACTAAAGGAATTTTTCATAAGTCTAAATTGAAAATTGTGTTTATTATATAAAAATTTATTTATTCTTAGTAATTATTTTCATTAAGGAAAAAGTAAGATAATATGATTTTCAATTTTATTTAAAATACTTTTTTTTTTTTATTGTGTTTTATTATTATTTTTACTTTTCATTTAAAAAAAACCATTTTGTTTTTTCTTTTTCTAATTTATTTTCCTTAAATTTGTTTTATCTTTTTATAAATAAATCTCTGTTTATAAGTAATTGTTTTTATTTATGTAATGATTATTTTGACATTATATTATTATATTATGTTTATTTTATCAAATTTTATCTTTTAATTCACTATTTAAATTTAGAAATTTTTTAATTTTAGGGTTGACTTCACGAAAATTTTTCGTTGAATAATTTTTATCAATTAAGTAATGTATAATAAAATAAATAATAATTTTTTATTTATTTAAATAAAAAAGGATGTTGATTAATATTCTTAATTTAAAAATCGAAGATTAATTTATTAAAATATAATAAAACTCTTAGAAAAACCCTTCTAATACATAATTTAATTAATTCTATTTATAAAATCAATTGTTTTATTTTATTAACCCTTTTCAAATTAAAAATTAATTTAAATAAATTATTTTTTTTTTAACTTCTCAAATAAGATTTTTTTTATATTTAATAGAATATTTTTCAACTTATGATTACATATAAAAATGAATAATAATAGTTATAAATATAAATGTTAAAATTTATTCTTCAATTGAAAGGAATCCATTAAATTTATTTTATGAAACATATTCAATAATAATATAATTTGATATTTATAATAAAAAATAAAATATACTTTTTTTCTCAAAAAATTAATTTTTGTAAATTCAAATAAAAAGTAAAATTATGGTTGAATTATGTAATTTTACAAATTTGAAAAATAATATTTTCACTATTCCAATTGACGACAATTATAATAATAATTATAATCTTAATTCAAATGAAGATTATAATTTTAATTCAGTATTTAGAGTAAATTATTTTGAAAATTTTTACGAAAATTTTTCTGATAAAAACTCTTGTGATTCTCAACATAATTTATTTTTTTCTACAATGTTAAAAAAAAATTGGAAAAATAAAGTTAAAAAGTTTCTAGGAAAATCTATTTTTAAATATAAAAAATTAATATTATTTGTAGAAAAACGAAGAAATCATGTAATCGAAATTTAAATTGAAAGTAATTCAATTTACGTGGCTTATTTAAAGTTGTCAAATTAGTTTTGAAAAAAATTATAAATATAATTGAATTAATAAAAGTTTCGAACGATAAAAATCGGGTTTTTAAATTATCTATATGTTGTAAATTAGTTAATTGAAAAAAATTCAATTTAATGTAAAAAAAATATTTAGTTATTTAGCTTTTTTAATTATTAAAAAAATTAAAAACGAAAATCAAATAAAAAAAATTTTTTTTTTTTTTAAAGATTTAAATAAATACTAAATAACTTAAAAAAATATAATAAAGTAAAATAAATAAAAACTTAAAATTCAAAAAAAAACAAAATTTATTGAGTTAACTCCATTCCTTTATGATAAAAAGCATATTGAACAATTTCTCTATCATCAAAATTTTGTCTTTCTAAATTTAAATTAGCTTTTTTACAAGCTTGAGAAAAAGTATCTTCATTTAAATGAATAGAAAAATTATATGAAATAAGCCTACATAAACCAATATCATTTAAAAAACAAATTCCTAAATTACAATTCCATAAATCATTAATATTTTTTTTCATTGGCATTCCTTTCATCCTTAATCCTCCTACTATTATATGTCCTATTAAATGATTTGAACATGGTTTATTTTTATTATTTATTAAATTTATTTCAAAATCTAAATTACAATGTTTCATTGACTCATTTTCAGGAATTGCTATATCTTTTTTTGTATATTCTATTTCAAAATATTTTGATATTTTTTCTAAAGAATTTTTCCTTTCTTGTGGTAACATTTTCGATAATTCTGATAAAAATGTTTTTTTTATTAAATTTGATTCATTTATTTCCATTTTTATAGGAGTTTTTAAATAAAAAGTATTTTAATTAAATATATATTATAACATAAATTTACATTTTAATAGAATCAATACGTAAAAATAAATAAATAAAATAATATTTTATCTAATAAATTTAAAAAATCAAATAAAAAAACATAAAAAAAAAAAAATGGATAAAAAACTTCAAAAAAAAGAAGAAGAGAAAATTCCATCATTAGATGAATTAATAAAAGAGAATATGAAAGAATTAACAGAAGGAATAGATGCATTAAAAATAGGTAAAGATGGAAAAGAATTAAATTCAGAGCAGAAAAAAATAATAAATTTCTTAGCAATGTTTCGTATATTTTCAACAATGAAAATGTTAAAAGAAGATAATATTCCAGTAGAATTAATAAATAATTTATATATAGGATCAGTAGGAGCAGCAATGAATTATAAAATGTTAAAAGAAAAAGGTATTACACATATTATTTGTGCAGCAATGAATATTAAACAATATTTTCCTGATAAATTTAAATATTTAACTGTTAATTTATTAGATTCTGAAAATGAAAATATTAAAAAATATTTTGATCAAACTGGAAAATTTATTGATCAAGCTTTTAAAAATAAAGGAAAAGTTCTTGTCCATTGTCATGCTGGAATTTCAAGAAGTAGTTCTATTTGTTTAGCTTATATTATTAAATATAGAAAAATTTCACTAGATAAAGCTTTGGAAATTGTTAAAAAAAAAAGAGATAAAATTAATCCTAATCCTGGTTTCATGCAACAATTAAGAGAATATCAAAAAGAATGTGGAGTTAAAGATTGAGTTTTTTATTTATTTTTTACGTTTTTTTTACTTATTTTTATTTTTTATATTGGATAAAAAATTGATGTTTAAATCAAAATTTTAAAATAATTTCTGGATTTAATATAAATGATTTTGCCTGAGTAAATAAAAATAACTATTAATTTTTAAAACTAAGAAAAATTTTATAATGTGTAATTTGTATTTTCTAGTATAAATTTGCAAAATATTATGTGTTTATTAATTTAAATATTATCAATTATTATTTTATTTTTTTCATTTTTTATTGGATGATATTCAATTTTTTTGAATAAAACATAAAAATTTAATTATTTTATTAACAATTAAATAAATAATACCTCAATCTTTCTATTTTTTTTTATTGGGGATTGGGGATGGGGGATTGGGGATTGGATATTGGGGATTGGGCCCAATCCCCAATCCCCAATCCCCAATCCCCAATCCCCAAT
>JAEEGL016356091.1_pt1 | contig 11357 bp, 9 predicted proteins | sample 9134231 | NCBI WGS metagenome assembly JAEEGL01 (sample SAMN16246548, study PRJNA631951) | gut metagenome | biome: gut microbiome; feature: rumen; material: fiber-attached | host: Bos | place: Iran: Karaj | collected 2018-10
ATAACAGTCTATACCACAAGACCCGATACCTTATACGGAGCCACATTCATGGTGCTCGCTCCCGAGCATGAGCTTGCGGCAGGTCTTGCTACAGACGACAGAAAAGCCGAGGTTGATAAGTATATTACGGATGCAGCCAATAAGTCTAACGTGGACAGACTTCAGGGTAAGGAGAAGACAGGTGTGTTCACCGGTTCTTACGCAATCAACCCCTTGAACGGCGCAAAAGTGCCCATCTGGCTTTCAGATTACGTTCTCGCTGATTACGGAACGGGAGCCATCATGTGCGTTCCTGCCCATGATGACAGAGACTTCGCTTTTGCTAAGAAGTTCGACCTTCCCATTATCCAGGTAATAGCGAAGGACGGAAAAGAGATCGAAAATATGGAGGAAGCATATACCGAAGCAAGCGGTACAATGATCAATTCCGGAGATTGGAATGGTATGGAATCCGCTGAATTAAAGGTAAAAGCTCCTCATATAGTAGAAGAAAAGGGCTTTGGAAGAGCCAAGAAAAACTTTAAGATACGTGACTGGGTGTTCTCAAGACAGAGATACTGGGGAGAGCCTATTCCCATCATTCACTGTCCGGATTGCGGAGCTGTACCGGTTCCCGAAGAAGAGCTTCCGGTACTTCTTCCCGAGGTTGAATCATATCAGCCCACAGACACAGGTGAATCACCTCTTGCAGCCATAGATTCATGGGTTAACTGCAAGTGTCCCAAGTGTGGAAAAGACGCGAAGAGAGAGACCAATACCATGCCCCAGTGGGCAGGGTCATCCTGGTACTTCTTAAGATATGTGGATGTTAAGAATGATAAGGCCCTTGTAAGCCGTGAAAAAGCCGATAAGTTCCTGCCTGTAGATATGTATATAGGCGGTGTTGAACATGCGGTCCTTCATCTTTTATATTCCAGGTTCTGGACCAAGTTCTTATATGACATAGGAGCAGTCGGATTTGAGGAGCCTTTCTTAAAGCTCTTTAATCAGGGTATGGTTCTCGGACCTAAGGGCGTGAAGATGAGTAAGTCCCTCGGAAACGTCATCTCTCCCGATGATATGATAAGAGATTATGGATGCGATTCACTGAGGCTTTACGAGCTCTTTATCGGACCTCCTCAGCAGGACAGCGCATGGGATGACAGAGGAATAGACGGAGTATACAGATTCTTATGTAAGTTCTGGAATCTCGTTATGGACAATAAGGACAAGAACGCAGAGGCCACTCCCGAGCTTGTCAGACTCCGTCATAAGCTTATAAATACTATCACTTCCAGACTTGAGACATTCTCGCTGAATACGGTTATCTCAGGTTTCATGGAGTTCAATAACTCTCTTGCCAAGTTACCTGCTGTAGACAGGGAAACATTGGAAACATATGTTATATTACTAGCGCCCTTTGCTCCTCATATAGCAGAAGAGCTCTGGCAGCAGCTTGGACATCAGGAGTCTGTATTTAAGTGCGAATGGCCTGAAGCAGATAAGGATGCCATGAAAGAAGATACCATTGAAGTTCCTGTTCAGGTAAACGGAAAGGTGCGTGCAACCGTCAGCGTTTCAGCAGAAGCTTCAAAGGATGAGGTTCTCGCTATTGCCAAGGAAGCAGTTCAGGACAGGCTCACAGGTAACCTTATCAAGGAAATTTATGTTCCGGGTAAGATCGTCAATCTGGTTGTAAAGTGAAATAAAATATGTCCATCAGAAAAACGCTTTTGATGCTGACTTTAAACTACATACTGATATTTGTCTGGATGTTCTGGTTCAGGATGGGTGTTTTAAGTGCTCTTATCATCTTTCCTGTTACCATGCTGATAGCGTTTTTCGATACTATACTGGCAGAGGGAAGAAAGAGTGCCATTCTGTGGTGCGGGAATCTCCTGATATCAACCATTGTCGGGATCATACTGCAGAATTATCTCTATGCCAGGTACACACAGGATACAGAAACAGCAATGCTGAGAGCGGTTGTAGAGATAACCGTTGCGATACTTATTATAGCTGTAGTGGCTGCTATTTCGGGAAATGAGGCGGCCAAGTTAAAGAAGAGCAGAAATAATAATAGGAATACCGCACCTCGTCAGATCGGAGGCTTTTCATTCTCTAAAGGGGAGAGATCGGATTATGAGGATGATGATGACGATGAGGACGAGTATCTGGAAGCATTTGAAAAGAGAAGGACCATGTCCTTAAAGAGTCAGGTTTCTTCTGATGATGAGTCAGAAGAAGAGGATGATGATATTGATGAGAGGGAGGAACCCGGCTTCAGGGTTATAAAAAAATAAAAGGGGGATTCCATCAGGAATCAAAAGAGAGGTAAATATGAGGATATTTAAGAAAGTTGTAATCTGTGCGGCCATTGTGGCGATGCTGCTTCCCTTTGTGGGAATGAACAGCCTCAGAGCGGAGGGAGAAACTGTAAATTATGTGTTTACAGGGCTTGCCATTCCCGAAGGACAGAGCGAGGTCTTTACTGTTGATGCCGGAACAATAGATCTTTTCAGACAGAATCCGGCAGTCATCAATGTATTTGTAGCAGCTCTCGCAGAGAAATATAATACGGGAACAGCTGTTATAGATCAGGCCACGGAAGTTGCCTATCTTAACGGCGTTATAAATGGTACACAGCTTCCCGGCAACCATGTTCCCACCTATATGCCGGTGGTGCCTGTTATAAGGACTGAGGAAGCTCCCATGCCTGCACCGGCAGAGACACCCCAGATAGTTGTTACCGGGAATATGAATATCAATAACGGAAACTACATTGATATCAATATCACTACACAGACACTCACGCTCTTCCAGAACGGAGTAGGTACATTTGCGGCTCCTGTAGTAACAGGAAGTGTTGCAGCCGGTCACAATACACCGGAGGGTCTCTTTGCGGTACAGTATAAGCAGCTTGACCGTGTGCTTAAGGGAGAGGATTATGAATCCTTCGTTCATTACTGGATGAGATTCGTAAATAACTGCGGTATACATGATGCTAACTGGAGATCAAATTTCGGAGGAGAGATCTATAAGAGAAACGGTTCTCACGGATGCGTAAACGTTCCGCCGGAACTGATGCCTGCGCTATATGCGGCTACTCCGGAAGGAACTCCGGTCTGGGTACATTCATAACGGGTGTGACATATGGTTAATAATGAAAAAGAAGTATTAAGAACCACAGATATAGATAAAAAGAATACATTCGTAAAACGCCTTGTTAATTCCGGCATCTCTTATCTGGAAAAATGGGAGAAGATCCCTTTTTTCAGCAGGAAAAAATATGACGGGGCAAAGGAGATCTGTGTGATCATGATCAATGATCATCAGATGGAAAAGGCCATGAACATCCTCTACGAGGTCAATAATGATACAGCCGATCCGGGAGCAAGAAAGAATAAGATCAAAGCTCTGATGGACGGAGAGAAGGGTAAAGCCCAGTCGGCTGAAGAAGAGGATTTCTTTGACGAAGAAGATAAGCCGCAGTGATCAACCGGAGGCAACAATATGAATACCAGGTTTTTTAACGGAAAGGTACTGACTTTCGCAAATGATCATGAGATCATCGAAGACGGTGAAGTTCTCGTACAGGGCAGCAAAATTGCTTTTGCGGGGGATGCTTCTTCCAATGAATGCAGAAAAGTATCTGCAGAAATGAAATTTGACAGGGAGATCGATCTTAAGGGTGATCTTGTCATGCCCGGATTCAAGAACTGTCATACCCATTCCGCAATGACGATATTCCGTTCAGCGGCGGACGACATGAAGCTTGATGTATGGCTTAATAAGCATATCTTCCCCAGAGAAGCCTGTCTGACTGCAGATGATGTTTATTATGCATCATATCTTGCATGTCTTGAGTATCTGACCAGCGGTGTCACCGAGATCTGTGAAATGTACTACTTCCCATATTCTGTTGCAAAGGCAACGGAGGAAACAGGGATAAGATGTGTACAGTGCGGTGCCATGAGCGATTTCTCAACGTCTACAGAGGAATTAAAAGAGTATTATCAGAAGCTGAATTCCGGAAATGACATGAATGCATACAGGCTCGGCATACACGCTGAGTACACCAATTCAAAAGAGAACCTTGAAAAGATAGCTAAACTGTCTCATGAACTTAATACGCCGGTTTACATGCATATGTCTGAAACAGAAGCGGAAGTTCAGGGCTGCAGGGATCGTAATAACGGCATGACTCCTGTTGAACTTGTGGATTCGCTTGGTGTCCTTGATAATGGAGGAGTATTTTTCCACGGGGTCCATGTGACAGAAAACGATATGAAGATAATGAAGAAGAGGGGTGTTTCGGTGATCACAAATCCCGCTTCTAATATTAAACTGGCAAGCGGTATCGCACCAATAGAAGATTATCTTAAAGAAGGCATAAGGCTGGGTATCGGAACAGACGGACCTGCGAGCAATAACTGCCTTGATATGTTCAGGGAGATGTTCTTAACAACCGCTCTTGCAAAATACAGAGAAAATGACGCTGCTGCGGTAGATGCTGTTAAGGTCTTACGGATGGCATGCTGCGACGGAGCTGATGCCATAGGAACGCCTGAGACTGACTCCCTCGCTGCAGGGAAGAAAGCGGATCTCATAGTGATAGATCTTCATCAGCCCAATATGCAGCCGGAAAACAATGTAGTTAAAAACATAGTTTATTCCGGTTCAAAACAGAATGTAAGGCTCACAATGACAGACGGAGTCGTAAGATATGAGGAAGGCAGATTCAATGTGGGTATTGAGCCTTCAAAGATATATGAAGAGGTTAAAAAGACTGTAGACAGGATCAATGAGCAGATAAAGAAAAATGCATAATTACAGTAAAGACGAATATGAACGGATATCCGGATATTTCAGGATGAAGAGGGAGTCAGGGGATTCAGATGCCCTGATCGTGGATGACATCACTTGGAATGATCTGGATATGGACCAGTTCTTCAGAACATTAGATAACACTAGTTCACAAAACGGCGGGGAATATCTTTATGATATGCTTCGCCGTCCGCTTATGGAGGAAAAAGAGCTTAAAGAAAGAGGGAGAGGAGCTGATTTCTTTAAGGACCGTAAAGATGTAAGGAACAGGTATCTAAAGGCTTTTGAAAATGCAGGAAATCTTGAAAAAGCCTGTTTTCATGAGAAAGTAAGGTCCCTTGACAATGGGAAAACAGAGAGTAATCTTAAGCACTATTTTTCCATGTGTCTGGGTGCTGCAGCAATAGCTGCTATTTTTATTAACCCGCCTCTGGGATTTATTCTGTTCATCATAGCCTCAATATTTAATGTGGCTACATATTTTAAGAGGAAGGGAGAGATCGAGGGATTAATTCCGGTATTCTGGTACCTTATCAGAGAGATAAGGGAGTGCAGGGAGCTATTGAAGATAGAGACACCGGAACTAAAGGATTATCGTGACAGACTTGAGCTTTCTCTTGATATATTAAAAGGAATAGAGAGAAATTCCTGGATAGTGACAACGGGAAAAAGGCTGACCGGCGGACTTTTAGAGCTTCCCCTTGATTTTATAAGGATCTTCTTCCATCCGGACCTTATAAAGTTCAATAATATGCTGAAGACCGCCCACAGGGAAAGGGAAGCTATATACGAACTCTTTAATGTCACCGGATTTCTGGATGCAATGATATCCGTATCTCTTTTCAGGGAGAACAATGAGATCACTACAGAGCCTGTTTTTAAGGAAGGAGACGGTATTGAGATAAGAAAAGGATATCATCCGTTATTGAAAGATCCAGTTCCCTATGATATAGATAACGAAAGACTGATACTGTTAACGGGATCCAATGCTTCAGGAAAATCCACATTCTTAAAAAGTGTGGCTCTTTCGATAATATTATCTGAAACCATTTATACGGTTCCGGCGGAGAGTTTTTCCTGCCCCAGGCTTTTCTGCATGACGTCCATGTCTATAAGGGACAGCATAATGGACGGAGAAAGCCTTTACATGGCAGAGATAATGTCCGTTAAAAGGATACTGACGGTTCAGAAGAGAGGAATAAAAACAGCTGTATTTTTGGATGAGGTGCTTAAAGGAACAAATACGGTTGAAAGAATAGCTTCACTTTCGGTATTATTAAAGAAGATGGGAGATGGAGAGGGTTCTCATGTATTTGCGGCTACCCATGACACTCCCCTTACGGATATTCTTGAGGATATTTATTCGCTTTATCATTTTGATGAGGAGATCACAGAAGACGGAATTTCATTCCCATATGAACTAAACAAGGGAAAGACCGAGTCAAGGGATGCCATTATGCTCCTTTCAGTAATGGGATTTGACGAAGATGTCACCAGTATGGCATTTAAGATGAGTGACAGCTTTATAGAAGAGGGAACATGGACAAAACTATAACATATGTTACATTATATTCCGACGGATCCAGCAGAGGGAATCCGGGACCCGGAGGATACGGTACCATCCTAAAATTTACCGACTCCAAAGGAAATGTCCATGAGAGGGAGTATTCTGAAGGGTTTATGGAGACGACCAATAACAGGATGGAACTTATGGGAGTCATTGTGGGACTTGAAAAACTGACAAAGCCCTGCCATGTCCATATCATTTCCGATTCCCAGTATGTAGTGAATGCTTTTACCAAGCACTGGATAGATTCCTGGCAGAAGAACGGCTGGAGAGGCGCGGATAAAAAGGAAGTTAAGAATAAGGAACTCTGGCTGAGACTACTGAAAGCAGGGGAGATACATGAATTAGAATTTACCTGGGTCAGGGGACATAACGGACATCCGGAAAATGAAAGGTGTGACGCCCTGGCAACAAGTGCAGCCGACAGGATCATTTCAGAATAAAATGCAAGCTTTCTTGCAAAAATATTTTTTAAAAACACTAAACTATTCTGAAATGTCTGCCGATATATAGAGTGATATAGGAGACTTATGTCCCGAAATCAGATAACACGGATGGTTTTTACGTTTGTATAGCGGAAAAGGAGGTTCACGGAATGAACAATGTGAGTGGGTACGGTATTTACCAGAATGCCGGAATGGTAGGCGATAATATCAGAAAATTCGGCGGTAAAAGGGCTGAAGGTCATGAAAGACCAGAGAGCAGACCTGAAAATGCCGCAAATAAGCCGGGGGATAAGCGCACCGATAATGTAAACGGCATCTTAAACGGAGTTGAATTATCCGACGGCGCTAAAAAGATCCTTGAAGAATTAAAGGAAAAGTACGGAAATAATACGGATTTCTTTGTTGCCAATTATTCTACCGAAGAGGAAGCGCAGGATTATCTTTCCCGCGGAACAAAGGAATACAGTGTCCTTATTGAGCCGGAACTTTTAGAAGAGATGGCAAGGGACAATGAAGCCAAAGAGAAGTATATGGGCATCATTGAAAACGGAACGAAGCAGCTCGATGAAATGAAGGAAGAGCTGAAAGCTTCCGGAAAAGACGGAGATGTTAAGAATATAGGATTCTCTGTTAATAAGGACGGCACATTAAGCTTCTTTGCACAGCTTGAACAGTCCACAAAGGCTCAGGCTGAGAGGATAGCAGAGAAGAGAGAACAAAATGCCGAGAAGGCTGAAAAGGAAGCAGAAAAGAGAAATGAGCGGCTGCGGGAGAAACGAGACAGCTTCGCTAAGGATCAGGTCAAGAAGGCGACTGTAAAAGCTGATTCCGCAGAAGAGCTTTTAGAGAAGATCAAGAACTTTGACTGGGAAGCAGTTAAAGCCGAAGAAAAGATAATGATCGGATCAAAGGTTGACTTTACTGCATAAGGATCTATGAAGAAAGCAATAGTTACCGGAGGTGCCGGATTCGCAGGATACAGTCTTGTGAAGGAACTCCTTGATAGGGAATATCAGGTTGTATGTCCTGTGAGACCCGGCTCTCCGCATAACGAGAGGCTTGAAGCTCTCAAAAAAGCATTTAATGATGAACAGGGTCAGGATAACCTGATCCTCTTTCCTTTGGATATTAAAGATATCCTGAAACTCCATCACTCTTTACAGTCAGAGTGGCTGGACATGACAGGGTGTCTTTTTTTTCATCTTTCATGGGCAGGGAAGAGAGATGATGCGGAAGAACAGAATTCCAACATCATTTCGGCAATGGATGCGGTAAGAGTGGCATCCGTGATCGGAGCTTCCCGCATACTTATTACAGGATCTCAGGCAGAATACGGATTTAATGCCGGTGGATCAGTTCTGCCGGACGGTTCATTTAAGCCGGCGGATGAGGATACGCTCCTTGATCCCGTGAATTCTTACGGAAGTGCAAAGGCCGCGGCAATGTATCTTACCCGTGACCTTGCAAGACACGTGGGTATTTCATGGAACTGGCTCAGGATATTCAGCCTGTACGGTGAATATGAGCATCCCCACACGATGCTCAGCTACCTGAGATCAAGCCTTGAAAAAGGTGAGATTCCCGAGCTTTCATCCTGCACCCAGACCTGGGATTTTCTCGATGTAAAAGATGCAGCCAGGGCTATGGTCTCCGTCTCTGAAAAAGGGAAAGAGGGAGAGGTGTACAATATTGCCAATGGAGATTACAGGCCCTTAAAGGAATTTACCGAGTTAATAAGAGAAAGGATAGCGCCTGATATTAAAATTCGTTATGCCCAGGAAACGGCTGATCCTGTGCTTTCTCTCCGTCCTTCAGTTGATAAACTGAAAAATGATACCGGCTGGAAACCGGAGATTCAATTCTAAAAATTTTTGTCTATTTTTTACCCTTTCATTTTTAAATTTCCATCTTACATTTTATTTTTTTTAGTGTTAAAATGTTTTTCGCTGGACTGATTTTTGGAGGTCCTGATTTAGGTTATATGGGTTTACGGTTACAGAATTTTTAGAAAGGAGTTCTCATGTATAAGACCGGAGATTATGTTGTGCACAAAGTTGATGGGTTATGTAAGATAACTGATATTTCAGTTCTTGACATACCGGACTGCGATAATACTAAGAAGTATTATTATCTGATACCTACTGAGTCACCAAGCAGTAAGATCTATGTGGCTGTTGGTACCGGCGAGGCTTCTCTCCGGGATCCGCTTACGGAGGAAGAGGCTCTTGACGTAATAGATTCTTATAATGATCTGGATGAGATAAGCGTAGAAAGCGAGAAAAACCGCCAGAGTGCTTATTCGGAAGCTCTTGTTCAGAATGATGCAAAGGAACTCCTTCGCCTCATTAAGACTACACGCACCAGGAAGAGTGAAAGACTGAAGAAAGGCCGCACCGCCACAACGGTTGACGAGCACTTCCTTAAGTCTGCAGAGCACGCTCTTTACGGTGAACTCGCATATGTTCTCGGTGTTGAAGGAAATATGGTGGACTTCATCAAGGCGAGGATATCAAAGTAAATAAGATATGATGTAAAAATCCGGCTTTCAAGGCCGGATTTTTAATTGCTTATTAACTCCATGTCTGATACAATACGAAAAATACTTATAACCGAGGTATTTCATGTATCCAGCCGGAAGATATAATCTGAATTTCAATATCAGTGCCATATTTCTGACACTGTTTCTGCTGATCATCTATTTCAGGAAAAAAGACCGCACCGAAATGCAGAGCAGGATATTTATTGCCATAATATTTATCCTGAATATCACTGGAATACTGGATCTCATTTCCACTATAATGAGAAACGATCCGGCCCTGTTTAAGCCGGGACTCGATTCTGTTATAACCTTCTTTACGCATCTTCTGCATAATTCACTGGCATATGTTTATGCCCTTTACATCATTTATACGGCACGTGTTAATTACCTTATGAAAACGGTTCACAGGGTCATTCTTGCACTGCCTGAACTAATACTTATCACTTTTTCCGTAATCCCGCCGCTGCAGGCATTGCTTTATACCATAAGTCCCGATGGAGGATACAGCCACGGACCATGGTATGAGCTATATTTTGTCATAGTGGGGATATATTTCATCATAACAGTATATGTACTTATCAAGTACAGGGAGATATTCAGCGGAGACCTGATATTTATATGTATTTTCTTTGCAGGCATCATACTCAGCAGCTTCCTTTCCGCCCTGTATCCTTACCTCAGGGCAACGATCTTTGTCCAGTCGGTATGCGCCCTTGGATCATTCATAATAATTGAAAATGAGAAGACCATATTTGACAGGGAATCCGGAGCGCTCTCAAGATACGCACTCATCAGTGAGGCTGAAGTCATCTATGCCGGACCTTTCCGCTCGTTTGTGATATCCATAAAGCTTCATAATTTCGATTACTATGTCTCTATTTTCGGTATGAGAAACGTTTTCGGGCTTTTAAAAGGTATAACTGCCTGGCTGCGCTGCCTCGGAGGCAAAAATGCGAAAGTCTATTTCCCCGTAAAGGGTTCATTTACGGTTATCCTGTACAATGTGTCCTGGGAAGAGGGAATGAAGATAGCAGAAGAAATAAGGATGAGGTTCAAGAAGAAATGGGATGTGCCGGGAGTAAACACCGTAGTTCCGGCTCAGGTCTGGGCAACAAATATTCCTGACAGGATAAAAACTCCCGATCATCTTATCCTGTTTTCCAATGCACCTTTCGATAGTAAGCTGGGAGACGAAGTCCATGTGATGGACGGAAAGAGCGAGGAAAACAGATACATGGATGTAAAAGAGGCTATAAAGAGAGGCATAAGAAAGAAGCTCTTACAGGTTTATTACCAGCCAATTCTTGATACTGCAACCGGTACTTTCAGATCTGCCGAAGCGCTGGTGAGATATACCGATGAAATTCTTGGGCCTATCCCGCCGAAGGAATTCATTTCTGTTGCCGAACAGATGGGTGTCATAGGGAAAGTAGGAGAAATCGTTTTCAACGAAGTTTGCCGTTTTTCAAGTGAAGTGCATCCGGAGCAGTATGGGATAGATTTCATCTCAGTCAACCTGTCTGCAGTCCAGTGTATGGATGAGAATCTGCCGAAGAGGCTTTCTGAGATTGCAGCTAAATACGGGACAAATACAAGAAGGATCAATCTGGAGATCAATGAATCCATCTTTTCCTATAATGAAGCGATGATGGAAAATGCGGTTAAGAGCCTGCGTCAGAACGGATTCTTTATCTCACTTGACGATTTCGGAGATGGAAACACCAATCTTAACGACCTTATCAAATATCCTTTCTCTATCATAAAGATTGACAGAAACGTGCTGTGGGCTGCCGGTTCGGAAGAAAAGAAGGATAAGATAATGACTCACATCATCCGGATGATAAAGGACCTCGGATTCAAGGTCGTTGTTGAAGGCGTGGAGAATGAAGAGCAGAAAGAAAAGCTCACTAAGCTTGAAGTAGAATATCTCCAGGGATTTTTATATTCTCTCCCTGTTTCCAGGGAGAGTTTCTTTGCAATGATATCAGATGCCAAGAAC
>JAEEGL016478456.1_pt1 | contig 11357 bp, 2 predicted proteins | sample 9134231 | NCBI WGS metagenome assembly JAEEGL01 (sample SAMN16246548, study PRJNA631951) | gut metagenome | biome: gut microbiome; feature: rumen; material: fiber-attached | host: Bos | place: Iran: Karaj | collected 2018-10
ACTCAAGGCGGGCAAGTATCCGGATTCCTTCGTGAAAGACGGCAGGGGATCGCCGTTCTTCAGGTACCTGTTGTCGAAGAAGGAACTTTTCGATTCGCCGCTTTGGCGCAACCGTTACCCGAACATGATGCGCGTGTTCGATTTCGAGGATCCGATATTCGCCCACAATTCGCTTTTCACCGTGGCTACGAACAACGTATGGAGCTGGAGCGGACGGCCCGTTTTCGTGGATGCCGACCAGATGAAGGGTTTCCAGACGATCACGAACAACGTGACGCTTTCCGATCCCGGCTTTGTGGATTACGAGGGCTTCGACTGGGAATTGCGTCCTGATTCGCCGGCACGCAAGATAATAGGCGGCGGTACGCGCTTTGGCGAGATGGGGCTTTACGCAAGTCCCGACCGCGTTTCGCCGCCAGTCAAGTTCGGGAAAGGGGTTGCTAGGCCAGTTCGCGTGCGCGACTATCCGGCGCCGTCGGTGCTCGCGCAGGTGACATTCAAGGACGCGCCCGCGACGGGTGACTGTGCCGTCGCCTGCCACGAATGCGCCATAAACAATCCTTGGCATCCAGGTCGCAAGGTCGTTTCGACTTATAGCCTGGAACCGCCCCTTGACAGGGGATGGTCTCGTTACGAATTCTCGTTCACGCCTGCTATCGACACGACCTGTACGTTGATGCTTGAAGGATGGCGCGGTGAGCGTACGGCCTACGACGATGTCCGTGTGACTGGCGCCGAGATAGTCAATGGTGGTTTCGAGGGTGACGACGGATGGGAAAAAGTGCCGGTTTCTCCCGGCATGGATCAGTATGGCATTGCGGAGCCTCCTTACGGTATAGTCAGGGAATTCGCCGGCGTCAAGCCGTTGTCCGGCGACAGGATGTGTCTTGCGAATTTCTATCTTAGGGTGAAGCAGTCCGGGATCGTCCTCAAGAAAGGCGTACCCGTCACGGTCTCCTTTGCCGCCTGCCCAGCGGTCAAGTGATTTGCAAACTTGACATTACTTAGTTGACAATTCGGCAGGGGGCGGGGTATAATACTTGAAAACTTCCTTGAAAGGAACTGAAATGAAAATCCTGCCGAAATTGAGTTTGATGGCGTACATGATGTGTGTTCTGCCGTTGCATGCGACGGAATATTTTGTCGATAAGAATCGTCCCGATGACAGCGGTGACGGCAAGTCCGAGACGACGGCCTTCCGCACGATCAAGTATGCCATAGGAAAGGCCAACGCAGGCGATACGGTCACAGTCCTGCCAGGTGATTACGGCGATGACCAGGGGACGCCGGATACTCGAGACGGACAGCAAAATCGCGTAGTCATAGGCAAGAACATCACGTTGCGTTCGCGGGATGGCGCCGCCGCCACTCATATTGTCGGCAAGTGGGCCAATACCGCGAATAACATGGGCGAGGATGGCGTACGATGCATTGACGCATATTCCGCATGTACGATAAAAGGATTCACCTTTCGTGACGGTTCCTCGAACTATGCCGGCGGCGGAAACGACCAATCCGCCAACCGAGGCGGCGGCATTTTCGCCAATGGCGACGCGGTCGTCTTTACCGATTGCGTAATCTCCAACTGCGTGGGCACGCGCGGTGGCGGCGCATGCAAGGGTACTTACATACGGTGCAAGTTCATCGGCAATTTCGCCTCGAACTACGGTTGCGCCTTGCGCGAAGGTGCGGCGTTCAACTGCCTTTTCACAGGTAACGGTCCAAGCAAGAACCCTTTTGGCTCTACCGTTGGAACGATCGCCTATCCGCACGCGATCGTGAACTGTACGATTGTGAACAACAACGACTATGGCATCCATACCATGACAGCAAATGGGCCGGGCCCGATTGTCAACTCCGTGATCCTGTTCAACAGGGCAGGCGCGGGATATAGTCTGGTATCGTCATCCATCACCAACTGCGTCACTGATAACGCCACCATTACCTCGTTGGGATATGACTGCATTATGGCGGCTACACCCGAAACCGAGCTGTATAATCCTGCCGGATGCGACTACCGGCTGATGCCGGGGAGTAGCGGCATCAGCCATGGCAGCTTGTCCGTCGCGCGCGACTGGTTCGGGAGCTATGTCGATGAAACCGACCTGGCCGGGGATCCGTGCTACAACAGCGATGCGGGAACCATGAACGTCGGCGCGTTTCAGTCGCCAGGACCTTCCGGTGGGGCGGCGCTTTCGATAGCGGTCGATACGACCAAGGGCCGTTTCTTCGTGAACGGGAACCCCATATACGCTACGCAGCCTTACCGCACCATCGAATATCCACATGCGCTGTGCGTGGGGTTCCAGAACGACGGCACGAATGGCATCATCTGCTATACACGGTCGGACACCTTTGAGGTCCAGTGGCCCACGGAGAATGACGAGGTGTGGATGATCATGCCGAAGACCGGCAGCGTCTCGACAACCCTGCATACGGGTAAATTCAAGTATGTGGACATAGCCAACGCCGGCGATCCTCTCGCCGACGGCACCCAGGCACATCCCTATCCGAACATCATCGATGCCACGACGAACGTAACCGCCGATACCGTCATAATGGTGGCCGACGGCGAATACCGCGAAGGATGCAAATACGCTGGAGGTCTTACGAACAGGGTATGCCTGGGCAACAGCTACTGGAAACGCCTGCGCAGCGAGAACGGCGCATCCAAGACATTCATTTTCGGGGCGCCGGGATCGGGAACGGATGGCATAGGAGCGGATGCCACGCGGTGCGTCTATGCTGACGGCTACGCGCTTGTGCAAGGGTTCACGCTTCTGGACGGTCATTCCAACGACGGCTCCGATGGGGATGCCATGCATGGAGGCGGCATGTATGCATGCCTCAGCCCCTATGCCGGTACCGGTACCTGCCATGACCAGTTTATCGGCATTGCAGACTGCGTGATATCAAACTGCGTAGCTTCGCGCGGGGCGGCCATATTCGGCGGCTTTGCCTATAGATGTCTCATCACGGGAAACAGGGCCGTGAACAACGGCATTACGCGCAACTGCGTCATTTGCGCTTCGCTCGTGACCAGAAACGAGGATGTCAACAACAAGGGTGTCATTGGCACGCTCTCGACCCTGTACCAGACGACTGTCGGGGACAACTTTACGACGGGCGGGGCTGTAAGTTTTCAGGATTCTCCTGCCGCCTGGCACACCAATGCCGTCTTCTCGTCGATTGTCGCAAGTACGCGTGGAGGGAATGATTTGACGAGATCGAGATGCTATGTGACCAATTCGGTTATAGGCACGTCCTCTTTCGGCAAGGCCACGGGCATGAGCGCGGATACGGTAATCGGCGATCCCCGGTTCGTGGATACGGCAGGCGGCGATTTCCGGGTTGTGACGGTGAGTCCGGCCGCAAAACTTGGCGATCCCGACTATCTCAAGACGGCGCTCGATTTTACGGGCCGTCCCTACGTGTTCGATGCGAACGGCAGATACGTCGTGGGTGCCTTCGCCCAGACGGCAGGAGGTTTTTCCGTTACGGCTACGAATGCCGTTGGCGACGGCATCTCGCCGACGGGATTCATTTGCTGCACCGAACCTTCCAACGTGACCTTCACGGCCACGGATACGTCTCGCCATTTCCTCGGCTTCAACGTCAACGGCGAGTTCCGTCAGGATGACGGTACCGGGCAGATCACGCTTTTGTCCGAAGTTGACGTTACCATTTCTGTCACTGCGGTCTATGATACCAACTGGTACGTGGATGACGTGAACGGAAACGACACATACGACGGATTTACATGGGGAACCGCAAAGAAGACGCTTGCGGCTGGTGTGGCTCTCATGCGTTCCGGCGACACGCTCAACGTTGCGCCTGGTGCATACAGGGACGGCACCATGCTTCAGGAATACACGTCGTCCCCGTTGTTCACCGCGTCGTCTTGGACGCCTACCTTGCCGAGTCGCCTTGTCGTGCCGGCTGGCTGTTCGGTGGTCTCTCGCGACGGCCCGGAAACGACGTTCATCGTGGGCGAAGCGGATGATGTCACAAATGGCGAAGGCTTGGGACTTGGACCCAATGCGATACGTGGCGTGTTTCTCGGCCCCAACACGTTGCTTTCCGGTTTCACCGTGACGGGCGGCCATACCGATAATACCGGACCCGAGAATGGCAACACGTGCGCAGGGGGCGTAGCGGGTTACGACTATTCCTCGGTGGTGGAGAACTGCATAATCTCCAACAATGTGGCGACGCGCGGCGGCGGAATGCGGTGGGGCACGTGCCGTGATTGCCGGTTCCTTGGAAACATGGCCTCCGGCAACTCGACCGGCATGAGAAACGTAAAGGCGTACAACTGCCTTGTCGATAACGGTCGTGGACCTATCGTCATTACGGATTGTTCCCTGTACAACTGCACGATCGGTGCCGGCAACAGGGGGCCAAACGGCGGAACATTGGGTACGGCGACATGGATTCTTACGCCAGCGAACGGCTATGTGTTCGTCAATACCATCCTGGCCGCGCCTGCGACAAGCTTCGAGGCGGTGTACATGACAAATTGCGCGTACGCCACAGGAGTGACGTTCGATGCCTCAAAGCTTGTGGCAAACGAGAACCCCGCAGTAGGCGACGTCAACCTCGACGCAAACGGCCGCCCGCAGAAAGGGAGCGTGGCGATAGACGCGGGCGACGTATCGCTCCTTCCCGAATCTGAACGCGAGACGGATCTCGCCGGCGGGCAGCGCGTATATAACAACGTGATGGATATTGGATGCTACGAATACGACGCGCGTGACGATTTCGCCCATGCGCTCAAGCCGAACGGCGGCGTGACAGTGTCCGCCGCCTCCCCTGCGGTCGAACAGGATGGAGACGGCGTACTCGTGCGCGATGGAGAGCTTGACGCCACATGGACGCGTGCCACTTTGCGAGGAGACTTTGCGTTTGATTGCGAGGTGACGGGCAATGGCACGCTGAGGGTTCTGCTCAACGGCGAGACGTTTGCCAACCTCACGAGCGCAGCCGGAGCGCAGACTTTGGTGTTCAGCAATGCGCTTCTGTCGAACGACCTTGCATTCATCTACGAAGCTGGCGCCGGCGACGCCGGTGGGGCATGGGTGGGGCGCATGGTCCGCAAGTTCGGCGCGATCCTCAGCTTCCGTTGACGCGTGAGAATTTGTTTGTGGCGCAAAATCCTCACCTAAAATGCACATGCGATGACAATATCCGCTCTGCTCGCAAAGATAACGATCACCGCGGTCTTTACCGCCGGTACCGCCGACAACCCCTCTGCGGTCGCGCCGATTGAACCTTCAGGCGTGCCGCAGGCGTTCTGGTGGGACGCCAGCGCCTTCCACATCGGCGAAAGGGCTTTCGCCTGGAAGGATCTTGGCGTGACGCCTGCCGACGGCCGTGCCTTCAAGGTGAAGCTGGGCGAATCGGTCCTGCGCGAGCCGATAGAGCTCCAGGGCAGGCTGAAGGACTGCGCCCCCCGGTACCGTATAGGCGGCTTCGGACAGATAGGAAACACGAACGTCGTTGCCCGCATCGAGGTGGATCCGGTCTCGGGGGGCACGGTCAAAAGCTACTTTACCGCGTCCGGGGCGACGCAGAACTACGTGATGATCCCGATGTCGAAGAACGTCAAGGCGGGTGAAAAGGCCGTTTTCGAGATATCCTCGCCCTGTTGCTCGACGAGCGGGAGAATGTCCTATTCCCTCACTGGTGCCGATGGCTCGAAATTCTACGGCATAAACGGATACTATCGCGACCCGAAGGCGCTGTTCGACTGGCAGTACGTCTATACAGATCCCAAGGACTCGAATCTCGTGGTCAATACCGCAGGCTGGAACGACGATTCGGGATGCACCGTGCGCATCACCGCGAGGGACTATGTCTCGGACACGCTCAAGTCGTGGTCCAAGACCATTCCTGTCGGCAAGCTGTGGGGCAGGAAGGAGCTGCGCTTCGATCTGGCCGGCCTGCCGCCCGGCTTCTACTGGATGCACCTCGACTACTTCGGCGGCGACGGCGCGAAGGTAGAGGCCGACCGCCGCTTCCCGTACCTGATGCCGGCGGCCAAGATGCCGTGGGAGGGCACGACGCTCGGCGACGAGGACACGGTGCCGCAGCCATGGACGAAGCCCGAATTCTCCGGCGACGGCGTGTTCCGCTGCTGGAACCGCGAGATAAGGCTCGGCGGGGATGGGCTCGTGCAGTCCGTGAAATGCGGCGGCAGGGAACTGTTGACGCGCCCCGTCGCGCTCGTGGCGGACGGCAAGCCGCTCGCGTTCGACGTGCGGCTCGATTCCTGCAGGAACAGCGATGCGTCGTATGTCCTCAAGGCACGCGAGGCGGACGTGACGGTGCGCGTCACGTGCGAGTTCGACGGCTTCATGCTTTTCGAGGCGGATTATCCTACATCGGTCAAGTCACTCGTGTGGAAGGTGGCGGCGAACCGGACGTTCGTGACCGGCTTCGACGACTGCTCGAAGGATGACAACGCTAACGCGTACTTCCCCAGGGGCGAGAATCCGAGCATCGACTTCAATCCGGGGAAGAACCAGATATGGTGGCTGCCGGGCAGGATCGGCATGATGGGCGGCATAATCACCATGCGCGGCTGGCATGCGCGGAACATCGAGAAGGCTGGGCGCGTCTCGTCTACCGCAGGCGAGATCGAGGTCTCCACGACGTTCGTGGACGAACCCATGCCGCCCGGTCCCCGCCGCACGGTGCGCTTCTACCTGGAGCCGACCCCGGCAAAGCCCAAGAACATGCAGCTCGCTTCGTCCGACGAGAGCAAGTGGACGCTGTGGACCGGGCACGTCACGAAGTATTTCGAGGCCAAGTATCCGGGATTCGAGGCGCCGCACAAGCACAAGCCATTCAGGGACAGCCTCCTCAAGGGCGATCGCGTGTTCTTCTACAACGGCTCGTCCGGTTACGCCTACAACGATCCGTTCTGGAACCGCTACCGCTGCTTCTGGCACAGGAAGGGCTACACGACATTCGCCCATGAGGCGCCGCACTACGACCTCGCCTCGCGCGACACGGGATGGACGTATGCCTGTCTGGCGTGCAAGGACTACTTCGACGCCAAGCTGTGGGGCGTCAACTGGTATCTCAACGAACCGGTGCCGGAGATGAAGGATCTCTACTTCGACCTTGCCAACCCCGGTTCCTGCATCAACGAGGTGCATGGCTGCGCGTGGAAGGATGATTTCGGGCGCACGGTGAACGACTGGGCGATCCTTCAGACGCGTGAGTTCCACAAGCGCGTGTACCGTCTCGTCAAGGCCAAGAATGCTGACGGCGTCATGTATGGCCACATAGGCAGCCGGCGGTGCCCTTCGGACGTGTTCTTCGACCTGATTTGCATGGGCGAGGGCTACGCCTACAAGATCCACCACAACGACTATACGTACTACGACGTCTTCACTCCGGAGGTGATGCAGTCGTTCTTCGTTCCGCGCGCGCAGGAGCTGGCGATGATAGTGATTCCCCAGTTCGACCGCGCCCGTTCGTGCTGGGCGCCGCATCTTCTCAAGACGTACAACCCCAACACCCCCGAAAACCTGCGCGCAATCCGGCATTTCATTGCCTACGCCAAGATACACGACGTGCTTCTGCAGAAAGGGTTGAAGTCAAAGTACGGTCTTGTCGATGCCCCGATCCGCCGCATACATGCCGCCGGGGGCAGATACTCGGCCTACTATCATGAAGGCGAGCCGGCGGTGACGGTGTCAAGTCCCGGGCCACGCTTCCTCTGGGCGTTGTTCGCCGACGACAAGAACGCCGTCCTCATACTGCTGAACGATACGGATTCGGAAGTCGAGCAGACCGTCTCGCTAAAGGAGCTTTCCGCGAATGGCGTTGAAATGCTTGACGGCACGAAGTTCGACTTCACGAGGGGTTCGTGCAAGATCAAGTTCGGCCCACGCGCCGCCCAGTTCATCTCCTTCAAGAAATAGCCGAAAAAAGTGCGAAAAAAGGGTTGAGGGAGATGGGGGTTTTGTGATATCATTGCCGCATAACCTAAAATTTAGGAGAAAATACATGGTGTCAGCAGCACTTCATGAAATGCCGCATACGAGTGGTTCGCGTATGCGGGATAGGGAATCGTTCGTGTCGGCGGTAACGTCGAGGTGGGGGAGGCGTTGTCTGATCCTGATAGCGCTTGCCATGGCCTTGTCTGCGCAGGCCGTGAACGTCTGGTACGTCGATGACGACAACTACGGCAAGACGGGCTTGGACGGCACGACCGAGGCAAAGGCGTTCGGCACATTGCAGGATGCAGTCGACAATTCGGCATGCGTCGCAGGCGACAAGATACTGGTCTTGCCCGGCGTGTACGACAAGGGCGGCAAGCCGCTTACGGGTTATACGTACCAGCTCGTCAATCGCCTTACCATCGACAAGAGACTTGACATAGAATCGACAGGCGGGCGCGACGTAACGCATATCGTGGGATACCATGACCCCGATGGCGACCAGTACGGGTGCGGACTGAACGCCGTGAGGTGCGTCGGCGTGAGCGGGGGCGGCTATAATTCCACGTTGAAGGGGTTCACGATACGCGACTCGGCGACCTACATCGGATCGAACGACGGATCGGTGACAAATTCGGCCGGTGGCATCTATATTGCCAACCCTCAAATAGATAATCGCTTCTATGTGACCGACTGCGCCATATCCAACTGTGCGGCCGGAGCCATCGCGGGGGCGGTACGTGGCGGCATGTACATACGTTGCTTGATCACCGATTGCGTCAGCGGCTCTCCAGGCGTTAATGGTTCTGTCGCAGCCTACGCCGCGTTCCTCAATTGCGTGATTGCAAGGAATCGCAGTCCTGACAACGAGACCACTTCGAACCCCGTGAACAATTTCAGGAATACCGTGATAGCCGTCAATTGTACGATCGCGGGCAACCGCAGCAGCGCGATGGGCGATAATGCCACATTCTACAACTGCATTTTCAACTCCAATGCCGCTGACAAAAACAGGCCGACTTTCAATGACTCCGTGTTTACGGCCGATGACGGGCTTATACAGCTTGTCGGTCCTGCCATTGCCGACTACCGGCCGCTTTCTACATCCGCAGCGGTTGGTCGCGGCAAGACGAAATGGCTGACGACCGATCTACCGTTCACCCTGCCAGCCGGCGCGGACATGCGCGACTTCGAGGGCAATGAAATAGACCTGACCGGCGAGACGGTTACGGCTGGCGCGTATCAGCACACCGTCACGCCTAAATATGGTGGCATCTATGTCGATACCCGCGCACGCATAAACGGCAATGCCATCTTTGGTCCATCCTACTTCTTCGCGACTACCTGGCCTATGCAGGTATGCATAAAACCGTTGCTTACGGACGGGCAGACTTTCTTCCGATACAAGACTTCCGAACCTGGCGCGCCTTATCCGCCTCTTTGCGACCGCGGTACGCGTTCCCGCTATCTGCAGGAAGACGGAAGTCTCTATCTTACGCCTCCTGCGTTTGCCGGACAGGTCTTGACCAACAAGCAGGTCCTGGCCAAGAAGGTGTACTATGTTCAAGCCGGTGCTGCGGCAGGGGGAAGCGGTACAAGCACCAACGACCCGCTTCCCACGATCCAGGCTGCGGTGGACAAGGTGACCAGCAATGGCGAGAACAACAGCACGTTGATACTTGTCGGTCCCGGCGACTACAATGAAGGCAGTACCACGGCTCAAGGTGTGAAAACACGCGTAGTCGTACCCGATCTGCGCCACATCCTCGTCAAGAGTACTGGCGGAGCCTCTGTGACGACGATACGCGGAAAGGCCGATTCCAATCCGGTCGATTCTGTGAACTATCCGGGACTCGGACCCAACGCCGAAAGATGTGTGGCCGTTTTGGGGTCTTCGGGTGTATTTGCGCTACAAGGTTTCACTCTAGCCGATGGACATACAGATCTTACCAATACAGGTGCTTCCATCACCGCTGATAGTTTTACGCTCGCACAATCATCGGGCGGATTCTACGGCCCTTCTTCCACTGCGGTCCTTGGCACGTGCCAGATACTTGATTGCGTAATCACCAACTGCGGCGCTTTTGGGGCCTCGGCCATCACTTACGCTTGCGCCTCGCGCTGTAAGATATTCGACTGTCGGAGCGCTAATGGAAATATTGTCCGAAAGTCTTACCTCTCGTCCTGTCTGATTGCGAACTGCACAACGCCAAGCAGCGGGTATCTGATTTATAAAGATACGCTCTTGCAGAATTGCACCGTGCCCGGACTTATCGTGAACGGGAGCGCGCACCATTACAACAGCGTATTCGGCAAGCAGACTCGCAATTTGCCGGGACATGCTACAGACGCTTTCTACTGGGGTTCCGTTTTCGATAAAAGCAGCTATGGCGCAAATTCTCCGTCAGCTGGATACACGTTTGCCGATCCACTCTTCGTTGATAATGCCGGCGGCGACTGGCGCGTACTCTCCGGGTCGCCGGCTCTCGATTCGGCGTGCCGCTGGTTCCCGGATGAAGATACCGCCGAATGGGCGACGTTCGCCACGAACTTTGCGCAGTTTGCCACTTCCGACCTGAACGGCAAGCCTTGGCGCATGGGCGGAGATTTCCCGTGCGCCGGCGCCTGGCAGGAAGCCGTACAGGCTGTAGTCTTGGACGCGCCTGCGGATCAGTATGTGGTTGTCGGCGGCACGGGTGGAACCAACGCGCTTGCGGCGGGTGCTTCGATATCGGTTTCACGCAAGCCGAATCCCGCGCGCAACGTGCAGGGCGTGTCGGTGAACGGCGTCACGAACCGTTGCGCCGACCTCGACGGCTGCGTATGGACGTTCACGGCGGGCGGCGAGGCCACGCAGAAGGCCGTTTCGGTTGAGCCTGTGACGGTGCCGGACTGGTATGTGAGTCCATCCGGCAACGACGCCAACGACGGCTGTTCCCGTGCGACGCCAAAGCAGTCGCTCGCGGCGGCGCTTGGAATGGCCATAGCCGGCGATACCGTCCATGCGGCGGCGGGTTCCTATGAAATCGGCACGATGACGGTGCCTTCCGGCGTCACCTCGGCGACGTCGGTTCCGGCGCGCGCCGTGGTCACGTCGGGCGTGTCTCTGGTTTCGGACGACGGTGCCGACACCACGTTCATCACCGGCGCCGCAGGCACGGAATATGCCGATGCGTACGGTTGCGGTTCAAACGCCGTGAGATGCGTTGCGCTCGACGACTATGCCGTGGTGCGTGGATTCACCCTTAGGAATGGACACGCATTCCCGTATCCTTATTCCGACGAGAAGTCCGATTACGATATGGACAATAACTTCAACTGCGGCGGGGCGTTTGGCTATGGCCCCAGCGCCAGGCACTATGCGCATGTGCAGGACTGCGTCATAACCAACTGCAGTTCCTATAA
>JAEEGL016642791.1_pt1 | contig 11357 bp, 8 predicted proteins | sample 9134231 | NCBI WGS metagenome assembly JAEEGL01 (sample SAMN16246548, study PRJNA631951) | gut metagenome | biome: gut microbiome; feature: rumen; material: fiber-attached | host: Bos | place: Iran: Karaj | collected 2018-10
CACTTCGGTCTCCCTGAACACGCGGGTGTCGTCCCGCCCGGAGTGGGAGATCACCGCGCCGTGGAACTTTTCCTGCCCCGCGCGGCTCTGGCGCATCTGGAAGTACAGGCAGCTGTCCGCCCCGTGGGCGATGGCCTGCCAGCTCAGGCGCCTGACCTCGCCGGGGCGCTTTAATACGTTGTAGGGCTGCCAGTTCTGCTGGTTGGGGCTCTGCTCAGCCAGAAGGTAGCTCTGCCCGCCCTTGAGGCCGCGCATGATGTCGTGCTTCATGGCCACGAAACTCATCTCGTGGGTGGGCCAGGGGTAATTGTCCCAGCCCACTATGTCCATCTTTGAGGCCATTACGAACTGGTCCAGCTTTTTGATGTAGCCGGACATGTTGGTCTGTATGGGCTTGTCGGAATACTGCCGGATGGCGTCGTACTCGTTGCGGAAGCAGGCGGCGGTGGAGTCGGTGACGAAGCGCATGTAGTCCAACTGCACGGTGGGGTTGAAGCGGTAGTCGTCGTTGGTCTCGTCGGGCAGGTTGACTTCTTCCCAGTCGTATAATGTCCTGCCCCAGAAGGAGGTGTACCAGCGCTCGTTCAGCTTATCGATGCTGCCGTAGCGGTTTTTGAGCCAGAGGATGAACTTGCTCCTGCAGGTGGGGCAGTAGCAGTAGGTGCCGTACTCGTTGGCTACGTGCCAGAGCCTGAGCGCGGGGTGATTGGCGTACCTTTTCGCCATCTCGGAGGCGATCGCCCGGGCGCGCTCCAGGTATTTGGGGCTGTTGTAGCAGAAGTACACCCGCATGCCGTGGGTGCGCTTGCGGCCCGCGATGTCCACGGGCAGCACCTCGGGATACTTGCGGCTCAGCCACGCGGGCTGCGCCACGGTGGGGGTGGCGAGGTTCACGCCTATGCCGTTTTCGGCCAGCTTGTCCATTATCCTGTCCAGCCAGCCGAAGTCGTACACGCCCTCCTCCGGCTCCAGCTTCGCCCAGGAGAACACGGGCAGCGTGACCAGGCTTATATGCGCTTTCCTGAACAGGCGCATATCCTGGTCTATGGTGTTTTCGTCCCACTGGTCGGGATTGTAGTCCCCGCCGAAGTAGATCCTGTCGAGCTTTACGGGCATAGTGGCGTCCATAACTGACCTCCCCGGTTTCTGTTGCTTCCATTATACACTATCTTTGCCCGCAATGGAATACCGTAATTCGCGAATTGCTAAAAATTTAGTTGACATTGTACTAAAAATTAAAATGTTAAGCATGAAATTTAGTTAAAATATGTATAAAACGTATTGACACACAGGGGGTGAAATATGGTAGAATGGTATCGGAATGGAGGCGAGCGCATGACAGAGGCAAGAAGCACCGTGCTCATGGGCCGGAACCGGGTCAACCCGATCGTCCGCTTCTTCAGGATACTTTGGAAGCAGAGGACGCTGGTGGCTCTGTGCGTGCTGCCCATGGCGCTTTTGTTCGTGTTTTCCTACGGCCCCATGTACGGGGTGCTGATAGGTTTCAAACGCTATTCGCCTGCCCTGGGCGTGTGGAACAGCCAGTGGGTGGGCTTCAACAATCTGGTCGAGTTTTTCTCCAATGTCAATTGTCTCAAGATAATCATGCAGACCCTGAAGGTAGGTATATTCTCCCTGATATTTACCTACCCGATGCCGATAATCCTGGCGCTGTCTCTTAATGAGGTAGCAAACAAGGGCTTCAAGCGGACGGTCCAGTCCATTTCATATCTTCCGCACTTTATTTCCATCGTGGTCATATGCACGATGCTCAACGAGTTCGGCTCGCTGAGCGGGCTTTTCAACACCATAAGAAAATTCTTCGGCGCCGCTCCGGTCAACATGAACAACGGCACCAAATACTTCATGTTCTACTACATCGGCTCCGCCATATGGCAGGGCGCCGGCTGGGGCTCGATCATATACCTGTCCGCGCTCTCCAACGTGGACACCAGCCTGTACGACGTGGCGAACATCGACGGCGCGAACCGCTTCCAGAAGATCCGCCACGTGGCGCTGCCCGCCATACTGCCCACCACCACCATGGTGCTGATACTCAACTCCGGCAACATCCTTTCACAGGACTACACCAAGATCCTGCTTTTGCAGAACAACACCAACCGCACGGACCTGGACGTCATATCCACATATGTCTACACGATGGGCATTGCGGACGGCCGCTTTGATTACGGTACTGCCGTGAACCTGATGGTGAGCGTGGTCAGCCTTATACTGGTGCTCACCACCAACACCATCGTGCGCACGATAGACCCGGATCAGTCCATCTGGTAAAGGAGGGCAGTAATCATGACGAAGACCACACTACCTTCCAGACCGGTCAAGGTCAAAAACAAGATCCACATCGGCGGATACGCGTTTGACATAGTCAATACCACGTTCCTGGTTTTGTGCTGTGCGCTCGTGATACTGCCGTTCATGCGCGTTATCGCCATATCCCTGTCGTCAAGCCGGATGATAGACCGCGGCAGCGTTGGGATCTGGCCTATAGAGCTGAACCTCAGGGGCTACGAGATCGTGTTCGGCAACGTTACGATCTACCGTTCCTACGGATGGACGCTGCTTTATTCCGGTCTGTTCACGATAATCACGGTATCGATGACCGCATGCCTCGCCTACCCGCTCTCGGTCAGCGACTTCGTGCTCAAAAAGCCCATAAGCGTGCTGCTGCTCATAACCATGTTCTTCTCCGGCGGCACGGTCCCCTCTTACCTGCTTATAAAAAACCTGGGGCTTATGAACACCCCCTGGGCACTGGTGCTGCCCGGCGCGGTGGGGGCGTGGAACACGTTCCTGTACAGATCCTTCTTTAAGGGCATCTCCCACGAGATCCGCGAGGCGGCGCTGATAGACGGCGCGGGGGACTTCAGGATACTGGTAAAGATAATCCTGCCGCTGTCCAAAGCCCTGATCGCGACGTTCAGCCTGTTCGCCATAGTCGGACAGTGGAACAGCTACTTCGCCGCGATGCTCTACATCAAGGACGCCACCAAGTTCCCCATCCAGAACATACTGCGCTCCATAGTCTATACCTCGGTGACCGCCACCTTCGGCGACGCGGGAATGGCGATAAACCAGGGCGCGGTAAACCCGCTGAACGTGCAGTACGCCTGCCTTATCGCGACCATCGCTCCGCTGCTTATAATCTATCCCTTCATCCAGAAGTACTTTGAGTCCGGCATGCAGGTCGGCGCCGTCAAGGGATGAAGCTTACCCAATAATCATCCGCGCTTTGCGGTAGATTAAATAAACAGGAGGAAGTTTTTCTTATGAAGAAACTGCTCGCACTCGCAGTGGCGATCATCCTCGCTCTGGGCTGCATGTCCGCTTTCGCGGTGTCCGGTCCCATCGAAGGCGTGGACTATCCCGAGCTGCCTGACGGAACTCTGAAGCTGACCGTGTCCGTACCCAACTTCGGCACCGATCAGATCCCCACCAAGATGCAGAAGATCTGGCAGGAGAAGATGGAAGAGTATCTGGGCGTGAAGCTGGACATCACCTGGTCCACCGTTGCCTGGAGCGATTTCCAGGGCAATGAGGCCGTGAACCTGGCCGCCAAGGATCTGGCTGACATCAACACCTATTCTCAGGGCAGCCTTGTAAACGAGTACGGCGCCGCCGGCGTTGTGCTGGACGTCAACAAGTATGCCGACTACATGAAGTACTATCCCGAATTCGTGGCGGGCGTTATCGGCGGCCAGGAAGGCATCAACAACGCCGACGGTTCCTCCTACGTGTTCTGGGACGGCTACGACAACGACGTGAACCTGGCGGGCGCCCAGTCCTTCGCTTCCTACGCCTACAGGTTCGACGTGCTGCAGAAGTTCGGCCTTGAGCCCGCCACCACCTGGGACGAGTTCAAAGACCTGTGCGCCACCCTGAAGGGCCTGATCGACAGCGGCGAAGTGGATGCAGAGTACGTGCTGCACAACGGCGCCAGCTGGATGGCTTTCTACCGCGGATTCGTGGGCACCTTCCACACCTGGGACACCCTGTACTGGACCGGCGAAGAGTTCGCTTTCGGCCCCATCCAGGACAACTTCCGCACCATGCTCACCGAGCTGCATGAGCTGTATGAAGCCGGTTACATCAATCCCGAGTATCAGACCGACGACACCGCCGACAACGAAGCGACCACCGGCAAGGTGCTGATCGTTCCCACCGTATGGTCCGGTTCCGTACAGAGCTGGAACTCCCAGGCCGAAGAAGGCATCCAGTGGGGCCTTGCGTACCTGCCCGAGTATGAAGACTTCGGCGCCGCCTGGAAGTGGGGCAGCAAGATCACCGGCAAGAACCTGGGCACCACCCGCACCATGGGCATCATCATCAACGCCAACACCGAGTACCCCGAGTGGGTCGTGTCCATGATCGACTATCAGTACTCTCCCGAGATCTACATGCTCCTCAACTGGGGTATCGAGGGTGAAGACTGGTACACCGGCGAGGACGGAATGCGTCACTATGCCGACAAGTTCATGGCTCTACCCACCTCCGAGCGTCAGCAGGCGCTGGCCGACGAGGGCATCATGTCCTCCGGTATCGCCCGCACCGGTATCGCGTTCGTGCCGCAGATCTTCTCCACCATCCCCTCTTACGGCGATGCCGAGCCTTGGTGGAACCCCGAAAAAGGCTACTACGAAGGCCGCTACTGGTTCGAGACCGCTATCAACGGCGGAGTAGATTCCATTTCTCCCTTCGACCGTGCTCCTATCGTCAACATCACCGACGAGCAGAAGTCCGCTCAGTCCAGGCTTAAGAGCGCCTGCGAGAAGTACGCCAAGACCGAAGGCAACAAATTCATCACCGGCGAAGACGGCTATGACATCACCGACGACGCCCAGTGGGCCGCCTATGTTGAAGGCCTGAAGAGCCAGTTCGAAGGCTTCGACGAGCTGATCCAGATCACCAACGAGAACGTTGACCTTACTTCTCTGGAGTATTACAACGATTAAACTCACCTTTCTGGAATTGCCGGAGGTTCACCCTCCGGCAATTTTAAGCTAAGCGGACACGTTTCGCTTTCGGAGGCACAGATGTTTTACGGCGTAAGGATCACTTTCGGCCTGCAGTCCTGGCAGGTAGTCCAGACATATGACGGAGCGGCTTCTGTGCGTATCGGCGGCTCCTGGCGGCTGGAGGAAGGCGCGAAAAGGGCGGGCGTGGCGTCCATCACCCCCGAATACCGCCTGGCGCGGGAGGACGACAATTCCCTGGTGTACGACTGGACACAAGCCGACGCGGTCACCGACAAGACCTGGGAAGCGACGGTAAAGCTGCCCCGGGGCGGGCTGTACCGCCTGGAGACCTGCCTGGACGCGGTCAGCGCGAAGACGGGGGAGCACTGGCGCTTCCGGGGCGACATAAGGACGCACCTGGGCGCGGGCGACGTGTTCGTCATGGCGGGGCAGAGCAACTCCGCGGGCTACAGCAAGGGCGTCGCGTTCGATCCGCCGGACATGATGGTGCACGTTTTAAGGAACAGCGGCAGCTGGGACATGGCCGCGCATCCGCTTAACGACGCCACCGACGCGCCGGACTGCCCGAACGCGCCCATGGGCCAGACGGGCACTTCGCCGTTCATTTCCTTCGGCAGAACGTATTCCCGGTCAGAGGGCGTGCCCGTGGGCCTCATCGCCTGCGCCCAGGGCGGCTCCTCCATAAACCGCTGGGACAGCTTTAGCGGCGGAGATCTTAACTTCAACATGATACGCAAGATCCGCCGGGCGGGCGGGGCGAAGGCGGTGTTCTGGTACCAGGGCTGCGCCGACGCTTCGGCGGAGGGGGCGGCCTCCTACGCGGAAAAGTTTGCCCGCATGGCCGAAGAGACCCGCCGGGCGCTGGGCTATCAAATTCCTTACTACACCTTCCAGCTCAACCGCTACGACGCGCCTCACGACTTCGATTCCTGGAACCGCATACGCCAGGTACAGCTGGAGCTGTCGAAGAAGCTTAAAAACGTGTACCTGCTGCCCACCACGGGCATGGAGCTGGGGGACGAGATCCACAATTCCTCCCGGTCGAACGTGGCGCTGGGCGAGATGCTGGCGGGGCTCATCTGCCGGGGCACGGCGGCGCCCGAAGCGTGCGGCATAAGCAGGGAAGGCAGGCAGCTCACCGTAAATATCCGGGGGCTTAAGGGAGAATTGCACAGACAGTGCGCGTCAAGGCCGGGCGAGTGCTTTCGCGCGGAAGACGAACGTGGTATAATAGACATAACGGAGGTCAGGCCGGGCGGGGACAGCATATGTCTTGAGCTGGCGCGGCAGCCGGAAGGGGATGTGTTTGTTTCCTACGACATGGAGGAAGCGCCCTTCCACGCGCCTTTCAGGGACAGCCTTACTCTGCTGCCCGTGGTGCCGTTTTATAGAGTCAAAGCTGACTGAGCGGAGGTAAACAATGGACTGGTCGATGCAGATGAGGGACTGCCCTCAGTGGTTTAAGGACGCGAAATTCGGCATGTTCTTCCATTGGGGCGTGTACAGCGTCCCCGCGTGCGAGAACGAATGGTATTCCCGCAACATGTACCTGAAAGGCTCCAAGCAGAACCTGGAGCACGTCAAGCGCTTCGGCAAGGTGAGCGAGTTCGGCTACAAGGACTTTATCCCCATGTTCAAGGGCGAGAAATTCGACGCGGACGAGTGGGCGGACCTGGTGGTCAGGACGGGCGCGAAGTACGCGGGCCCCGTTTCGGAGCACGCGGACAACTATTCGCTCTGGGACAGCGACGTCAACCCCATTAACTCCGTGACCTACATGGGCCGCGACGTGGTGGGCGAGTGCGCCGAAGCCTTCAGAAAGCGCGGCATCAGGTTCCTTGCCACCCTGCACCACCAGTGGCTGTGGGGCTGGTTCATGTCCTCCGACCCGGAAGCGGACGTGTACGACCCGAAAAACGAGGTGTATTACGGCCCCGCACTGCCCCTTGAGACCTGCCGCTACATGCCCTACCGCATGCCGGACGAAAAGTTCTGCAAGGTGTGGCTGGAAAAGGTCAGGGAGGTCGCGACCAAGTACAAGCCCGACGTGCTGTATTACGACAGCCGCCTGCTGATCATCCCCGAGGACGTGCGCCGGGAGGCGGCGGACATCTATTACAACCAGGCGGGCGTCACCGACGGCATCATGACCTACAAGCAGGCGGACTTCCCCAAGGGCGTGGGCGTGTACGACGTGGAGTGCGGCCGCTTTGCCGACAAGCAGCCCTACACCTGGCAGACCGACGACCGTCTGGAGGACAACATAACCTGGTGCATAGTGCAGGACCCCAAGTACAAGAGCGCCTACCGCATACTGCAGCAGCTGTGCGACGTGGTGAGCAAAAACGGCAACCTGCTGCTCAACGTGGGCCCCTGCGCGGACGGCAGCTTCCCCGAGGAAGCGAAAAAGGAGCTGTACAAGGTGGGCGACTGGCTTAAGAAGTACGGCGAAGCCATCTACGGCACCGTGCCCTTCGACGTGGCGCACGAGGGCGTCACCAAGGCCACCAACGAGGACTACAACGTGGAGCGGGTCAAGCAGCAGATGAAGGACGGCATCGCCATGGAGGCGGGCCAGTACCGCCTGACGGGCCGGGACTTCCGCTTCACTCAGAAGGGCAAGGACGTTTACGTGCTGTGCATGGGCAGGAGCGAAAACGGCGAGTACTGCGTTAAGTCCCTGGGCAAAGACGCCTGCCTTAAGGACATCGCCTCTGTCGAAGTACTGGGCGCGGGGAAAGCCGCGTACGTGCACTCGGCGGATTCGCTCACCGTGAAGCTGCCCGACAACGCCCCCGAAGAGGACATTTACGTTATAAAGGTGACAAGGCCATGATCGCAGACACTAACAGGTCGCCCTTCGCAAAGGCGCACATGCTCTCCGCCCAGGTCAGGCAGGAGGGCGGCATAATAGGCAGGCGCAGGCACAGCGCCGAAACCAGCATGATACCCCATCTGCTGGACATATTCTCCGACCCCAACAGCTTTTTCCACGCGCTTGAGAATTTCCGCATCGCGGCGGGGGAGAGCGACGGCGAGTTCCGGGGCAACGTGTACGGGGACGGAGACTTCTACAAGCTGCTGGAAGGCATGGTGCTCTTCGGGCAGGACATCTCGGCGTACGCGTCCCTGATAGAGCGGGCGCAGGAACAGGACGGCTACATCTCCACCAAGCAGATAATCGCCTCCCGCAAGGGGCAGATGGTGCGCCACGCCGACCAGGACGACTTTGAGGAATACAATTTCGGCCACCTGTTCACCCTGACCGCCGCCGCCTGCCGCATGGGGCAGGGCGAGACGCTCTTGCGCGTGTCTAAAAAAGCGGCGGACTACCTTTATAACCGCTACCTTATGGCGCTCAAGGACAAAAAGGCCATGAGCGCGGTGTGCCCCAGCCACTATATGGGTCTGGCGGAGCTTTACCGCCTGACGGGGGAGGAAAAGTACCTGTCCGCCCTGAAAGCCGCGCTGGAGCTCAGAAAATACGTCGTGAACGGCACCGACGACAACCAGGACGAGATACCGCTCTATGAGCAGCGGGAGATGCGCGGCCACGCGGTCAGGGCCACCTACCTGTACGCGGGCGCGGCGGACCTGTGCCTGGAGACGGGGGACAGGGCGCTGGAAGAGGTGCTGTTAAGCTGCTGGGACGACATGGTGAACAAGAAGATGTACATCACCGGCGGCCTGGGCGCGCTGTACACGGGCGCGTCGCCCTTCGGCGACCTGATCAACGCCAAGCGGGTGCACCAGGCGTTCGGCTACGAGTACCAGCTGCCCAACATCACCGCCTACAACGAGACCTGCGCCTCCCTGGGGGGCATAATGTGGGCGAGCCGCATGTTCCAGCTGTTCCCGGACTCCAAGTATATCGACTTCATCGAGCGCGCGGCGTACAACCTGGCCTTCGCGGCGGTGAGCCCGGACGGGAACAAGTATTTCTACGAGAACATGCTAAGGCGCACCAAAGAGGTGGGCTACTTCCTGATGTGGCCGCGGGAGAGGTCGGACACGTTCAAGTGCTTCTGCTGTCCCACCAACCTGTCCCGTTTCATGGCGCACCTGCCCCAGTACGCGTTTTTCTGCGGGGACGACGTGCTCTACACCGGCCTTTACATGCCCTGCAAGGCGCATATAAGCCTTAAAAACGGCGCCGAGTTCGACATAGAGGAAGTCACCGACTACCCCTGGGACGGGCGCGTGAGCTTCAGGATAAGCGCCTGTAACGGCGTGCCCTTCAGGCTGCTGGCCCGGGTGCCCGCCTTCGAGGGGGGCGGATTTAAGGAACTGGACATAAACGATCCCGCCATCGAATTCGACATGACGCCGCGCCTCATACGCGCCCACGCAAAGCTGGAGGAGAACGAGTCCAGCGTGTGCGTGATGCGGGGTCCCGTGGTCTACTGCGCGGAGATGGAAGACCTGTCCGGCCTGTACCTGTCCTCGAACGCGGAGTTCACGTCCGGGCGCGCGGACTTAGCGGGCGAAAGCGTGGTCGTGTTAAAGACCAAGGGCTGGCGCTTGGACAGCACTCCGAGCAATCTTTACGAGGAAGTGGGCGGCGCCGCCCTCGTGCCGGAGGAGATAAGCCTCATCCCGTACTTCGAGTGGGACAATTCGGGCTTTAAGGAAATGCGCATCTGGATCCCGGTCAGGTATGACGTAAAATAAACATCAGTGGGGTAAAAGTATGGAACACAAGATCGCGCTGGTCTACACGGGTATGCCCTTCAGCCTGGTCAAACGGGTGGAAGCGGAGCTCACGAAAGTTTTCGAGGGGGACAAACTCACCTTCATCACCCTGTCGGACCCCTCCATCATCGCCGACGCGGTGAAAAACGGCAGTCCTTCAAAAGAGGCGCTAAAACGCCTTAACTCCATGTACGCCCGGGCGGCGGAGGCGGGGGCGGAAGCGATACTCAACATCTGCTCCTCCGTGGGCGACTTCGCGGGCGCCTGCCAGGGCGCGTACGAGCTGATGGGCGTGCCGCTGGTCAGGATAGACGAGGAGATGGCGATGCGCGCCACGGCGGCGTTTGGCAGGATAGGCGTCATCGCCACCCTGTCCTCCACGCTGGAACCCTCATTAAGGCTGCTCAGGGCCTGCGCCGAAAAGCAGGGCAGGACGGTGGAACTTGAGGGCGTGCTAGCGGACAACGCGTTCGGCGGCGGCGCCGAAAAGCTTATCGAGGCGGCAAAGAAACTGCACGCTCCCGAATGCCTGGTGCTCGCCCAGGGCTCCATGGCGGACAACGCCGAAGAAGTGGCCGCGGCTACGGGCCTTCCCGTGTTCGAGAGCCCCTCAAACGGCGCCAAAGCGGTATTTAAGGCGGTGAAAGGCAAATGAACTACACGGAACTCGCCCGCATGGGCAACCGGCTGCGCCGCGACATTATCGAGATGATCTACCGTTCGAAGGACGGGCATCCCGCGCCCTCGCTGTCCTGCGCGGACATAGTGGCGTGCCTGTACTTCGGGGTAATGAACGTGGATCCCAAGAATCCCCACTGGGAGGACCGGGACCGCTTCGTGCTGTCTAAGGGCCACGCCTGCCCCGCCCTGTACGCGGCGCTGGGGCAGAAGGGCTATTTTTCCCGGGAGCTGTACCCGACCTTAAGGCACATAGACAGCACGCTGCAGGGGCATCCGGACATGAAGAAGACCCCCGGCGTGGACATGACCAGCGGCAGCCTGGGCAACGGCCTGGCGGCGGCGACGGGCATGGCGCTGGCGGCGAAACTCATGCACAAGAGCTATAAGACCTACGTGCTCACCGGCGACGGGGAGCTGGGCGAAGGCATCAACTGGGAGGCCGCCCAGACCGCGGCGAAGTATAAGCTGGACAACCTCGTGCTGATCGTGGACAACAACGGCATGCAGTCCGGCGGCAGCGTGGAGGACGTGGGCGGCGTGGTAAACATCCACGCAAAGTTCGCGGCCTTCGGCTTCGAAGTCAAAGAAGCGGACGGCCACGACGTAAAGCAGATCATGGACGCGCTTACCTCTGCCCATCCCGGAAAGCCCCTGTGCGTGGTGGCACACACGGTGAAGGGCAAGGGCGTGAGCTACATGGAGCACAACAACGCCTGGCACAAGGGCACGCCCAGCGACGAACAGTATCTTACCGCGGTAACGGAACTGGAGGCGATGATAAATGGCTGAGATCTCATCCACCCGCACGGCTTTCGTGGAGGCGCTTACCGAGCTTATCGAAAAGGACGACAAGGTGGTCATGGTCTCCGCGGACTCCGTGGCGGTGTTCCGCGCGACGGGGCTGCAGAAAAAGTACCCCGACCGGATAGTCGAGTGCGGCATCGCCGAGGGCAGCGCGGTAATGATCGCGGCGGGGCTGGCTTCCGCCGG
>JAEEGL011013508.1_pt1 | contig 11356 bp, 7 predicted proteins | sample 9134231 | NCBI WGS metagenome assembly JAEEGL01 (sample SAMN16246548, study PRJNA631951) | gut metagenome | biome: gut microbiome; feature: rumen; material: fiber-attached | host: Bos | place: Iran: Karaj | collected 2018-10
GGTGACGGTGTCGGGCGAGGGCTCCGGCGCGCTGGTCGTGGGCGGCACGGTGGTGCCGCTGCTCGCGCCGCCGCCGATGAGATCGGGCACGACGTCGTCAACGCTGATGGCTCCGGTGCAGAAGGGCGTCACTCATCCTGTCTATATGCGCGCGGACGGTTCGCTTTCGGTCACGTTCGACTCTGGCCAGTTCGCGTTCGGCATCCTGCCGGACATCTCGGCGGGCATCTGGTCTGGCCGCATCAACTTCCCGAACACGAAGGCGCCTGAGGCGTGCGTGCACCATCTCGAGACGAGGACGGTGGCGGTGTCCCTGCCGATGAGCGCGGACGCGGAGGCGCTCACCTGCGAGTGGACCGGGGGCGACGGGGTGGAGGCGCACAACCATCCGCCGCGGTCGGCGACGCTCGAAGGGGAGTTCTCGCCGAGCGCGGGCGCGACCTTCCCGTATTCGCTCGACCATCCCGAATACCGGTTCGGGGCGAAGTCGTACGAACAGAGCGTGAGGTTCTGTCCGCGCCCCGAGAACGACCCGGGCGAGAACGAGGGCGATGTGCTACACTGCGGATGCGTGGCGGGATGCGGCTGCGGCGGCGAATGCGAGCCGGGCTACTGCATGTGCGACGACCCGACGGTGAACGAGAACCCCGAATACTGCCAGCTTCACGAGATGCCCATTTACGAGTGCGAGCACCTTCATGGAGAGGGCGACGATCCAGACTACGACGAGGCCTCGGTCCTGCCGCAGATGATGGGCGTGCTGCCGCTCCGCGTGCCGACGTACCACGCCCAAACACTCCACATCGACGTGCCGTCCGGCGACTACACGCCCTGCTGCCCGTGCCCGAGCCACGCCGCGAACCACACGGATGTCGCGTTCCTCTCCCACCGGCTCTCGGTGGTCGGGCAGGGCGGCGTTCCGTTCAGGACCGCCACCTCGCCGTGCGACGTGCATGTGGGCGGAGTCGCGCCGAGCTGCGTGGTGGGCGACGCGCAGTTGCTGCTCGCGACGAACGGGGCCGTGAGCGCGGATCTGCGCTACACGGTGTTCGGCGTGGGGATCTCGTCGGCGCGGTCCGGCGTGGACCTTGCGGCGCTCAATGCGTACGCGCCGACCTTCGGGCTTCCAATCGCGCCGGGGACCAACGCACCGGCGTCGAACCTGAGCCTTGACCTGAACGTGAGGCTGACGCAGGGGCGCGTGCGGCTCTCGTTCGTGAACCCGGGCTGCCGCTTCCTTGTGATGGCGGAGATCGGCGCGGAAGGCAGCAGGCATTGGAGCGTGATCGCCGACAGCGAGACGAGGCCCGTCCTGGACATGTCGATAACCGCCTGGCGGCGGATGTTCGGCAGGCGCGAGGGCGAGGACTTCTCCGTGCCCGTGGCGGTGATGGCGGCGGGGACGGGGAAGTGCGACGTGAAGTTCACGTACTGGACGGTCGTGGACGGCGAGTTCGCCGAAGATTCCGCCGTCCAGCGCATCACGGCGGTGCCGCCGCCGATGACGATAGACTACGACAGAAACGGAGTGCGCGATACCGAGGACATTCGCAAATGTATAGATGGAAACATTGCTTACTTCTGGAAGAACGATGACAGATGGAAGTGTGATGATGCGTTCGCGTCAAGCGATGCCTTGAACGTTTCCGATGACGTGGTGAACGGGCGCAACGACCTCGTAAACTTCCTCGCCCTTGCGATAGACCTCAAGGCATTTGCCGCAAATTGGGGAACCGACATTGTCAGGTATTGCTTGGAGACCGACCACGGCACCACCATGAGTAACGCCAAGATATCTCTTTCCGGCCTTGGATGGGATGAAATGGATAGCGTGGTTTTAGGGACCGGCACCGATGTTGGAGGTGCGCCGTTGCATCAGGCATCCGTGGCACGACTCGGCGACGGGACAAACCTGCCACCGTCTTTCGTTACGCTGTCGCAGCTTGATAGCGGCATTGTGCTGATGGAGTTCCCGGATCTGTCGCGATATGGCAGGCTTTACCTAAACGTGTATTCAAAGGCCAATGACGCCAAGCTTTTCTCGTCGGTCATTAATCTACATGTGGGCGAGGCGGAGCACATGGTCGCATGGGAGAACATACGAGGAGCCGCTGGAGGAACGGGGGGCGTTCCAACGCGTCACAATACGCAAGATTGGCCACCGGAAGCGCATCAGCCGGGGAACGTGGTGTTCGTGCACGGCTACAACATGCACGAGGGGAGCGAGACGAAGCAGTGGGCGATCAACGTATTCAAGAAGTTGTGGTGGGCGGGACTCGACAGGGGCTTTGTTGCGGTTCAGTGGCGCGGGAACGAGGGGCAGCTCATCGGTACAGACATTACGCCGAACTACTATGGGAATGTTCTGAACGCATTTGCGAGCGCAGGTGCGCTGAAAACGGCGATGGACGGATTTACAGGGCCGAAGTGGTTCCTTGCCCACTCGCTCGGCAACATGCTCGTGTCGGCGGCGATACAGGATTGCGGGATGCCTTACGAGAGGTACTTCATGCTGAACGCCGCCGTTGCGATGGAGGCGTTTGATGCGGCGTCTGGCGTCACGCAGGAATCCCACGACAACATGACGCCGGGCGATTGGACTCAATATGCTGATAGGGTGCGCTCGACGCACTGGTGGGAACTGTTTCCCGTGGACGATGGGCGGCGCACGCTCACATGGAAGGGGCGTTTTACTAATGTCACTAATATCGTCAACTTCTATTCGAGCGAAGATGAAGTTGTCTGCAACGGTGATGGGATTCCGAAGGATATCGGCAGGGAATATGCATGGTACAATCAAGAGACACGCAAGGGTTTGTGGCCCTTCATGTTGCACGAATACGAAGGAGGTTGGGCGTTCAATTCATACTATGATCTACCAACCTATACATGGGTAGGTGATCAACAAATTGTCGGTTCACGACCTCTTACACCAGCAGAGACCGACAATTTGACCGACGGAGATTTGAGACAGCATCCATTCTTCCTCGGTTTCAGCAACTCCGAGATGTGTTCTTCGACAAATGGCGCACTTGTCGCCACCAATTACCTCTACCGCGCGGAAATGCTCGCTTATGCGATACCGGCTGAATCCTATGCGGTGGGCTCGAATCCGTTGTCAAGCCAATTTTCAGGCGCTGAGAATTTCAACATGGCTGCTTTGTTTACGGATGGGAAAGACGATTTGCCGGCAAACGGTATTAATTCTGATGAAAAGTATCGTGATTGGCAACACAGCACTTTCGTGCAGCGCTCGTTCAAAAGGACAAGACAATTGTATCAAAAAATCATAGCAATCATTCAAGGAGGATTAGAACAATGAGAAGCATATTCACTGTTGTAACTGTGGTTTTCGTGATGAGCTCGGGCTGTGCTTCTGAATCGTTGAAGGTGCGAGTCTTGAATTGTGATGGTGATCCTGTGCCAAATGCAAGAGTAAGAGTTGGAGTCCCCGCGAAGACTGGATTTTGGGGAAGCAATAGCCGAAGTTACAAAGGTACGAACTACGAGGCAATGACAGATAGTAATGGCGTGGCTATGGTTCGGTTTAATTGTACAAGTTCTTTTTTCGGTTGGTCTGCTGAAGCGGATGGATTTTACAGGAGTGATGTTTATACGGAGAAGTTCAAAGATTTTGATGAACTATACATTCCACCCGCAACGTCCAAGGTTTTTCTGCATGAGCATGAAAAAATTGGCTCGGTTGTATTGTACAAGAAGAAGAATCCTCAGCCTATGTATGCCTATGGACTGTACGAAAGTCTTAAGGTCCGTTGGCCTCGTGAGAATGGGCGATACGGATTTGATCTTCGGCTTTTCGATTGGGTAGCTCCAAAAGGAAAGGGCGAGGTTGCAGATTTCTATTTTGTGCGCAATGTTGTTGATGGCAAGCCCGGTGAGTGTGTTGGCCACTTGGAGTTTGATGATAAGTGCGGGGCTTATGTTCGGAAGCAGACAGGCAGCAAGTCGTTCCCTTCAACGTATGGTGCTGAAACAAATGCCGTCTTCACGTCTCGTTTCCAATTCATGTTCTTAAATGACAAGGGAGGGATCAGCTATGGAACTATCATTGGGGAAGACGAGTATATGGTTTTGAGAACTCGCGTAAAATGCGATGACAAAGGCAACATTAAGGAGTCAAACTATTCAAAGATTCTTGGCCCGTTCGGCAAAGGGAAAGGTGGTGTAGAAACGATGGAAACAGTCTTCAATCCGCGTGTTAATGATCCCAACCTTGAGTTGGATTCCCCGAAGAATTTCGTCAAGCGCAATAGGTCATGTGCATACCCGCCATGAAGATGTAATTGTGGCTATGCTGATTTGCACTGAAATATCACTTGCAATAACGTATCATGTGGTGAACGGACGGCTCGATTTGGTGAACCTGTTCCCGGTGAAGCTCGACATGCACGAAATGTCAGGATGTAGGAAACGCAGTCCTTGCATATCCGTATTTAAAGCGCTGGAAAGATGCGAGGGCAAGAGGCTGGTGATTGACAATTCCATGAAGGCTTCTGAGGCGCTTCGAACATTGGTGCTTAATTGATCAAGCAGGGAACCTGGATAACACATGAAGAATCTGTTGAAGAAGATTGCGAGAGTATATTTCGAGAGCTGCTGGATTCCGGCGGTGATGCATGTCGTGTCGCTCTATGGATTGGGTTCTATAGTGTATTACAGTAACGAAACGCTCACGGCGGTGCCAGAAGTATTGCGACAAGCGATTTTATGTATGATATTTCCAATCATCGTTGCTACTTTTGTGATGATGTTGGTGTCGATGATTGTCAACATATGTAAACGGAGGTGGTGGTGGGGCGTTCTTGCATGTCTGTTTTGCATTGCGGGGAGCGTGCCAATCGTGATGTTTCTTCTGGTTGCTATGATGTTTTCGAAATGGGATGGGTAATGTATTTTCACGATGGGTTGTTCTTGTGTCGCGCAAATGGTATAATGCGCACCATCACGAGAAACATAAATCATAAAACGGAAGCGGCGATATGAAATGCCCAGGAAAGGATCGGAGAAAGATGCGACTATGCAAGATAGTGCTTGTCGTGATGGTTTCCACCTGCCTGCTCTTTAAGTTTTTTGACAAAAGAAAAGGCGAATACTTCCAGTCCACGAAAAGGGCCTATCGTTTGTTTGGAGTTTCAGGTGCCAGTTATGAACCTCAAAGGACCTTCAGCTGTTTGGAGGCGGGGCTTGTGACCCTTCCAACAGTGATTGGACCTGCATTCTTTTGGGTATATCGTCCCGTCTATGATACAATTGATCTTTTAGTCATCTCTCCGATATGGGACGTTCTTTGCTTGCCGTGGGACCATTATTTGAAACACAATTTCATATTCCATCTTAACCACTGATGATTCAAGCAAGTGGGATGTAATGCATGAAACTTTTTATACAGGCATTGAAAGAATATTGTGAGAGCTGCTGGATGCCTGCGGCGGCGCATTTCGGTTCGCTTGTTGGGATTTTCACTCTGTTGCATGTTTTCAGGACAATGTTTCCATATTATCCTTGGCCGCCAGAGCCACCGATTCAATACATCATATACTCGATTTTCTATGGTACTTATGTTATGATGCTGTCGCCGGTGATCATTAACCTATATAAACGGCAGTGGGGAATGGTTGTCGTTTCATGGCTGCTTTGCATCATGTTTGGCACGCCGTTTGCGCTTATCCTGTTGATTTCAGGAGGATCTTTTAGGTTTGATTAGGTGCGGAGAGAGCCTGGATTCGGGCTATGCGACATGGTTGATGGGTTGTGATTAGTTGCTCTCCCCCCCCCTGCCGGTTTTTTCGGCGGGGGTTTTATTTTGTCTTGGGGTTGTGGTATAATTGATGGCGTTTTGTGGAGGTAGGCTTGGGCCGAAACCGCAGAACTTTGGTGCGGCGGGGAGAAATCCGCCACGCCGAGAGTTAGCATCAACGCTGACAAGTCGTTCTACCAAAATACTGGACATATTTGTGGTTATTCCTGAGCGGCATGTAAGTGGAGATGCGCCCATAAGGGCGCATTTTCTCTTCATGTATTCAGGATGGCCTGTCCAGGGCTTTGGTAGAGTGCAGAAAAGAGTAAATTGCGCTCTCTTTTTATGCATCGGATATTCCGGCGGCGGTAACGAGCGCAGACCGCATGGCCGATGGCACCCGATAAGAAACCGAACACAGCGAAGAAAGGCGGCGGCGCATTCTGTGCGCACCCTGCCGCCCGCATAGTTCAATCGGCTAACAGGCTCTCCGCTTCCCTACTGCCATCATTCGGTTTTTCAAATGAACGAGGGGACCCCTTGCGGTAAGTGTGGAGGGTGTCAAGAAATAGGATGAACCAATGGAAGATTCTTCACACGCTCAGATGGTTTCCCTGATATGGAACATCGCCGACGATGTTCTGCGGGATGTGTTCCTTCGCGGACAGTACCGGGACGTGATCCTGCCGATGATCGTGCTGCGCAGATTGGATGCGCTCCTGGAGCCGACAAAGGCCGAAGTTGATGCGGAGGTCAAGGAGAACGGCGTGGATGCGGACGTTCTCTTTGACATCACGAAGCTGCCGTACTACAACACGAGCAAGTGGACGCTGAACATTCTCAAGGCTCAGGCCACGAACGACGAAAAGATACTGCTCGATAACTTCAACGAATACCTGCTTGGCTTTTCGGAGAACGTGCGCGACGTGCTCCGGAAATTCGGGTTCATTTCCAAGGATGGGAATACCGCCGCAGAGAAGGCGCAGAAGCTCTCCGACAACCACCGGCTCCTTTCCGCAATCGAACGCGTCACCGATCCGCGCATCAATCTCACCGACAAGCCGGTCAAGGGGCCGGACGGGTTGACGATTCCGCCGCTCGACAACATCGGCATGGGCAAGGTGTTCGAAGAGCTACTCAGACGCTTCAACGAAGAGAACAACGAGGAGGCCGGCGAACACTTCACGCCGCGCGACGCCATCATGCTTCTCACGCGGCTTATCTTCGAGCCGATCAAAGACAATCTCCCGAAGACATTCTCGCTCTACGATCCTGCCTGCGGTTCGGGCGGCATGCTGACAGAATCACAGCGCTATCTCACCGAGATACTTGGCGTTGATCCTGCCGCGATATTCCTCTCGGGCACCGAGGTGAACCCGGAGACCTACGCCATCTGCAAGGCCGACCTCATCATCAAGGGAACGGATTCCAACGGCATCAGGAACGGCAACACGATCACGCAGATCGAGAGGGTCTTCGCCGACGACCGCTTCGCCCAGAAGCGCTTCGGCTACATGATCACGAATCCTCCCTACGGCAAGAGCTGGAAGGAGGACAAGAAGAAGATCTATCATGACAGCGAATTGCTTGACGACCGCTTCCGCGTAAAGCTTGTCAACTTTGCAGGCGAGGAAGAGGAGGTCGACGCGACGCCGCGCACCTCAGACGGACAGCTCCTCTTCATTCTCGAAATGCTCTCGAAGATGACGCCGCTCGAATCCCAGCCGCAGGGCACGCGCATCGCGTCCGTCCATAACGGCTCTTCGCTCTTCACCGGCGACGCCGGCAGTGGCGAGTCGGACACGCGCCGCTACCTTTTGGAAAACGATCTTGTCGAGGCCATCGTCCAGCTACCGAACAATATCTTCTACAACACGGGCATCTCCACCTATGTTTGGATCATCACCAACAAGAAGGAAGGACGGCGGAAAGGCAAGATACAGCTCATCGACGCGTCCCAGGCCTTCGAGAAACTGCGCAAGAACCAGGGACAGCGCAACTGCACAATCGACGAGAAAAGCCGCGACAGGATCCTCACCGCGTATAGGACCTTCGAGCCGCGCGAGGCGACTGCCAACAATCCCGTCGAGAGCAAAATTTTCTCCAACGACGATTTCCGCTACTACTCGGTGACCGTGGAGCGTCCGCTCCGACTTCGCGCGCAGTTCACCGCGCTCAAGATCGACGCGCTCCGCCACGACGCGAAGGACATGGAGTTCTCGCAGTATCTCTACGCGACATTCGGCGAGAAGGTTTACCAGGGGCTTTCAGAAGCGGACAAGACGGCGGTCAAGGAATACCTTCAGGAAGCGGAGATCAAGAAGACCGACAAGCAGCTCAAGCCGTTCTTCGAGGCGGCGAAGTGGCGCGAACGCCGCGAACTGATGGAGGCGGCGAAGGCGATAAAGGAGCTCGTCGGCGAAGAGGTCTTCATGGACTACAACGCCTTTCTCGAAAGAGTGATCGACGCTGCGCCCAAGGGCGTAACAGTTGCGCAGTGCAAGGCCATTGCGCGTGCGATGGCAGAGCCCGATCCTGCCGCCGCGCGCGTCGCGAAGAGCGAGGTCAAGTCCAACGCCAAGGCGATAAAGGAGCTGGAGACGGTGTATGGCGTTCCCGAAGAGCGGCTTGCCGACTATGGCTACTTCCCGACCGACCGCGGCACATTTGTCTCGTATGAGCCGGATACAGACCTGCGCGACGGCGAGAAGATCCCCGTGAAGGAAGACATCTGGGAATACTTCCAGCGCGAGGTGAGACCGTATGCCGAGGATGCGTGGATCGATCTGCCGAAGACGAAGATCGGCTGCGAGATATCCTTCACAAAGCACTTCTACAAGCCCCAGCCCTTGCGGACGCTTCAAGAGAACGACGCCGACCTTCGCAAGACGGCGGAGGAAAACGCCGCCATTTTGAAGGAGCTACTGGGATGAATGATTTAAGCCACAAAGAACGCGAAGGTTTGTGGTTCGGAGAAGTGCCGCGAACTTGGAGTGTGAAGCGTCTTGCGAGTTACTTCTCAGAGCGGAAGGAAAAAGTTTCCGATAAAGAGTATCCTCCATTGTCTGTTACAAAGAAAGGTGTCTTGCCGCAGTTGGAAAATGTCGCCAAGAGTATGGATGGTGACAATAGGAAGTTGGTTAAGAAGGGAGATTTTGTTATAAATAGTCGTTCTGACAGAAAGGGGTCGAGCGGGGTTTCTTTGCATGATGGATCTGTTTCATTAATCAACATAATACTTCAACCTCGTAATTCGCTTTGCGGAGAGTATTGTAACTACTTGCTCAAATCTAAAGCATTTATTGAGGAAAACTACCGGAATGGACGTGGCATCGTGGCCGACCTGTGGACAACGCGCTACGATGAAATGAAGATGATTAAAATTCCTCTTCCCCCATTCCCCGAGCAAGTGGCGATTGTAAAATATCTTGATGCGAAGACGGCTAAGATCGACAAGGCGATTGAGGCGGAAGAGAAGATGATCGCACTGTTGCAGGAGCGCCGCGAGATCGTGATAAACGAGGCCGTGGGCGGCGGAGAGGATTTTAACGCAGAGGCGCAGAGAGGCGGAGAGCGCAGAGGGTGGGAGGTGAGGCGACTGAAGAGTCTGCTAAAGAAACCACTTCAGTATGGTGCAAATGAAGCGGCTGAAGAATCTGATTGCTCGCATCCGCGTTATATTCGAATAACTGACATTGATGATAGTGGTAAATTAAGAGAGGAAACATTCCGGTCGTTGCCGATGGAGAAAGCAAAACCGTATATACTTGAAAAAGGCGATTTGCTTTTTGCAAGAAGCGGAGCAACAGCAGGAAAGTCGTTTTTATTTCAAGAAGATTATGCAGCATGTTTTGCAGGTTACTTGATTCGAGCTTCGATGACTATGGCAATTAACCCAGAATACCTTTTCTATTTCACGCAATCAGGTGACTATCGCCAATGGAAAGAGGCTGTTTTCATTCAAGCAACAATTCAAAACATTAGTGCAGAGAAGTATTGCAATCTTCCCATCCCGCTCCCTCCACTTCCCGAGCAGGCAGTGATTGTGGAGCGGTTGGATCGAGAGACGGGGAAAATCGACCGGGCGATTGAAGTGAAGAGGCGGCAGATTGCGCTCTTGCGCGAGAGGCGTGAAATCATCATCAACGAAGTCGTGACAGGAAAGGTCAAGGTGGCGTAGATGAGCAAAACAAGCAACACATCCGAGCAGTCGTTCGAGTGGCAGATCGAGAAGGCGCTTGTCGGCTCCACGCGCGAGGAGCGCGGCGAAAGTGCCGACGTTGCCGCGCAGTCGCCGGCGGAGGATCGTTTCTTCTGGGGCAAGCCGTCCGACATGGACAAGACCTTGGCCATCGACCTGCGGCGTCTGTGGCATTTTCTTGACGCCACGCAGGAGCGCACGCTGAAAAGCTACAAGGGACACGCACCTTTCCGCGAAGCGCTGCCGATGGTCATCTCCAACAACATCAAGACCTTCGGCGTGCTGGAGATTCTGCGCAGGGGCGTCGATTTCGAGAACATCCATCTTGACCTCTGGTATCCGCGACCGGGTGCGGGGGACAGCGCCAAGGCATGGGAGGACTTCAGGAAAAACGAGTTCTCCGTCACGCGCCAGCAGACGTTTTCGCAGAGCCATCCCGGCGACGAGATCGACATGGCCGTGTTCGTGAACGGGATTGCGCTCTTTACCTTCGAGCTGAAGAATCCGTGGACGGGGCAGACGGCGCGCTACAACGGGCAGAAGCAGTATCGCGAAGACCGCGACCCGCGCGAGCCGCTCCTGAACTTCGGGCGGTGCCTTGCGCACTTCACGGTGGACAAGGACGAGGTGTTCTTCACCACGCGCCTTGCGGGGAAGAAGACGGCGTTCATGCCGTTCAACAAGGGGTTGCCGGACGGACAGGGCGCGGGGAACCCAGACAACCCGGACGGCTTCAAGACGTCCTATCTGTGGGAACGCGTATTGACGAAGGTGACGATCGCGGACATCATCCAGAACTACGCGCTCTTCGACTACGGCGAGGCCAAGACCGGCAAGAAGGTGCCGCATGTGATGAAGAACGCGAAGAAGCTGATCTTCCCGCGTTACCATCAGCTGGACGTGGTGGACGCGCTCCTTGAAGATGTGGCGGAGAATGGTGTCGGCAAGCGGTATCTCATCCAGCATTCCGCCGGATCGGGCAAGAGCAATTCGCTGACATGGCTTGCGTACAAGCTGATCGGCGTGTGTCCGAAGTCGGAGGGCGCGAACCGGGCGAGGGGGCTTGACCGGCCGCTCTTCGACACGGTGCTCGTCGTGACGGACAGGCGCATACTCGACCGGCAGATAACCGACAACATCAAGGCGTTCGGCCATTCCGCCGGGATCGTCGCTCACGCCGACTGCTCAAACGATCTCAAGACGGCCATCGAAAACGGCAAACGCATCGTCATCACGACGATACAGAAGTTCCCGTTCATCTGCGGCACGATCGGCGACATGTCGGGCAAGAACTTCGGAATCATCATCGACGAGGCGCATTCGTCCCAGGGCGGCGTCGCGGCGGGGAAGATGAACGCGGCCATGCAGAAGGACGCGGACATGGAAGGCGCCGACAC
>JAEEGL011341222.1_pt1 | contig 11356 bp, 10 predicted proteins | sample 9134231 | NCBI WGS metagenome assembly JAEEGL01 (sample SAMN16246548, study PRJNA631951) | gut metagenome | biome: gut microbiome; feature: rumen; material: fiber-attached | host: Bos | place: Iran: Karaj | collected 2018-10
ACCATTGTTATCATAAACAAGATACATTTTCTTCATCGTGCTGGAAGACGCAGCGAGAGTACCTGTATAATCTGTATCATTATAGCGAACAACAACGCCTTGCGGGATATTAGCAACAACGGGAGTCGCATCGCCCTTCCAAGCGACCACTATAGACATGCCATCTATGCTTGAAATAGCGTCTGTTACGTATGTATAAACTTGACTGGCTCTTGCAAGACCAGTGTCAGACTGTGAAATAGAAGATGCTACACCTTCATATGCGGCGTTATTTAATCCGTGAATATTTACGGTCTGTGTACTACCGCCAGACGGTGTTACAGTAAACGCACCATTTGTAGAACCTTCTGCGAATGTATAGGTTAAGCCAGCGCTTATTGCACTACCTATCTGCGTCCACTCTGTTGTACCATCCATCCATTTGCTGGTGGAACTATTCCAAGTCGGTGTATGTGTGTAGTCATCAGGGTTACCAGCATTAACAAGTTCTTTATTAAGTGCAACAACATAAACTTCACTGTCATTAGCGTTTTTCTTGACTAATCTGTAGAAAGTGTTAGTCGGTGCTGTTTGACCTTTCGCCCAGTTATACACATCGCCTGCAAGAGATGTAGTATATGGAAGCGAGTTAAACGCTGTTGTACCGTCACCAACTTTGAGAAGTATGGAAGGTGGTGTCTTTACAATCCCACTTGGGTTTGTACCACCATTCGGAACTTCTACAACGGCAACTTCACCGCTTAATAGTACTGGATTCGCTGTTGACCAGTTCGATAGTGTGTCATATTTTAGCTTTATTCTTGTCTTTAATTCTTTAGTTGCCATTAATCCCATCCTCCATTGCGATTACCACATTCTAATAAGAGTTCATCGCCTTCAGTTTGTACTAATTTATTACAATTTAAACTATTGATTTCCATTGTCCCATCACTACCGTCAACGGAAATCATATTCTCACCTGTTGATGATAGTACAACACCCAACGCAGATGTCGTTGCTATTGGGATATTTACGGACTTATCCGATGTGTCCACTGGCAGAGCCATACTGTTTATTTTAATTACCTCTATTACATTCGGCTCGCCACCTGGCTCTAAATCTTCTAATTTTTCTTTAAGAGCATCTGTGAAGTTGTTATCTGTGTGAACATAATTTGCATCTTGAACAAAACTGCCATCATTCAGTAAATCGGTAAGTTTTGTAGGCACAAGAATATTTGCCACGCCTTCTGTTGCTATTGTAACGCCATTACGCTGTATTTCGGTGATAGTTCCCGACCCAGAGGCACTTATTGAATTTGCGAGGTCATCTATCTGCACCTGAATATTGTCTTTTAAGAACCGTAAGTTACTTATCTCTTGTGGCGTAACATCGCCAATATGTGTGTCTTCTGCTAAATGTGTGTTAACAAGTACATTTAGCGAACTGACTGTTAAATCCGCAACGGAGTTTTCCGACTCTGGGCTATAGAGGCAGCCTAATATAATGGGCTTGCCTCTATCGTTATCCTCAAAGCCGACAAAAACCACATCTCCAACACGGAGATTGGGCTGAGCGCCTGATATAGTACATACAGTCGCGCTACTTAAATCATCTGTGGGAACGGAAATCGTGCCAATCGGCATCCCGTCATACACAGGTAATCTGACTTTGGCGGTGTACGTATCTATAATTTTTTCAACTATTCCTTTTGTTATCAAATACCCATCGCCTCATCTTCCATTTAAAGCGGTGTGCCAACGCTGGCAGTTATTGTATCTGCACCGACCCTTGTCAGCGAAAGCGTTGTTCTGTAACCACTGCCGTCTATTATATCTTGCTGTCTTGTAATTATATACAAACCGCTTGATATATGCTTATTGCCGTAAAACAAAACATTTATCTTCACATAACTCATTAATATTGCTGGTCTTATAAGACCTTTTAATGTCATTGTTGCGGTTATCGGGAACTGTGTCATTTTAGTCCACCAATCTTTATCTGCCTCTGTAGTGTACTGTAACGGACGAGAGGTGGTGATATTTGGTGAATACACAGTCTCTAACTCACCAGAATCATTTATACGATATGTGTAACTTGACTGATTTATCTCTTTAGAGTAATCGTAAAGAATTGACCAAGTTTCGTTATTGTTTATTTGGAAACTTGTTACCAAGTTAGCGCCAGGATAACCAATGTCTACCTCGAAGGTATCCAAAGAATTTAGCAGAGGAGTGCCCACTAATACTTTCGTAATTTTGAAGTACGGTCCAGGCAATTCTCCAGTTTTTGTGTCTACAATTGTCAAGTGATACGCACTATTTTTCATCTCCGTGTTGCCCGTATCAGACAAACTTGTCATACAGTTCACAAGATAGTTCAAATAGTCCACGACATTGATTTTTTGCTTTGCCTCTATCTTGACAGGTCTGTCATCGCCCGCAATTAAGCCGAGTTTCTTCACATCACTTTCTTTACGCATACCATAAAAGATATCATACAGACCATATGAGCGATTCTTCAGTAACGACCATATTACCTCGCTCGGCTGTTTAGAAGAATAGGCTGGGAAGTTGTATGAGCCAGCCCTCAAAGCAAGTGATGAACTTGTGCAGGATATGTTATAGGTAATGCGTGAAGAACTGAAGTCCACGCCAGATGTGACCTTTGTTATTATTGCCTCTTCTTCACGATATATAAAGGACGGTGATGACCAATCACCATAACTTATTGTTATTTTCCTCGTATTTGCAACAGAGCCAAAGACCTTATCCAACATATTTGGGTCATCGTTCTGTGTAATACCGTATTCCATCTGTATTGTATAAGTATTCACTGCACCATTAACTTTTACAATACTTATAGATTTCATAAAATTCGGGAAAGTTACTTTCGTGCTCATTTCATTAATATACTTTTTATCACAATGACCAAAAGTATACTTCCCTATTTTAACTATAATAAACGGCGATTCAACAAGTGAGGGAGTTGAAAGTAAATTCACTGAATCTCACCTGCCTTTATTCCTCAAATTCAATAGCAGAAAATGTAGGAACTTTAATTCTATCACCAATTTTGAGAGAAATGTACGGGTCTCTGATTCTATTGAAATCAGCAATCACCCAATAATATGTAGGATTATTATAATATTTGAGCGATATAATATCCAGCGTATCATTCTGCTCCACAATGTGAATGATATATGGAGTGCTATCCTTTAGGTGTGCAGTAGTACCATACACATACTTATTGTCAACAGTATGATAATAATAGGGGAAATTTGTATAGCGTGAATATCCATCATAATTTCTATAAGATTTATCAACTAATACATCCATTTAATCACCCCTTAATATCTCGTCATCTCACGCGATGATAGCCCACCGCCACGAGAACCACCAGCAGCGGAACTGCCTCCGCTGAAACCAAGTGAGCCACTTGTCGAGACTTTCCACAAGTTACGCTCCAATGTGGTACTTAACCCCCTGTAACTACCTGCCAGCATTACTGTATCGGCATCATATGGGTCTACTTCTGACACATTAAAACTAATGTCTACAATGCTGTACTTATCCTTACCGTTTTTATCGGTTATGATTGGCAGTTGATATGTAAGCGAAACAGAACCGTTTACAACACCTTTTATGAATATGTCATCACCGAATCTCACTGCCACCATAGGTGGGTTAACCATTTTCTCTGCATCACCGTAACGAGGTATGACCGCAGCCTGAATCTGCTTTATAATAGTATCCACATAGTCATCACCCATTTGAACAGTCGCATTACTTCTCTGCCAATTTATCTGCGTCATTAATTCTCTCTGTAACTTGAGACTTATCTGTACAGAGCGAGGACCAGAATTTTGGTAAGAATAAATGGGTGCGGAACGAGATAATGGCGTTGTAGAGGCAAATGATGCCGACATTGAATCTGACACAGATTCTGGGTAAGTTGGAAGAACAATAAATGTATCCGTATGATACATATACATATAGTTATCTATCATATTGAATGTTCTTCCGCTTGTGCTAAATGTATCTATTGGGCGTGTTGAAGTAGTGGTAGTTTTTGGTGGTATTTGAATGTTAGCCATTACACCTCTAACCCCCTTGTGATGAATCTCTCTATATTCTTATCAACAAATCCGTTGATATCAATTTTACCCATCTCATCAGTTTTCTTATCTACCATATATCTATTGAATATTTCTGCACGAAGCGTATTATCCCACACACCACCGATTTTGGACTCGATGCCAGTATATTTACGAACACGCTCTATATTCTGCCATATCGGGTCAATACTATCTATTACATTAAGTAATAAATATTCAATAAGTCTATCACTAAATGCATAATTTTTACCATCGTCATAATTAAGAAGCGAGAGTTGTGTGAGTAGGACACTGTTCAGTTGCTGTGGACTAACCTTATCAATATCCTCAATATTGAATGTTTTCTCCGCACCGCAGTCCGTATAATCGCCCTCAAGCACAACAATAGACGAGTGGTTGTCCGATGGCAACTGTATTACAAGATACAGATATCTCTCATACTCACATATTGTATTCTCATCAATCCCCTGTTCTTGACTACCACATGCTGAACTTATCGAGTAGAGGAACGGTCTGTTGAAGTCAGTTCTAATAGACTTATTAAGCACATTACCGCTATCCTCCTTCATCACATTAGTGACTATACCAGTTCTGCCCTGACTAAATGATGCCGCAAGCATTCCGAGATTTCCGTGAATAACGGATTTAATCAAGACGGGGGAACTACAGTTTATTGCGACTGTATATGTGGTGTCAAATTTTATAGGCACCATGATAGTTTTATACATATTTTTAGTGCGGAGACGATACGCCTTATCGCCAGATTGATAATACCCAACAGGCGATGCCTCATCTAAATAGAAATCGGATGCTGTTGTGCCGTTATAGCAATTATAGAACGGCATCAAATCTATACCGTAGGAATTACGCATACACCGTAAGTACTGCCCCAAGAAATAATGTGTATCTGGGTCATAGTAATCTGATTTCGATACGAATTTTTCGCAAAGAGAGATGTCATCGTCACCAAATACATACGGTTTAATTATTTTATACTTCGCAGTAACAAAACCAGAGTGTAACTTCAGCGAATCTGATACGAGTATCGAATCGGATGCTAATATAGGCTCGTTATATGCGTCCCAGAGCGTACCAGATTGCGTACATTCAATTATATTGTTTTGGTATATATATCTACGACCTTTAACTAATCGTTGATTACCGACTGCTACAGGCAGTCTGGGAATAGGTGTACTTTTAATCAACGATTTTATAAACTTACTCTCAATAGTATTAGTAAAAAACTGTTGCAAAATTATAACCCCCCAAACTGCTCAATTCTCGCAAACTGATTATTATCGAAGAATGTATTAATGGTATCGTTCTGCACTTGAACATTAACATTTTCTTCCATCAATTTACGAATAAGGTCACCGAAGCTATATCTATTACCTTCCGATTCAAAGGAGAGTAACGCCGAAAGCTGTTCCGCTGTGATACTATTACCACCACCGGCACCACCACCGAAGCCGCCGCCGAGTGCAACATCTGCACCAGTAATGTGGACATTTATCGACCTACCGCCCGCTTCGTCGCTTTCGGTTTCGAGACCAAATATTGTTGGTAATACTGAATTACTCATAAATGCTGGCATTGATTCTGCGTCTTTTGTCACGCCAGGCAACAACGCCTCTGCAAATTTATCGAAGTTTTTATTACGAACAAGAATCTCTTGTTGCTGACCTTCTTCAAATAGTGCTTCATAAAGGTCATTTATCGTCTTATTCTTATCAGCATCAGGCATCGTAGTTTCAGCCATCTCATTTGCTTCTTCAACCTGTTGCTGTAAGCCAGCTTGTTTAATATCAGACGATGCACCACTTGCGGTTGCCCTTGCGCTCAATGATGTACCCATTCCAACGGGTGAAGTCAGGCTCACGCCTTGTCCTCTGCTTGTTGTCTGTGTGGCATTCCATGTGCTAAATATATCGCCAGCAAGACCACCAGCACTACCGAGCGAATTTACTATATCGCCAATCATTCCTAATGTAGAAGCACCGATAATGCCTAGCTTAACGAAATCTTCCACATGGAAAGCAGTTAAATCAAGGAAATTACCGAACCAGCCAATGTTGGGAAGAGGTATACCGCCTGTTGCTTGGGTGATTAAGTTCGTAACAAGCCACATCGGATACAGCACGGAACTATCCGCTATACCCTGTGCTTGTGCAAACGATAAGTTCTCGAACACATTGCTAATCTGCTCAGACATACTTGTACGACTGCTGACTTGGGTGAACTGCGTATACAGTTCTCTCATTGAAGCATCATACGGTAGCATTGATTTTGCGATATTATTTATATCTTGATTAGTTAAATTCTGAATAGCCGCTAAATCAGAAAGCGACATATCAAATATGTCCCCATAAGCCGCTTTAACAACTCTCGAATCAGAATTGGTTGCTATTTCCTTCAGATATTCAACCATGCTCTTCATCAAACTGTTGAGTTGTGAAGAATCAAGACCGTTCAGTAATGCTTCTGCATAGTCCACATCAGGGCTACGCGAAGCGCTCATTGCAAGAAGCGTTTGAAGCGGGGAGTTTCCAGAAAGTCCTTGAACATTGCCTGTGGCGAGCATATTGATACCGCCAGCAATGCTTGTTACTGCTGCATCTGATAAGCCAAGTGAATATAGAGAACCCAACCATTTTTGCAGTACATATTCAAAAGCAGTAGAATCCTTATATGATAACTGTGAGCTTGCATCTAATATTGCACCTTGGACGGTGTCATATACATCACTAAGGTAGCTTGTATCAGAGAACATACTGTTCAAGAATTTTGTCAGATACGATTCCATAGCCAAACGGGATGCTGTTGTATCTGCTTGCTGTAAACGAATGATTCTCATTAAATTGGAATCAAACGCATTAAATGTTGTTGCAATTTTATCAGAAATGGTGGCTAGGAAAGCCCTCTCCTCAACATTGTACGCAATACCAGATTCAACTAGTTTTGACAGGTTGTCCAGTGTCTTCTTATAGGAGACAAATGGACTCATTGCAATATTCCCGCTCAATGTCCCAAGTATGTCGCCGTAGCCACGGGAGTAACCTTGCAACCTCGCCATCATCGGTGACTGAAAACTCTTAATAAATTCAATCCCAGAATCAACCGCATTTATAGCAGTCCTTAGCGTATTGGCAATTGCGTTAGACAGACTCTTTACAAGACCAGCAATGAATCCGGCTTCATCAGCCTCTTTTTTCTTTCTCTTTGCTTCCTCTTCTGCCTGTGCGATTTTCTGCTCATCGCCGGATGCATATGCTGCTGCAAGTCTGTCGGCGGCTTCATCGGCTTCTTTCCTCTTGCGGTCAGCCTCTTCTCTTTTGCGGTCAGCCAGAGATGCTGTGCCGAGCGCTTTCTGTGCCTTCAACCTGCCCTCATTTAGTGCTTTTTCGGACTTTTCAATCCGTTTTGCGGCTTCCGCTGACTCCTTACGATTCAGTGCCTCCTGTTCGGCATATTTTGCAATTATCTCGGCTCTCTTTTCAATTGGAGCCATTGCCAGTTCTATTTGCTTGTTCTGCTCTTCCTGGTCTCTGGTCTGCTCAAGTAAACGCAGTCTGCGTTCATCATACGCCTTTTTTTCAGCCACATCTAGATTCTTGTAATAATTCTTTTGGTAAGTGTCCTCTATCTGTGCAGCGCGTTCCGCAGTCTGTTTTTTCAACTTAAGTTCTTCCTCTTGCATTTCCTCAAGTTGTTTTTTCTTACGGTTATTCTCCCGCTTAGCCGATGATGCTTCGGCACCTTCCATCTTTTTGATGGCTTCTTCCCGTGCTTTTATCTCATCATCAAGAGCCTTTATCTGTGCTTCTCGCGCTTTTTTATTCCTTTTTCTATCAAGTTCTTCAATGATATCATTTATATGACGCTCGCTAGCTATAATGATTTTTTCTCTTTCTCCGATAGAATACTTGAATGCCTTTAGGTCAATGGAAGACAACCCACTTGTCTCCGCATTGACCTTTAATATATCATCCTGTATGAAGTTCGCCATTGTGTGTTACCTCATTACTTTTTGCGTTTTGCTTTTAGAGCATCATTCAACTCTTTTTGTTTGCGTAATTCTTCCGTAATAAATTCTAACAGGTACTTTCTCTCTAATGGTGTCACGCTCGCCAAATCAGTGTACGATGTGTGACAGTGTTTTGATATTAAATATCTTTCCTTAACTATTTCTTTTAATCTGACTGGTCCGTAATCACGACCATCAGATGTTAACGGTGGGTCTAAAAAATTCGCCCGTTGCGCGAAAGGAGCTTTGGTAGTCCAGTCCGCAAACATCACAAGTGTTATCTAAGACTGTATTAAGCCCTACCCTTTCGTTTAATTTCTGTGCATAAGCAACAATTTGGTTGGTATCCATCATCGGAAGGTTGCGAACGAATTCCGATTTACGCACTGCATCAAGTTTTTCCCCATCAACAGTATCTATCATCGATTCAACGGAAAATAAAAATGCAGGGTCACCACCAATGTCAGGTGATTTCTTACGGAGTTCTTTCGCCCGTACTGAAATGTCATCCAACATTCTTGGTGTCTGCATTAACAGTTTGATGTGATGTTTTGACCTCGGTAAATCAAGTTCAAAATATTTATTCAAATCATCTGTGTAAGTGAAGACTTCCATCTGGTCAAGCTTGACTGTTCCAGTACTCTGACTGCCACAATATGGGCAAGTTGATACGAGTGAGTAGGATGTGCCATATGTCACTATTCTCAACTTATGTAACAAGAACTGATAATCACCTAAACACATATCATATGCAGATATGCCAGGTTTATCGAGCAAGCAATCATCTATAATGTCTGCCATAACCTTGTAAGGTCGTTCAGACGGATTTAGTCTTCTCATTTCATCTTCCGTAGTCATCGACCTAAGTGTGATATCAGGGTTTATCTTTCTGTCGCCATATACTTTTCCGAGAGAAGGGAGGGTATATGAGCCTATAAGTGCGTTGTTTTCCATTTGTACAAATCTCCTTTATAATTCTTCTACTGGAGAAATGTACCTTAAAAATTTATTACGTTTTTCTGAATCCCCATGCTCTTGCGAGTTTGGGTATAATTTGTTTTGAAAGTTTATCGTACTCTTTACGAACCTTATCCTGGATTTCCAAGTAAGTGTTGCTATCGCAGTCCAACTCTCCTTCGAGAAATCCAGAATAATCGTTATCATATATCTCATCAGCGAGGACACCGTTGCACTCCTCCACTGCTTGAGGCTCAATTTCAATATACACTCTTTTGTCATCCTTACCAGTTAGCGTAACCATATAGTAAGAAAGTTCGGGATTTATGTCGTACTCAATTTCTTCTTTCATCCCAGAGAAAAAATCGTTGGCAGTAATGCTATCCATTTTAACTGTGCTAATCGAATATGATTCAACAAGTTTTTTCTTAAATATTTTTACTCCCATAATTAAATCTCCTCTTCATTATCAAAGAGCGACATCTGATTCGGGTCTTCTCCTCTATCTCTTGCAGTAAACTTCTGACCGCTCTTATTACCTTGAGCAAAGCGACCTTTATCGTCTCGGTCATCCTGCTTGTTTGCCTTGTTAAGAGTGTCTTTGCCAGTCTTGGCGTATTTTCTGCCTGTATCGCCAAACTGCATTTGAACAGGCTCTTCATAAGGCTTCTGATAAATAGCGGGATACATTATATCGGCATATACTCGTTGGTAATTCTTTTCCATATATTTAATGTAGTTATATATAACCGATGCTACCTTCATCAGCCAGCTGTTGTTTGAGAGCACTAACAGCACATGCTTGCAAGCGCTTCCTAATGTGTCGTGAGGATTGGTTATGTTTGAAGGTATGTTCTGCGGGTCACCCACACCACTATAATTTGTAGTGCTTTTCCCAGAGGAGAACCCCTTGTCTTTCCACCTTACATTACGCCCGTCGAGTGCTGCGGTGTTTATTCTGTTCCGCGTTGCCCAATAACCGAATCTAAAATAAAAGTCCGGGCAACTGCAGTTTATAAACACATCATCTTTATTGAATCCTGTAAGAAGTGATTTTACAATCACCTTGAGATTTAGCACATCGTTATTTCTTTTCAGCTCATCGTGCAATATGTCGAGAAAACCGCCAAAGGAAATTCTGACAACATAGTTATCAGTTTCCCCTGCAACATTTATATTAACAGATAAAATATTGTCTTTGAAGAGCTTGTTCATATCTATTGAATTGAACTCTTTAACAGAATTTGCAACACGAGATTTAGTGCGTCTTTTAAATCTCTGTCTGCCCTTTTGACTGCTCTTTGATTTATTTAACAGGTCACTACGAGAGTCTTCCCGTAAAATTCCAGACACTATTTCACCTACTTTTTGTCAATTTAATAAATTACTGTGAGATGGCTACATACCGTAGCCATCTCACTATAAACTTTCTGTAAAATATTACAGTGTTTCAGACATATCTATTTCTGCACGGTCATATTCAATGGTCGCACTAATAGAATGTTTGCCGTTGTTTTCTTGGTTGTAATCGGATTCCGAAAGAGATGAAATCCAGCAACCGTGAAGTCTCCACTTACGGACCTGTTGATAATCAGGCGTATACTCTATGAGATATGCATCTTTCTTGTAGTCAGACATTAAGCCGACTTTTTCTGTCTTAACATTATATGACAGATTTTGCCAAGCCATAAGAACCGCTTTGGTGTCAGCGCCAATATAGTCATTAACAGTAAGTGTGCCAGCGTTGAATGTGGGAACACCAGCCGCTTTAACAACACTGTTACCTCTGCGGATTTCAATAGCATTCTGCGAGAAGTGAGGGATAGGTGCAGATACAACCGACACTCTTAACACTTCCTGTGCGTTAACAATTCTTGCATTTGCTTCATCGCCAATCGCACCTGCTCTGAGAATGTTGTCAATGTCTGTAACAACGAATTCAAAGTTATTCTCTCTTTGAATTTCATAGAGGTTGGGGTTATCCGCAAGAACATAAGTACCTTGAGGTTTCGCAGTCTGCGTATTTATTGTAGACTGCATATCAATTCCGTTTATTCTAATTGACATTGTAATTATCTCCTTTTCTTATGTTGTAGCAGTGATTACGATACACTGACTTCTTCATCACTGATTACAACAGTAATCTCGAAGGATTCAACTGCGTAAAGCGGATAAAGCTTGATGTTAGCAACAACTTTTGCTTTCTCTGTGGTAACGCCTCTTATTACCTTGTAACCACTTAAGCCTTGTCCAGAAAGCATCTGGTCAAGAAGCGGGGT
>JAEEGL011661260.1_pt1 | contig 11356 bp, 8 predicted proteins | sample 9134231 | NCBI WGS metagenome assembly JAEEGL01 (sample SAMN16246548, study PRJNA631951) | gut metagenome | biome: gut microbiome; feature: rumen; material: fiber-attached | host: Bos | place: Iran: Karaj | collected 2018-10
CTTCGGCCGGCTGTCCCTGGCCCGGGCGCTCGCCCCGGCCGTGCGGTACGCCGCCGACGGGTTCCCCTGCGCGCCCAACCTGAGCCGGGCCTGGAGCGGCGACGCCGCCAAATTCCGGACCGAGCTGCAGGGCCCCTGCTTCGACGAGTGGTTCCGCGTCTTCGATCCCGACGGCAGAGGCGTCGAGGCCGGCGAGCTGATCCGCCTGCCGGACCACGCGGCCACGCTGGAGGAGATCGGGCGCACCGGCGGCGAAAGCTTTTACACCGGCGACCTCGCGCGGCGGATCGACGCTGACAGCCGGCGGTTCGGCGGGTATCTCCGCTATGAGGACCTCGCGGCCCACGAGGCGGTCTGGGTCGAGCCGATCCGCGTGAACTACCGGGGGTACGACGTGTGCGAGATCCCGCCGAACGGACAGGGCATCGTCGCGCTGATCGCCCTCAATATCATGAAAGAGTTCTCCTTTCCGGAAAAGGACTCCGCCGAGACCTGCCACCGCCAGATCGAGGCCGTCAAGATGGGCTTTGCGGACGCGTTCCGCACCGTCACCGACCCGGACCGCATGACCTTCGACTATCGCCGGTTCCTGACCCCGGAGTACGGCGCGGCGCGGGCCGCGGAGATGACGGACCGCGCGCAGATCTGGACGGACCGGACCCCGCCGAAGAGCGGCACGGTCTATTTCTGCTGCGCGGACGGAGAGGGCAACATGGTCTCCTTCATCCAGTCCAACTATTCGGGCTTCGGGTCCGGGATCGTCGTGTCCGGCACGGGGATCGCGCTTCAGAACCGCGGCTCGGACTTTTCGCTGGACCCCGCCCACGTCAACTGTCTCCAGCCCGGCAAGCGCACGTATCACACCATCATCCCCGGCTTTCTCATGAAGGACGGCAGGCCGGTCGGCCCCTTCGGCGTGATGGGCGGCTATATGCAGCCGCAGGGCCACGTCCAGGTGGCGGCCAACTTCATCGACTTCCACATGAATCCTCAGCAGTCGCTGGACGCCCCGCGCTGGCAGTGGCGGCGGGACGGCGTCGTCACCGTGGAGCCGGATTTCGACCCGGCGCTGGTCCGGGGGCTGATCGAGCGGGGACACGACGTCCGCGTCACGCCCAACGTCGCCTCCTTCGGCCGGGGACAGATGATCGTCCGCCTCGAAAACGGCGTTCTGGCGGGCGGCACGGAGTCCCGGGCGGACGGCAACATCGCCTGCTTCTGAAAAGCGGATCCCGTGCAAAGCGCAGTTTTTCAAAACGCCGCGCGGCACTTGACAGGGGAAAAGCGACCTGTTATAATCATAGTATGAAAACCGTACTGATCAAAGAGGACATCCTGTCCCGCAACAACGAGCGCGCCCGGGACGTGCGCGCCCTGCTGCAGAAAAAGAAGATCTTTTACGTCAACCTGATGTCGTCTCCCGGCGCCGGAAAGACCACGCTTCTGACCCGGCTGATCCCGGCGCTGGGGGATCCGCTCCGCGTCGGCGTGATCGAGGCGGACATCGACTCCGACCGGGACGCCGTCGCCGTCGAGCGGGCCACCGGCGCGCGGACGATCCAGATGCACACCGGCGGCGCGTGCCACATCACCTGTCAGATGAGCCTGGAGGCGCTAGAGGCGCTGGGCACGGACGGGCTCGACGTGATCTTTCTCGAAAACATCGGCAACCTCGTTTGCCCGGCGGAATTCGACACCGGCGCGAACATGAATCTGGTGCTGCTGAGCGTACCGGAGGGAGACGACAAGCCCCTCAAGTATCCGCTGATGTTCGAGGTGGCCTCCGCCGTGGCGGTCACCAAGCTGGACGTGGCGCCCATCTTCGATTTCGACCGGGCAAGGGCCGAGAAAAACGTCCGCCTGCGGAACCCGGACGCGCGCGTGTTCTTCCTCTGCGCCAAAACGGGCGAGGGCGTGGCCGAGCTGGCGGAGGCCATCCGCGCGGGGATCCGGGACGCGAAGCGCTGATCCCCTTCTGATCAACATTTTTCCGGGGGCCACATGCAGAAAGTCAAAACCATCCTTTTGTCGAAAAGCGTCTTCGAGGACAACGACCGCGCGGCCGACGGTCTGCGCGCCCGCCTGCGCGCCGGGGGCGTGACGCTGGTGAACGTGATGTCCTCTCCGGGCAGCGGCAAGACGACGCTGCTCACCGCGCTGATCCGCCGGCTCGCGCCGCGTTTCCGCATCGGCGTTCTGGAGGCGGACATCGACTCCGACGTGGACGCCGTCACCGTCGCGCGGGAGACGGGCTGCCGGTCCGTCCAGCTCCACACCGGCGGCATGTGCCATCTGGACGCCGGCATGACGGCCCAGGGGCTGGACGAGCTGGGCGGCGGGCTGGACCTCGTCTTCCTCGAAAACGTGGGCAATCTGGTCTGCCCCGCCGAGTACGACACCGGCGCCGCGTTGAACGTCGTGATCCTGTCCGTTCCCGAGGGGGCGGACAAGCCGCTGAAATACCCCCTGGCCTTCGAAAAGAGCGATCTCGTGATCGTGAGCAAGCTCGACGCGCTGCCCTATTTCGACTTCGACCTCGAGCTGTGCCGGGAGTACGTCGGCGCCCGCAGCGGCCGCGTCGAGGTGATCCCCGTCTCCGCCAAGACCGGCGAAAACATGGAAGCGTTGGAAAACTGGTTCATTCATAAATTGACTAGGGTGTGAGTCTATGCCGAAACAGAGCAAAGCGGTCGTCAGCAAGTATCAGAACGAAAAGGACCTGCAGAAGAGTTATGCCAAGCTGGGCAGAAGGATCACGGACGTGGTGGCGCACAAGCTCGGCGGCGTGAGCGCGGACGACCCGGAATACTGGGGCCTGCGCGAGATGCTCACCCCCGAGATGGTGGACATGTGCAACAAGATGAAGCTGCGCAGGCACTACACGCTGGACGAGCTCGTCAAGCTGCACCGGGGCGTGGACCCCAAGCACGTGGAAGAGGTCTACGAGCAGATGGCCGTGATCGGCATCATCGAGTACGATTACGGCGACAACTACACCCACAACCTGAAGGACGACCATCCCATCCCCAACGCGCCGAAGATCAAGCGCTATCGTCTGCCCTTTTTCGTGCCCGGCAGCGCGGAGCTGTTCAACTCTTCCCTCGACCGCATCGAAAAGAACCCCGCGGTCACGTCCTTCTTCGAGCGCATGACCTTCATCCCGCTGGCCGGCATCACCCACATGGTCGCCCCCGGCGGCATGGGCATCGGCATGCACGTCATCCCCGTGGAAAAGGCCATCGACGCCCAGCAGGAGGCCATCACGCTGGAGCGCATCTCCTATTGGCTCACGAAATACGAGGGGCACATCGCGGCGGGCATCTGCTCCTGCCGCGCCTCGCGTGCCGTGCTGGACGAGGGCTGCACGGACGACGTCAACGACTGGTGCGTCCAGCTCGGCGACATGGCGGACTATGCCGTCGAGACTCACCGGGCGCACTACATCACCAAGGAGCGCGCGCTGGAGATCTTCGAGCTGGCGGAAAAGAACGGCTACGTCCACCAGATCACCAACATCGACGGCGAGAACAAGATCTTCGACATCTGCAACTGCAACGTGCGCATCTGCAACGCGCTGCGCACCAGCATGCTGTTCAACACGCCCTACCTGTCGCGCAGCGCCTACACCTCGAAGGTGGACCGCGAAAAGTGCGTCGCCTGCGGCAAGTGCGTGGAGATCTGCCCCGCGGGCGCCGTAAAGCTGGGCCAGAAGCTCTGCAGAAAGGACGGCTCGGCCGTGCAGTACCGCCACGCCATCCTGCCCGACAAGGTCCGCTGGGGCGAATACGCCTGGGACGAGAACTATCGCGACACCCAGGTGGCCTCCAACACCTACGCGCAGGGCAGCTCGCCCTGCAAGGCGGCGTGTCCCGCCCACGTTCCGATCCAGGCCTATCTGCGGCTGGCGCGGGACGGCAAGTACCGCGAAGCGCTCGCCATGATCAAGACCGAGAACCCCTTCCCCTCCGTCTGCGGCCGCGTGTGCAACAAGCGCTGTGAAGAGGCCTGCACCCGGGGCACCGTGGACGCGCCGGTCTCCATCGACGCCGTGAAGAAATTCGTGGCCGATCTGGAGCTGAGGGATCGGGACCGCTATGTGCCCGAAAAGCTGGTCCAATCCGTCTACGGCAAGTGGGACGACAAGATTGCCGTCATCGGCGGCGGCCCCGCGGGACTCAGCGCGGCGTACTATCTCGCCGAGATGGGCTATACGCCCACGGTGTTCGAAAAGAACCCCCTTCCCGGCGGCATGCTCACCTACGGCATCCCCAGCTACAAGCTGGAAAAGGACGTGATCGAGGCCGAGATCGACGTGCTCAGAAAGCTGGGCGTGGAGATCCGGTGCGGCGTGAACGTGGGCGAGGACGTCACCCTCGACGAGCTGCGCGCCCAGGGCTATAAGGCCTTTTACATCGCCATCGGCTGCCAGGGCGGCCGCCGTCCCGGCGTGAAGAACGACACCGCCGAGGGCACGGACGTCGCAGTCCACTACCTGCGGGAGAGCTTCGAGACCCGGACCCCCTTCCGCGGCAGCGTGGTCGTCGTCGGCGGCGGCAACGTGGCGGTGGACTGCGCCAGGAACGCGCACCGTCTCGGCGCCGAAAGCGTCCGGATGTTCGCGCTGGAGTCCCGGGACACCATGCCCGCGACAAAGCAGGAGATCGCGGAGTCGCTGGAGGAAAACGTCGCCGTCGAGAACGGCTGGGGCCCCAAAGAGGTCCTCACCGGCGCGGACGGCAAGGTCACCGGCATCCGCTTCAAACGCTGCGTCTCCGTGTACGGCGCGGACGGCCGGTTCGCCCCCGTCTACGACGAGGACGACACCGTCGAGGTGAAAGCGGACAAGATCGTGTTCGCCATCGGCCAGAGCATCGAGTGGGGCAAGCTGCTGGACGGCTCCAAGGTGGAGTTCTGGCATGGCAACTACCCCGTCGCGGACAAGTTCACCTATCAGACCGCCCAGGAGGACGTCTTTGTGGGCGGCGACGTCTACACCGGCCCCAAGTTCGTGATCGACGCCATCGCCGCCGGCCACGAGGCCGCCGAGAGCCTCCACCGCTTCGTGCGGCCGAAGGCGCACATGACCATCGGCCGGAACAGGCGCGCCTATACGCCGCTCGACACCGCCGACGTCTCCGTGCCGGACTACGACACCGCGGGACGTCAGGAAGCGGGCATGGACGACAGCGAGGACCCCAAAACGTCGTATAAGGATCTGCACCTCACCCTTACCGAGGAGCAGGTGAAGATCGAGACCGCGCGCTGTCTCTCCTGCGGCGCGTCCTACGTGGACCCCAACAAGTGCATCGGCTGCGGCCTCTGCACCACCAGATGCCAGTTCGACGCCATCCATCTGATCCGCGACAACCCCAAGTGCTCCGACATGCGTGTGGCGGAGGACAAGGTGACCGGGCTTCTGAAGTACGAGCTCGGCCGGATCGGCAAGATCATCGTGAACGCCGGCTCGGAAGACGCCAGGATCATGCGCGCCAAGCGCAAGGCGTGGAAAAAGGCGCGGAAGGAAGCCCGGTAATGCACGAGCTCGGGATCGTAGTCAAGGTGCTGGAACAGGTGGACGCGCTGGCCGGGGAATACGGGGCCGAAAAGATCCTCAGGGTCACCATGGAGGTGGGCGAGGTCAGCGGCGTCGTGCCCGAGTTGTTCACGGACGCCTTCGACTGGGCGAAAAAAAGGACCCGTTTCGCCGCGGAGGCCGAGCTCGACATGATCCTCCTCGAGGGCCGGACGTATTGCCAAAGCTGCGGAGAGACCTACAAGACCACCGAGCACGGCAAGCAGTGCCCCTTCTGCAAAAGCCGCGAGACCTATCTGCTCACCGGCGACCAGGTGATCATCAAGGACGTCTCGGCGGTCTTCCCCGAGACCGACGGGGCCTGATCCGCTCCTCCCCCCCTCGCGCAAGCCCGGCGCAGCACAGCCCCGAAGCTTTTCGTAACGTCATAAAACCGGTAGAACATTTTTCAAAAACAACGATCATTGTGGAACTCGCTTTCGTGTTCCGCTGTAACGGACAAAAGGGCAGCTCGCGCAGGATCTGCCCCCCGAGGAGGTACCCGATATGAAAACGATGAACCGAACCGTATCCGTTCTGCTGGCGCTGACGCTGCTGTTTTCGCTGAGCGCCTGCAGCGGCTTGCTTCCCGGCAAGCTCACGTTCAACACCGGCAAAACGGGCGCGGAGGAGACCCCCGTCTCCACGTCGACCGTCACCGCTTCCGGCAATCTCGCGGAGGAGGGCGGTACGGTGACCGCCAAGGGCGGCGTCAGTGTGGACTTTACGCCGGGGCTCAACGTGCCGGAGGGGACGCCGCTGACCGTCAGCAAGCAGAAAACCGTCACCGATGAGGAGATCGGCGCCGTCTATACCGCCTATGACATCTCTCTGGGAGACGTCCATGACCTCGGCGGCTACGTCGCGATCCGCATCCCGTATGACGACCGGACGATCGAGGCCGGACAGGATCCGGCCCGCTGCGTGGCCGGCATGTACCGGAACGAGGAAAGCGGCGAATGGGAAGGCGTGCTCTACGGCGTGGACGCCGCGGCAAAGGAGCTGATCGTTTACACCGATCACTTCTCCACCTACGGCTGCTTTGTATTCAGAAACGAGGGCAAACGCTCCGCGAAGGTGACGAGCATCAACGATTGGCTGATCGACGCGGATCAAAGTCAATGCGCCAAGGCCTTGCAGGAGATCCTCGACAGCGACGGCACGCCCGGCCTTGAATGCCGCGAGCTGCTTCGCCCGGCTTTGGAAGAATCCTTCAACGCGCTTTCTGCGGCGATCGGGAGCACGGACGACATGGCCGGAGAGATCGGCAATCTCACGACCCTGTTCGTCAACGGTACGGGGCTGGGCGACGTGGTGGGAAACGTGGAATGGGCCAACGGCTTAACGACGGCTCTGGGCTATGCGGGTATCGCGACCTCTCTCGTCAACCTCTCCAGCCAGGCATTAAAATCCAACAAAACACAGAACGACATTCTCGGAATGTACAAAAGCACCGCCTATCTTTTGGGCTCCATCAGCCAGAGCGCGACGTTGGGGACCATCGGCGCGTCTGTCTGGGTGGTCGATAAGGGGCTCACCGAAATGGGTGAGTATTCCTACAACAAAATCGCGGAGGACACCACCAAGGCCTATCGGCATTACTATTCCAAATACATGGCGAGATCAAAGAGCGACTGGCGCTGGGCGCTCAAGGACGTCGCCCGGAACGCCGCCAAAAACAAGGAGCGCGCCGACACGGCCATCATGGACGAGATCGACCGCTGGTGCGGCCTGTTCTGGGAGATCGACACGAAAACCTTTACCGACATCCTCGTCGACGTGGGGCAGCAAGGCCGCGGCTGGCCGGATGCCGACACCAAGAAGGCCATTACCTCCGATTACAAGGGCGACCTTCTGAAAATGCTGGAGCCGATCCTGGAGGAGGTGCAGCGCGACCTGGAGTTGGATCTGTGGCGGGAGCAGCAGAAACGCATCGAAGAATTCCGCGTGAAACTGAACACCGCCGTCACCTTTGAGATCAAGGACACGCTGAAGGAAGGTCAAAAGGAATCTGCGTTCCGCGACTATACCGCGGCGTTCGGGCCACTGTCCAACGGCGCCGTCAAGGCGGACTGGCAATTTTCCGTCAACAAGGAGGGCTGGATCCGGGTCCAAAGCACCGTGATCGGCTGGATGCTGGCAGGACAGCCGAAGGAGCTTCGGCTGTATGAACCGGGCAAGGACCCGGAGCTGGACGCGCCGGACAAAACGATCCTGTTCAAGATGTCCGTGCCGCATGTGCTGATCAGCCTGAAAACAGAGGAAGAGATCGTGAGCCTCGGAAAATGGAGCATAGACGGCGCACCGGAAGGGTATCCCCTGTACGGCATATACGTGAAAGGCGACAGGATCGCAGACGGCGTGATGGTCGACGAGGCAATGGCCCGGCAGATCTTTGACATGGGCGGCGGTCGGACCTTCACCATTGAGGAGGGCACGGGAGACTTCCTGATCCCTACGGAATGGAGACATACCGCGTCCGACACAGTCAAGAAAGACGTGTTTCGCATCCATTTTGTGGATGAGTATCATCTGGTCACCAGTTATCAGTCGGGAGCGGACGGTGCGACCATGACCAAGGTGAGCGATTAGCACGCGCCGAAAATCGCGGCGGTTCCGGCCGCGGCTGTTTGCCGGACACACCCGCCGCAGCGCAGACGTCCCGGAAGCCGTGCGATCTATCTGTTCACCGGCGGGCAGGTGATCATCAAGGACGTCTCGGCGGTCTTCCCCGAGACCGCCGAGTCCTGATCCGCTCCTCTCCGCGCAAGCCCGGCGCCGGCGGGATCTACGAACTCAACGACCACCTTTTTGAGGGGCGCTATTCGCCCACCAACGCTCAGGGCAAGCGCGAGGTGCATACGGTCTACGCCAAGACAAAGGAGGAGTGTGAAGTGCTGTTAGAGCAGATGATCGCCGAGGTGCGGGAGAGAATCAAGGGAGAAAAGCAGCAGCGGAAGAAGGCTTCGGGCAGGTCAGGAACTGCGGCGGAGTAAACAAAGAAGTAATATGCCAATTCGGTTTTTAAATCTACTCATGGTACAAGACCGCCATTCTTTGGCTAACTGAACGGTTAATTATGGGCTCAATTGTAGGAGAAACACCACAAAGCGTAATTATTTTTGTGAATCTGAAGAAGCCAAGTTCCGCTATAAGCTTTCCTATAAATTCGTCAGCAAAGGAAGAACTAATCATAGATATTCCTGAAAAATCTATTGCTATTTTACTTGGATTCTTGATTCGGTTTAAATAGTTTAAAACTTTGTTTCGCAAACGTTCTCCTGCGATTCTGGTTCCAAATCCAGATGATTCATTTATTAGAACAAAATTCAAACAATTATCATCATCAAGCTTATCCTCATATCTGATATCCGAAGGAATATAACCACCCAATGCATCTGACACAGATATCGGATTATTGTAGTTAAATGAGATATTAACTGTAGTAGTTGCGTGTTTGGTGTCGAGGACAGGTAAATCAAGGTATTTTGCAGAAGTTCCATCGCTATATAAAACTAAAGAACTTCCGTGGGAAGTAATCTCCAATTTCCCTTGATTGCTTATGATTATATTATTCAGTCCCCATAATCCGTTTCCTTGTCCAATGCTTTTATCTCGCGTTTTCCCCTCCTGAATTGCCAAAGAAATAGCATCGATTGCGGTTCTGGGATGATATGCACTGTCTCGTAGTGAGTTAAAAATTCCTTGTCCATTATCAAAAATTGAAAATAGAATAAAATTAGTCGATTTATGCACAACTCCCATCATATAACCTGTGCCGCCATTGGAATGTTGGAGAACGTTGTCCATTGTTTCATTTAGACTCCATTCTAACCCTTCAATGAGACCTGATGAACATGGAATAATGGATGATATTTCATCTAAATAAGCATTTACAAGGCGAGTAACTTCATCAAAAGTTGTAAATTTCCATATTTTCGAAAATGGAAACGCCAAAGAATCTGGATGCTTGTCCACCTTGTATGGTTGATCGAAATGAATATTCCCAAGGTATGAATCATTTCTAAAATGGACTTTAACTGCCTTCCCTTTTCCTTTAAGTGTATCAATAACTCCTGCGATAGGTACACACGCGGCAGGCAACGCCTTTTTCTCATCAAAATAAATGTCAATTTGACTTTCATCTAAAAGCGGGTAGAGTAGTCTCATAAAATATGAAACATTGTAAGATCGTTCCATTTGAAAAATATTTATAGCTCCCATAATGTATTACCTTTCTGATTTTGGTATAAGCCATCGCAGAATTATCGACAAGGTACAAGATCAAGTTTAAGATAGAAAAAGCCGCAGAGAGGCGCTCCCTGCGGCTTTTTGCGGTAAAAACCGCCTTTTTGGTCCGAGTGACAGGATTTGAACCTGCGGCCTGATGGTCCCAAACCACCCGCGCTACCAACTGCGCTACACCCGGATATTCGATTTTCTTGTTCTGCCGTTGTGGTCAAACATGTGGTCAAACGGCGGTTTTCGGAGTTTTTGTGGAAGCCATGAAGTGCCAAAACGCCAATGCTTGCAAGGGGTTGCGGGATTTCGGATTTTGCCCGGATGTCGGGGGTGTTACACGCTCCCAAAGCTGGCGCCCTACCAACTGGGCTACACCCGGATATGCGGTTTTCGGGGGGGCGGCGGCGGGACTGCCCGCGCGCGGAGCGCTCCGGCGCGTCTTCGCCTGCGCGGCAGGCTTTCGCTCGTCCCGCGCGCGGCAAAAGAATTGTATCACGATTTGAAGAAGAAGTCAACCGCTTCCCCGGCGCAGGCGGCACCGCATCTGCCGGAAAAAAGAAAAGCGCAAAACCGGACTCCCGGCGGCAGGCGGCAGACAAAAAACCGGGCCCCCGGCGGAGCGATCCGCCAGAGGCCCGTTCCCGCGCGGACGGAGACGAACGCCGTCCCGTCCCGCCGTCAGACCGTTTCTCCCGGCGCGGCGGGGTTGACGTGCAGGCTCACGTCGCCCGACGTCGTCCGGATCTCGTAGACCGGACCGTCTCCGCCGCAGCGGAAGACCGTGTGCCGGGAACTCTCCTCCCGCTCTCCGGTAAAGGGGCCGGTGCGCAGCGAGCCGGACACCGTGGACAGGTCCAGCGTGAACGCCGTGCCCTCCGGCAGATGCAGCTTCCCGTCGCCGGAGGTGCTCCGGAAAAAGAGCCGCTCCGGCGCGGCCGCCGCCACCAGATGCAGATCGCCGGAGACTGTGGCCGCCTGCAGCGCCCGCACCGAGCCCTTGACGTCCACGTCGCCCGAAACGGTGCGGAAGACGAGTTCCTCCGCGGCGCTGGTCAGGATCGACACGTCGCCGGAGGTCGAATACTGCTCCAGCCGGCGCAGCCGACAGCCGATCACGGACAGATCGCCGGAGCCCGTCGCGATCCGTCCCTCGTTCCAAAAGCCTTTCCGCAGCGAAACGTCTCCCGAAGCCGCGGTGGCCGACAGCGTTCCGATCTCGCAGCAGATCAGCGAAAAATTGCCCGACGCAGACGCCAGGACCGCCCGCCGCGCCTTCAGCCCGGTCAGCTCGCTGTCCGCGGACACCGCTTCGATCCGGACGGTATCCAGCGCCTCCGCCGTGCCGGCCGGCAGCTCGATCTCCAGGCGGCGCTTCCGCCCTCCGCCGAACAGGCCCCGCGGCTCGGTCTCGCCGGCCGGCATGGCGATCCGCAGACAGCCATTTTCCAGCACGATGCGGGCCGGCCGGCCATCGCCCGGGATCTCCTCCCGGACCGTGGTCAGGCCGCCGCCTGTGCGGACGGCGACCGTGCCGAAGCCGTA
>JAEEGL012228516.1_pt1 | contig 11356 bp, 12 predicted proteins | sample 9134231 | NCBI WGS metagenome assembly JAEEGL01 (sample SAMN16246548, study PRJNA631951) | gut metagenome | biome: gut microbiome; feature: rumen; material: fiber-attached | host: Bos | place: Iran: Karaj | collected 2018-10
GGCAACGAGGAACTGGGGAAGGTCCTGGCCACCGGCGCGAAGGTGATGAAGATCATCAAGCCCTACGCGGACGAGCGGGAGATCCTCAGCCGGATCGCATACGCGGAGGCGAACGGCGCCGCCGCGGTGGGCATGGACGTGGAGCATGCCGTGAACGTGGAAGACGCGGAGGATTCCGTGGTGGTCGGGCAACAGATGAAACAGCCGACCCTGGCGGAACTGGAGAAGTATATCCGGGCCACAAAGCTGCCCTTCTTCATCAAGGGCGTGCTCAGCGCGAAGGACGCGGTCGTATGCCGGGACCTGGGCGCTGCGGGCGTGATCCTGAGTCATCATAACGGGCTGCTGCGTTACGCCGTGCCGCCGGTGATGATCCTGCCGGAGATCCGGAAGGCGGTCGGGCGCGACCTGGTGCTCATCGCGGACGGCGGCATCGAGACCGGCATTGACGCCTTCAAGGCGCTGGCCCGCGGGGCGGACGCCGTGACCATGGGGAAGGCGCTGATGGGGCCGCTGAAGGAAAAAGGCGCCGAAGGCGTCCGGGACGCGCTGCGGAAGGCTGCCGGCCAGCTGCAGGCGATGATGATCCGCACCGGCACCAGGGACCTGAAGCACATGGATCCGTCCGTGATCCATGAGACGATGCGCTTTTAAAGAGGGAACCATGATCCAGACAGAGAACACGGCGATCGTGCTTCGGCACGTCAACTACCGGGACAACGACCGGATGGTCACCCTGCTGTCCCCTTCCCGGGGGCGGATCGACGCGATCATCCGGAACTGCCGGAAGCCCAAGTCTCACAATCTGAACGCAGGCGAGCTTTTCGCGCTGGGCGACTATATGCTGCATGAGAACGGAGGACACGTGACCGTGACCTCCGTCCGTCTGATCGAGACCTTTTATCCCCTGCGCAGCGATTACGACCGGCTGACCTGCGGCATCTGGCTGCTGAACCTGGCCGAGGCGGTCGCCGAACCGGAGCAGGAACAGCAGGAGCTGTTCATGCTCCTGCTGCACACCTTGTCCCGGCTGACCTTTTCCGACCAGGAATGGAAGCCGCTGCTGGCAGGGTTCCTGCTGCACTTCTCCGCCTGCCAGGGATTCAAACCCCGGCTGAACCACTGCGTGTTCTGCGGGGAGACATTGAAGGAGGACGGCCCCTTCTTTTTCGACGCGGAGGAGGGCGGCGTATGCTGCGAAGCGTGCCGGAGCAGGCGGGACCAGATACCGCTCACGCCCGGGCAGCTCCGCTGGATGCGGCAGGCGCTGGCCAGCGGTTCCGCCGGCTGGGTCAATACCCCGGGGGAAACGGCGCCCTTCAGCCTGCTGAAGGATTATGTGGAACGGCGGCTGGGCCGGCGCATCAAAAGCGCGGCGATGCTGCCGAGGGAATAGAGAGGAGGGAGCGGCGTGGACGAACTGCTGCTGCGCCGGGCGCAGGGGGGTGATCCCGAGGTCTTCGGGCAGCTGATGGAGCCGCTCGAGCAGCTGGTCTGGCGCGTCTGCTGGCATTATACCGGAAACCGGGAAGCCGCCGAGGACTGCGGCCAGGAAGCGATGGTCCGGATCTGGCGGAGCCTGGAGAGCTACCGGGGAGAATGCGCGCTGGAAAGCTGGGTGTACCGGATCGCGGCCAACTGCTGCATGGACTGGCTGCGGAAGAAAAAACGGGACAGAAGCGTCTCCGTGGAGCCCCTGCGGGAGCAGGGCTTTGACCCGGCGGACGACGCCCCGGGGACCGAAGAGCAGGTCGTTCAGAAGGATGAACGGCACCGGCTCAGGGAGGCCATCCGCCAGCTGCCGGACGACCAGCGGGAGGCGCTGATCCTGACCCAGCTGGAAAAGGTACCGTATGAAGAAGCGGCGCGGGCCCTCGGCGTATCGGAGGGCACGGTCAAAAGCAGGGTGAACCGGGCGAAGGCCCGCCTGAAAGAGATCCTGTCGGGAGAAAGGGAACTTTCTCCCCCGGGGATCGTCCAAAGAGATGAAAGGAGGTCGCGGCCATGAAGGACAAAGAGCTGAACAGCGCCCTGACGGCGGATGCCGGGCTGGACGAAGCGCTGGCGCAGATGGCTGAGGAAGTCCCGCCCATGCCTGCGGACTTCCATGACCGGTGGATGAGCGCCGTCCGCGCTGAAGCGGAAAAAACGGGGAACGCCGCCCCGGCGGAGCCCGCCCCCGGAAAGATCGTTTCCCTGGCCCGCTGGACAAGGATCCTCAGCGTGGCCGCTGTCTTTGTGTTCCTGATCGGCGGTACGCTGCTGTACCGGAATTCGAAAAAGTCCCTGTCTGTTCCTTACGCGGCGGAGATGCGCGAGGCGGCGGAAGCCGCCGTGCCAGCTGCCCCGGAAGCGGCGGAGGCGCCGGCAGCCGGCGCGGAGGACGGCTTTGCGGATATGGAAATTGCCGCGGAGGATACCGCCGCGGAAGCGCCTGTTGTGTATGAATCGTATATGCAGTCCGCCGCGGTGAACGAAGCCGCGGAAACCGGCGGCGCGGACTACTCCGAAGCGGCTGCCATGAAGGCGGCCGGAAACGCCCTGAACGTATTCGCTGCTTCAGACAAGGCGGAAGAAGCCTGTGATGAAGCCGAAGAAGCAGCATATGACGCGGAACCCGCGGCGGATGAAGCGGCTGCGGTGCCCGCGGCCACGATGGCGCCGACCGCGGCGCCGACACCGGAAATGACGGCGGCGCCCGCGCCGGCAGAGGAAGCCGAACCGGCGGAAGGAGACGGCTTCCTGCAGGCTGCCGGCGCGTTCTTCACGGACATGGGCGATTTCCTGCTGGCTGCCCTGCCGTACCTGCTGGTGCTGGCGGTGCCGGCTGTGACCGCGCTGATCCTCCGGCGGAAGAAGTCCCGCCGTTCCTGACCGCAGCCCGGCGGGGAAACCCGACCATGATGACCCCGGGAGCAGAAGATGAAAGAATACCGTGACGAGCAGATCCGCGTCCTTTCCGGACCGGCCGTATACAATGAGATATGCCGTACCTTTACGGAGCAAGACGTGCGGAACGCGCTGCGTTTTCACCGCAGCATCCCCTCTTACCGGGAGACGCCGCTGGTTTCGCGGCGGCATGCCGCGCGGGAGCACCGCGTTGATTCGATCCTCGTGAAGGACGAGTCGCCCCGCTTCGGGCTGAACGCCTTCAAGGGGCTGGGCGGCAGTTACTGCATGTTCCGGATCCTGTGTGAGAAGCTGTCCCTGGACCCGTATACGGCGGTCTATGCCGATTTCCTGCAGGAGGACGTCCGGGCGCGGTGCGCCGGCATGACCTTCGTGACCACCACGGACGGAAACCACGGCAAGGGCGTCTCCTGGGCGGCGGGGATCTTCGGGTGCAAAGCGTATGTGTTCATGCCCCGGGGCACGGTGGAAGCCAGGCGCCGGGCGGTGGAGGAGGCCGGCTCTGCAATCGCGGAGATCACGGACCTGAACTATGACGATACCGTGCGCATGACCGCGGCCCTGGCGGAGCGGAAGGGCTGGATCCTGATCCAGGATACCGCGTGGGAAGGGTACGAGCAGTATCCCAAATGGATCATGGACGGATACCTGACCCTGGCCGCGGAGGCGGAGGGGCAGATGAACGGCCGCCGGCCCACGCATGTGTTCCTGCAGGCCGGCGTTGGCTCCATGGCCGCGGCGGTCGAGGCGTATTTCATGAACCGCTTCCGGGAGGATCCCCCGCGGATGGCGATCGTCGAGGCGGAAGCGGCGGCCTGCGTATATGAGTCCGCCGCCGCGGGCGACGGGCTGCCCCATTCCGTTTCCGGGGACGAGCCGACGATCATGGCGGGCCTGAACTGCGGCACGCCGTGCCGGACGGTCTGGCCGGTGCTCAGGGACTGTTCTGCGTTTTTCTGCGCCTGTGCGGACAGCGTGACGGAAGCCGGTATGCGTGCGTACGCGAGGCCTGCGGGGGAGGACCCGGCCGTCGTGTCCGGGGAGTCCGGCGCCGTGACCTACGGGCTGCTGCTCCGGATCCTGCAGTCGGAAAGGCTCCGGGAACTGTTCCGGATCGGGGAGGATGCCGTCATCCTGCTGGTCAGCACGGAGGGCGATACCGACCCGGAGGATTATGCAAGGGTGACCGGATCAACACACAGGGAGTGAAACAGATGGACCTGCTCTACAGGAAGGCGACGGCGGAGGATACCGGCCTGCTGACGGAAACGCGGATCGAAGTGCTCCGCGCGGCCAACGGGCTTTCCGCCGACGCGGACATGGCGGAAGTGGAGAGACAGTCCCGCGCGTATTATGAGGAAGCGCTCAGGGACGGGACCCACACCGCGTACCTGGTCTTTGACGGCAGCCGTTTTGTGGGGGCCGGCGGGATCAGCTACTACCGGGTGATGCCGACGTACCATAACCCGAGCGGATACAAGGCCTATATCATGAATATGTATACCCGGCCGGAATACCGGCGCCTGGGGATCGCCTACCGGACCCTGGACCTCCTGGTACAGGACGCCCGGGACCGGGGGATCAGCTGCATTACGCTGGAGGCGACCGCCATGGGACGCCCGCTGTATGAAAAATACGGGTTTACGGCCATGGACAGCGAGATGGCGCTGCCGGAGTGACGGCAGCCGGAACGGAACAGAAGGAGGAAGCATATGGATACGGGAACGCTCTATGAACTCATCGGATACGTCGGTTCGGCGCTGGTGGTCATCTCCATGCTGATGACCTCCGTCGTCCGGCTGCGGGTGATCAACCTGGTCGGCAGCCTGATCTTCACCTGCTATGCGCTGCTGATCCGGTCCTATCCCACGGCGGCCATGAACCTGTTCCTGGTCGGGATCAACATCTGGCACCTGATCCGCCTCCTGCGGACGAAAAAGCATTACGACCTGATCCCCACGGACCCGAAGGACGGGTATCTGGCCTACCTGCTGCAGACCGGCATGGACGATATCCTCACCTTCTTCCCTGAATTCTCATTCAGCGCGGAACAGACGGATACCGCGTACCTGGTCAGCTGTGACCGGAACCCCGCGGGGATGTTCCTGGGCAGAAAGACGTCGGACGGCGGGCTGGAAGTCCTGCTGGATTATACGATGCCGGTCTACCGGGATACGTCCGCCGGCCGGTTCCTGCATGACCGGCTCGCCGGGGAAGGCTACGGATACGTGATATTCAGGGGAAACGCCCCGAAGCATGTGAACTATATGGAAAAGATCGGATACCGGAAGAACAGCCGCGGCGAATACGAATACCGGCTGAACGGCCGGGAAGCCGGGAGATCAGGGGAGTGAACCGGAATGGATAAGGAAAAAACGGAAGCGCTGTTTCAGAAATATATCCGGAAACTGCGCATCACACCCGCGTGGGACGTGAGGCTGGAGTTTGTGGACGATCCCGCCTGGACCAAGACCGGGGATTTCAAAATCGACTGCGACGACCGAAAAGCGGTCCTGATGCTGAACGCGCGCAATCCGAAGCAGGAGAACCCGGAGGAAGTCATCATCCATGAGCTGATGCATCTCAAAATGTATCCATTGGACCAGGTGACGGAATCGCTGATCGAAGCGGCGTTTCCGGAAGAATCGCCCGCGCAGGACTTTGCCTATACGCAGTTTTTCGTTGCCCTGGAACAGACGGTGGAAGAGCTGGCGAAATGCTTCCTGCTGGAATTCGGGGAGGACAGGGACTTCTCCTACGGAAGATGCAAAGGCCGGAAGTCGTTTAATGAACTGTATGACGGACTCAAGCCGATCGAATGACCCGGCGGCACGGCCCCGGGGACAGGATGGCGGCAGCCGGTATCCGATCAGGCCGGCTGCCGTTTTTTGAAAAAATCGGCGGAAAGGGGCCGGCGTCTGTAACGTTCCGGATCCGCCCGCGACTAACTTTACGGAAGCGGCTTTCAGAAATGATGAAAGGGGGTGAACACAACGGCTGATATGGAGGAGATCTACAGGCAGTACAGCGGAACGGTATACGCCTGGCTGATGCGCCGGTGCGGGAATGACGAACTGGCCCGGGAACTGACCCAGGAAACGTTCTGCCAGGCGGTCCGGAGCATTCACCGTTTCGACGGAAAAAGCAGCGTGAGCACCTGGCTCTGCGGGATCGCGAAGCATCTGTATTACGATTCGCTCCGGCGGCGGAAGCCTGTCGGGCCGATCCCGGAAGACCTGCCGGCCCCCGGGGATTTCACGGAACAGATCGTCCGCAGGGACCAGGCGATGACTGCGCACCGCAGGCTGCATACGCTGGAAGAACCGTATCGCGAAGTGTTCACCCTGAAAACGTTCTGCGACCTGTCGCATGCGCAGATCGCCGAACTGTTCGGCAAGAGCGAGGCGTGGTCCCGGGTCACCTATTACCGGGCCCGCGGGATGCTCCGGGAAACCGTAAAGGAGAATGAAGATGAAAAAGAATGACTGCAATGTGGTCCGGGACCTGATGCCTCTGGTGATCGACCGGGCGGCCAGCGATGAGAGCCGGGAATTCGTGGAGGCGCATATCGCCGGCTGCGCGGAATGCCGGGAACAGTATGACGCGATGAAGGCGGACCTGCCGGACGATACCCGGGCGGAGTACGAAGAAGAGCAGAAGCAGTTTATGGACGCGCTGAAGGCGGTGCGGAAAAAGAAACGGAGGCGCCGTATCCGCCGGATCGCGCTGACCGCGCTTTGCTGCACGGCAGCCGTGCTGCTCGGCCTGTTCGCGTATGACGCGCTGTTCTGGAAGTATACCTCGCCGGTGGACAACGGTCTGTATTCGCTGAGCATGAGTGAGCTGAAGGACGGCCGGTACGTCGTGACCGTGGACGCGGGCCGGACCAACTTCGACACGATGACGGAAAGCACGGAAGTGCTCATTGACGGGCGGTATATCATGTACGAGCGTCTCCAGACCACGCCGATCCACGCGGCCGGCCTGCCGGAAGGGACCCGGTCCCTGAAATGGGACTCGATGGTCATTGAGAACGACGGCGAGGGTACGGTGGACGAGATCCGCCAGGGAACGCCCCGGGACTATATCACCATCTGGAAGAAGGGCGATCCGATCCCCGCCGCGTCGGAGGAAATGGAACGGTACTACGCCCTGGAAAGGCGTACGTTCAGTGGATGGACAGCCTGTACAGGGATGAGAACGGGAACATCAATATCGTGGTAAACGACGCCGGTGATCCGTTCTTTGCCTGGCAGGACCGGCTGGAGGAAGCCCGTCAGGCTGTGCCGGAATGGAAATAAAAGAACGCCCCTGCTCCGGCAGGGGCGCCGCCGTTCCGCGGCGAATAGTATAGGGCGATACTGAAAAGGAGACCGTCACATCATGGAAACCAAAGAACTGTATATCAGCGAAGTGCGGCCCGGTATCTGGCTGATGGACGAGGGGCATGCGGCCACCGGCTATCTGGTAGTCGGGGAGGAAAAAGCCTGCGTGATCGATACCATGAACGGGTATAACGATCTGTACCGGGCGGTGCGGAAGATCACGGACAAGCCCCTGGTCACGGTGAACACCCACGGCCATCCGGACCATATCTTCGGCAACGTATACCTGGGAGAGGCGTATCTGCACCCGGCGGACCGGGAGCTGGCCCGCATGTTCACGGAAAGCCCGGAATACCTGAAGATCCTGGAGGAGCAGGGCGCGGTGTTTCCGCCCTTCCGGGACATCCTGCCGGGGGACGTTATCGATCTGGGCGGCAGGACGCTGGAGGTCTTCGGGCTGCCGGGCCATACGGCCGGCGGCATCCTGCTCCTGCTCAGGGAGGACCGGATCCTGTTCACCGGCGACAGCGTGAACCACCATCTGTGGATGCAGCTGGACGGCTGCCTGCCGATGAAGGCGTTCCTGAAGGAGCTGGACCGGGTCATGTTCCTGCAGGAGCGGGCGGACATCATCCTGCACGGGCATGCCCGCGCCGCGGACGATATCTCCCTGCTGCGCTGCCTGCGGGAAGGCGTTCGGGAGATCTGCGAGGGAAAGACGGCAGGGGACAAACCGTATCAGTGGTTCGGCGGCACGGGCCTGCAGCATGCCTTCCGCTGCGATCCGGACAAACACTACCAGCAGGAAGACCACGTGATCTGTTACCGCGCGGACAATATCGGCTGAGGCTTGAAATGAACGGAGTGAAGGACATGAACAGGATCGACCGGGCCTCCGGCCCGTCCGTCTTCCGGCCTGTGTTGCGCGTTCTGTGCCTCCTGGCGGCGTTGCTGCTGGTCGCCGCCGCGGCGGCCGGGGAGGGCGCGAACCCTGACTGGGAGGAGCGCCTGGCCCTGGCCCGGGCCAAATACAACGAGAAGACGGTCAACGTATATGAGCGGGGACGCGGGAAATACCGGAAAGGGAAGATCAACGCCTGCTATTATCCGTCGGATATCAAACCGTATATCAACATCAACGTCCGGGAATCGCTGCAGATCACGGACGAGGCTGAGATGGAAGCCATTCTGGAGCAGGTCGTGAAGCACAGATACTACACCGAGGAAAGATACGGCACGATCTCCTTCATGAAAGCCCAGTGGATCGCCCATAACCTGGCGCACTCCATGGCGACCGGCACGGAGGAACAGCAGATGCTGGTCAAAATGCTCGCCGGGGAGGACCTGGCGGGGATCGTCAGCAGCGCGGAGCAGCTGGACCTGAGCCCCATCGGGAGCATCACGGACCGGCAGATGATGCTGTATGAGCTTGTCGAGATGTTTTTCTGCACAAAGGCCGAATAACGGAAACGGGACGAACCGCGTGACGTGGTTCGTTCTATGTTCGGATCATTCCGAAGGAGGAACTTGTCAATGAAGAAAACGATCGCCCTGCTGCTGTGCCTGGTCCTGGCGGCCTGCGCCGTTTCGGCCGGAGCGGCGGAAAGCGGGGCCAATGAGGCTGACCTGATCGCAGAATGGGCGGAACAGACCGGGGACAGCCTTCCGTGGGATTACCGGGTGAACGCCCGGTTTGCCGAAGCCCACAGTGAATTATGGGAGAACCCGACCGACCGGCCGGTGCTGCCCGATGAGAACGATCCGGAGACCATCAGCCCGGAAAAAGCCAAAAAGCTGGCCTATCGCCTGATCCCCGAATACGGAACGGAGATCACTGCCGATACCCTGTTCAGCCTGACCTGCGTGGTGGGCAGCTACCGGAAGCCGGACCACCTGGGGAGCTTCTTTCAGCCTTCCGGTTCCTGGGAAGTCGATTTCTGGGATACGAAGGGAGCGGAACCGCGGTTCGTCTGCAGTATCTATATCGACGCGCGCAACGAGTGGCCGGACGTTTTCCTGCTGGCATCCGGCGTCCGGTATGAGATCCAGTATGAAGGGGGCCCGTCCGAAGCCGTCCGGATCGATCCGGCGGGGAACAATACCACGCAGGGACGCGCCCGGCTGGAAGCCAGGAATGTCGCGGCGGAGCGCTTCAGCGCAGACTACGGGTTCGATGATTATTTCGCCGGGCTGCTCAGCTCGTTCGGGCCGTTCCGGACCTGGACGCCGGCGCAGAAATATGAGTACTGCAACGTCCTGGACGAGCTCCTTTACTGGGAGTCAGCCCGGATGAGCCTGTATCATATAGGCCGGCCAGTGCGGACCAATACTTCTGAAGGACCGATCCTGGAGTGGGGCTACGGGGATCCTTCATCCGCGGCTATTCCGGAAGAGGAAGCCCGCCGGAAAGCGCTGGATTTCCTGCAGGACAGATATGATATGGACTGCGCGGACTGCCAGGTCTCCGTTTCCCTGTACACCGGCCACTGGCACAATGACCCGTTCGTGGATCCGTGGTGGGTCATGGATTATTATGACGGGGAAGACCGGAAGGCGGAAGTCTGGGTCAACGCCGCGACCGGCACCATGCCGAAGTACCGGATGGACGACGCCGAAGCCGTGACCAGGGAACAGTTTGCCGCTGCCCTGGAGGAAGGATACGAAGTCGGCGGCGTCCGGGTTACGGAAGACATGATCGACAACGTGTCGGTGGTCTACCTGGAAGAGGAGAATGAATGGTACGGCATCGTGGCGGTCGGGGATTCTTACTGGGAGATCGCGATCGACGCGGATACGCTGGAATGCCTTGATACGGAAAGATCGAACGGATAACGTTTCGCTTTGAAAATCCCGGGTCCTGTGGTATATTGTTTTTATCAGAACGACCAGACCGAAAGGTGTGCTGAATATGCATTTTGATGAAAACAGACTGAAGGATCCGGGCTTTTTTCGTGAGAACCGGCTTGACCCGCATTCCGATCACGCGGTCTTTCCCGCATACCGCCTGTCCCTGAACGGCCTGTGGAAGTTTGCCCACGCCGTGAACCCGGCGCAGGTGATCCCCGGCTTTGAGCAGCCGGGGTATGACTGCCGCGGCTGGAAGGATATCCGTGTGCCCGCGCATATCCAGCTGGAGGGATACGGCGCGCCGCAGTACTGCAATTCGGAATACGCCTGGGACGGCCTGGGGGATCTCAGGCCCGGGGACCTGCCGGAGCAGTACAATCCCGTTGCCTGCTATGTGAAGTACTTCCGCCTGCCGGAGGACATGAAGGGCAAGCGCGTCTTCCTCTCCTTCCAAGGGGTGGAGAGCTGTGTGGCCGTGTGGCTGAACGGGACGTATATCGGTTTTTCCTCGGACAGTTTTACGCCGCACGAGTTCGAACTGACGGACGCCCTGCGGGAGGGGGAGAACAAGCTCGCCTGCCGGGTGTACCGGTGGTGCTCCGGCAGCTGGCTGGAGGATCAGGATTTCCTGCGCTTTTCCGGGATCTTCCGGGACGTGTACCTTTATGCGGTACCGGCCGTGCACGTATGGGACCTGAAGGTAATTGCGGAACCAGATGAAACCTTAGCCAAAGGTGTCCTGACGTGGCGTGTGAAAGCGGACGCGCCGGAGGGGACTGCGCTGACGGTCCGGCTGAAGGACGGGGACCGGGTCCTTGCGGAGGGGAAGAGCACGGTCTCCGGCGCCGGGGAGGCGTCCGGCGTCCTGAACGTGGACCGGCCCAGGCTCTGGTCGGCGGAAGATCCGTACCTGTACGGCCTGCAGGCGGAGCTGGAAGCGCCGGACGGCACGGCGGAGACCGCCTTCCAGAAGGTGGGCTTCCGGAAGGTTGAGATCAAAGACGGCGTCATCCGGGTGAACGGCGTCCGGGTGGTCTTCAAGGGGGTCAACCGCCACGATTTCTGCGGCGAGACCGGGCGCGCCGTGACGGAGGAGAAGATCCGCCGGGACCTGCTCCTGATGAAGCGGAACAATATCAACGCTGTCCGTACCAGCCACTATCCGAACACCAGCGCCCTTTACCGCCTGTGTGATGAGCTGGGCCTTTACGTCATCGACGAGAACAATATGGAAAGCCACGGCATGTGGGACATGCTCTGGCAGGGCTATATCA
>JAEEGL012234767.1_pt1 | contig 11356 bp, 8 predicted proteins | sample 9134231 | NCBI WGS metagenome assembly JAEEGL01 (sample SAMN16246548, study PRJNA631951) | gut metagenome | biome: gut microbiome; feature: rumen; material: fiber-attached | host: Bos | place: Iran: Karaj | collected 2018-10
AGATGCTAAAACCATTTTACCATCTCTAGATTTCAAAAGCATCATAACTAATGCTACTACACCAAGTATTGCACCAGCACAATGAGTAACTGAATTTCCTACCTCTTCTAAAATAGATAAATGAGGTGGCTCATTTTTTTGTCTTATTAATAATTCCTCTTCAGTTAATGGTCGATTCTTTTTTTCCTCTTTAATCATTAAATCGACATCATCATTAGCCTTTTTTCTTTCACGTCTTAAAGCTTTCTCTTCCTTTTTCTTTCTTTTTTCTAAAAGCTTTAATTCCTTTTCTTCCTTTTTTAGCTGTTCCTTTATTAAATCAGCCATATTTACTCCTAAAGCTCAATAGCTTTTAAAACATCAGTTGAATAGAATTTATTTAATCCATCAATCATTGTATTATATACAGCTATAACCTCATCATTAGATGAATATTCTAAATCCTTATCCTCAAAGAATTTAATAGCATTAGCATTTTCATTTACAGATAAGCCCTGGAAATTAAACCATAGCTTCTTATTCTTTAATATATAGTTGCAAACTAAATCTAAACCAACGCCAAATCTCTTATCAGCACCACTTACAAATTTCTTAATTGATTCTGTTTTAGGATTATTTTCTTTAATATCAGAATCCTCTAATTCAATTGTTTTTGGAAGCTCTAAAAATAATTGATTTAATAAATTTTGTAAAAATGTATCAATAATAACTAAATTATCCTTTTCGATACCAATTTTTAATGAATCATAAACTCTAATAACCTTTTCTGATTCAACAAAATTCTTTAAAATATCATTTGCATTTTCTTTAATAATCATTTCTTTACTACCTCTTACTACTTAATTAAATATTTCTAAACATTATACCACATGTTTGAATGTTTTATCAATAAAACCCAATTATCTTTCATTTACTTTTTTACCAGTCATATACTCTATATCTATATAGAACATAGCAGTATGATTTAGGCTTAATTTAATTTCATTATCTATTTCATTTTCATCCTTAGTAAATTTATATGATAATAATTTAGAAATTCTTTTAATCTCATTAATATCTTCTACTAAATGTATTTTACCAAATACAATTACACTCTTAAATATTAGTGACCAATGATCTAATCTTTTTTCACCCTTATTAATTACACAATAGGAGCATTTATTATTCTTCTTAATACAATCCATCTTATATCCAATCATTCCACCATGAAAATATAATCTATTTTCTTCTTCAACATAAAAATGATTCATTGGCATACCATATGGATAACCATCATCACCATTTAATGATAATACTCCTCTTAATTCTTCTTTTAATATATTTTTACATTCAGAGTTTTCTAATTCTTGTTTTACTCTATTTAATTTTCTAAACATTGTATCACCGTCCGAATTTAATTATAGCATAAATATAATAAAGATAGGACAAATTATGTCCTATTCCTAACCTTTACATAATACAATAAATTATGTATAATTTAGATGTCCTTTTAAAAGGGAAGCATACATACGAAGTTAGATTTTCTCACATTTGAAGCGAGATTTTCTTTCTTTTGCCTTAGGGGAAATCTTTTAAGGATACTATTTTAGTTATGGAAGAGCCTATCGATATTAGCATTCCTTCTTCTAAGCTCATGTTTGAAGCTAATTATAAAAAAAGTTCATCCAAGGAATGATTATTCCAAGAGGTGAACATAATTTATTAATTAAAAACTATTTAGATAAAATTTTGGATAAAAATAAATAATTATAATTTATTATATTTCTTAGAAGTACCCTTTGACTTATCAATTGGGTACTTCTTTTCAGTTTTATCCATTTTCTTATTCATAATGTCTATTGGATCTAATCCTAATACCATAGACATTTGTAAACAATAATTCATTACATCAGCCAATTCTTCTTTTACATCTTCTAAATTAGCATTATCATTCCATTGATAACATTCTAATAATTCATTAGCTTCTATAGATATAGATTTAGCTAAATTGACAGGAGAATGGAATTGATCCCAATCTCTATCTTTATTAAATTTATCAATTCTTTGCATTAATAAATCCAATTTAGAAATAAATTTATCAGGATTATATATCTCAATGTCTTTATCTATAAAGTCACTAGAATCCAATACTATTTTTTCTTTATTATAATCTTCTTCAACTTTAGCTACTGCATCAGCTTCACTATCCGCTTCTACAGATACAGTTTTTTGAAGATATTCTGTTATTTCAACATCAAATTTCTTCATAATGTCACCTAGCAAATCTTCAATAAATCTTTTATATGCTTGCTTAATGCTTCATCCTCACAATAGATGTAACAACCCTTTTGTCCTCTAGTTAATAATGTCTTATATGTATTTTTAATTAGCTTTGAAGCTAATGCTTCTCCACATGATTTAATACCTGATGATTTATCATCTTTTGATATTTTTGTTTTATCGGTAATAATTGTTTTTGATTCTTCATCAAATCTTAAATCCTTACCAATAAACACACCAACATAATCAAATTCTAACCCTTGAGCAGTATGAATACATCCAACCTCTTCAAATGAGGATGGATTAATAGCCCAGATTTTATCATTTTCTAAATTCCATTTAGCTTTAAAATCATTCTTTAAATAAATATCATAATCACCACGATGATTCTTTACATCCCAGTCATAACAATATCCTGCTACCATTCTAGCTTTATTATTAATTTCATTTTTCTTTCTTAATTCATCCCTTAAGACATTAGGATCATCAAAAACTTGAATATCAAAATTCAAATCATTGACATCTATGTCTACATATTCACCAATTTGTAGTAAATTATTAATGAACTGAATATAACCATCACTACCATTGCATCTAAATTGTGATACTAGTTTAGTTTCTTCAGTCATTATAACTCTAGAACCTAATTCATTTGCCCAATGCTTTATTTCATCAATTGAACCAATATCCTTAGTAGTTATCTTTTGATCTTCATCAATTAAGAAAATAGAAAGTAAAGATGCATCAATACATTCTCTTACTTGGTTTTCTCCACCATAATCTCTAAACATTTGTTTAACCAACCTATGTGCTTCATCTATAATTAAGCAATCATAGAAATTAGATGGGGAATTATGTAATCCAAATGGAGATCTAAATAATTGTTTTATATTAATCTCTTTCTTTAAATCTGATTTAGATAATAATTTTAAATATGCTTCTCTTGGAGCGCTATTTTTAGTTACATATGAAGCATTTAATCCACTTGTTGAATTATATTTCATTGTAGTAAATTCTTTTAACAGATTAACAGCTAATACTGATTTTCCAGTACCTGGACCACCTTGAATTATGATGGTTCTTTTTTTCATATCTTTTAAGCATTGCTTCATTGTTTTAATACACATATCATAAACAACTGCTTGCTCATCTAATAGCATGAATTCTTTATTTCCCTTCATTAAAGAAACTAAGCAATCCTGCAATGCTTTAGATGGTCTAATTCTTCCATTATCAATCTTATATAATAGTTCCTTATCAGATGATTTTTTACAAATATATTTCTTAATGAATTTATTTAATTCGATGGCTTGTGTCTTAATGAAAAAAGGTGCTTCATCATACCATGTTTTAAATATCTCATCGTCTAATTGATTTAAATACTTTTCTTCATAATTATGTAAATACGCACAAGGTATTATCTTAATATCTTCATCTTGCACACACTCTGAAGAATTTCTAATAAATACAGCATATGAATAAGCTTGATATGAAGGATGAGATACCATTCTTACTGCTCCACCTGTAAAGGCTTTAACACTATGTAGCATTTCATCAGCAACTTTTTCAACTTTATCCCATTGTTTTAGTTCAACAACAATGACATTATCATGATCATCCTTATCAGCACCACAAATTATAAAATCAACTCTTTTTGAAGTTCTTGGAATTTGATATTCAATAGCTATTTCACAATCATTTGGAATTTCATTATCATCTAAAATATTTCTCATGAAATTTAATGAATTTTGCCATGATCTATATTCAGCCTCTTCACCTGCATGAATATTAGCTTCTTGTAGCATTTTCAAAATCTTATCTGATATTAAATTATATTTAACATCGTTATTAAATTGTTCTTTTGTAGCGTTATATACTATCATAATCAATTCACCTTCATCGAACTCTTTGAGAAAATTATATCAAAAAACTGACTTTTATTAAAGGTTATAGGGCCATTTTTCTCAAAACAAAAAAAGTATAGGTCATTCTCTTCCAACTTTGGAAGTAAATTACCTACACCTTCATAATGCTACTTCTTTCCTTTTATTAATCTAACTAATCTTACTCTATATAATATATATTGTTTTGCTGATTCTTTAGTAAACAATCTACCTTTATAATTATCCACTTGTTTTATCTCTCTATTTTCATACCATTTCACATAGTACTTCTTATCGCTTTGTTCATACCACAAATGATATGTAATACCATCATCAGCTTTAATCTTATATTCAAATGTATCTTTTAAGACATTTGATTGAACATCTACTCCAATATAATTATTTAGTAATTGTTTTCTTTTCTTAACATAATATTCGTCATCACTATCATCTTTTCTCTTTATGTAGTATGGATGTCTTACATCTAGTTGTACTAAGAATAGATTCTCAAATTGGAATGCTTGTTTCTTTGCTGTAGTATTAGGATGAGTATTACATATTTCTAGATATATAGTATCTGAATATTTTTCAATAAAGTCTTTGTTATTATCATTATGCACTAATGTAAGAATAATATCTGGTTTAAATTCATAAATAGATAATCTTATTGTTTTTTCCATTTGTACATATTTAATATCTAGATCATAGTTTTTAAGTTCGACTATTACTTTAAACTTATGCTCAGTTTTAGCTATATCATATATTATTTCTTTTATGTATTTATGTTCTGGTGTTTCTTCATTTTCTTCACCATACTCTTCATACATAATAATATGATCTGAATCAGCTGATTGATGAAACTCGTTTTTACTTTTACCATGATGGAAAACTCTATAGTTTTCATCAGGTTTTCCATCTATTAATACTGGTTTATAATAAATATGATCTTTTACAGTGTAATACTCCTCTGAAAGTTTTGGATTTGTCATTAGCTGTTTAAACTGATACAAAGAATACTCCTTAGTGAATCTTTTTTTCTCCTCGTCGTAATAATATACTTTTGTAATTTTGTGCATATAACCTCCTTTCTACATAAATATACCAAATACATAGAATTCATACATTCTATAACTATTATATCATAAATAGGGATTTCTAGTTTGATAAACTTTAAAAAAACAAGGCTAGTTTTTTTCTCTTTTTTTACTTTTAGATAACTCAAACTCCTAGTCAAAATAATCGAAACGAAAAAAATCGAAGTAAAAATCGAATATAAAAAATCGGAAATTCATCAATAGTTTATTACAAAAGATATGAAAAATTACAAAAAATACAAAAGTTAGAATTAATTAGAAAAGCTCATAACTGCGCCATTAAGCCATTTTCGAATATTACAAAAATTAGAAAAAAGCTTATCGTGGCTCCTAAGTGAAAGTTCACTAGTTCGAATACCGCCTGGAGCGCAACTAGAATGATAAAACCGTCTCATCATGAGGCGGTTTGTTATATATGGTCTATATAGTATTTTAAAAAAATGTAGTTAGGCCTTCAAAATTGTAGGTTAATGGTCTATAACTTTTCCTTTTTTATAAATCAAAATCAATATATTTATTATTTGAATTACCAAATTTATTTATTATTTTTTTATTATCATCATAAATTTTACCATTATTACAAATACAATATTTTTTATACCAATTCAAATGACTTATATTAGCATGACCATATGTATTATTACCACATTGAACAATTCCAATAGGATTATTATTAACAAGTTCTTTTAATTTTTCAGTATATGGGTCCATTTGACTTGGATCTGGATAGTAACAACAATGATGAGGAACCAATACTACTGTATAATTAGTATTATATACTCCTTGTGGAAAATCGTGATACAATGCGTCCCCTGGTATTAATATATTGTTTTTTTCTGTCTCAATTATAGAAATGACTGAGTTAGCATTTAAAACTGTAGATTGATATAAATCTTTATTATTATCCTGCTTTTCTTCGATGCGTAAATAATTTGATAATTGGTAAGGCGCATTATAATAATATATATTTCCTGTCCTTGATTTTTGAGTAGCTAACGTAAGCAATAATTGAAAAATTTTAGAACCTTTTTTCGAAGTAGGGGCAGTGGATGAGAATAACCACCTAACGGTTGGAGGTAACTGTTTATTTTGTATCAAGTTATAATGATCACTATCAAAATGAGAAATAATTATAGTAGTTGAAGCATCTATTTTATTTAACATATCATTTAAAGCGGCATTTTTTCTTTTCCTTCTCTCGCACCCTAAGTCAAAAACGCAAACCACTTTATAATCGTTTTCTTCATTAAAGCTTAAAATTGCAGAACAATTTGCTTGTCCGACATCATAAACTCTATAAACCAGTTTCAAATTATCAATATCAGCATATATATTATCCAATGATGGTTCAACTATCCTATCATATCTATTTCTTTCGTTAGGATAAACAATATTAAATTTTTCATCTATTATATCAACACTATCGTCTTTTTCATTTATTTCACCATTTATGAAAAAAGTACATCCATAAAAATAGCTATTAATTTCTTCTATTGTATTTTCAATAATATTTCTATATTCGATTGAATCTTTAACCCTATTATTTCGAGTTTGGTCAATCAATTTTAAAATATCATAATAAAAAGATAATTTTTGAATTTTTTTGTCTGAAATAAGGAAATTACAAAAACTTTCAAAATCTACTTCTTTTTCAGAATCTTTTACATTCGGATAATCACTTTGATAAACGTTATTCTGGTTTCTTAAATAATTAATGAATTCATCATACTCATAATATGTCTTATGAATCTTAATTATATTATTATATTCTAATTCAAAATATATAGATAAAGCATCTCTATTCTCAGAATATGCCCTATTAAAACTAACTAATCTCATTGTTATTCTACCTCCATAATTATAAATTAAATGCATAATCATTTGCATAAAATCAAAAATATCATTAGTTTTATTATTGAAATTTTTTTAAAATAATGATTTATGAAATGACTTTTTTACACTTTACTTCCTATTTTTTTAATTATATGCTTTATACTCTTGGAGAAATATTTTTTAAATCATTCACCATTTTGTTTATTTCTAATTCAGAAAAATCTAGCAAATCATAAGTACTATCTTTTTTAGGATGCATATATGAAGCTAATGTTGAATTAATAGATGCAATTATTAAAATATCATCATCGATATTACTTTTATTTTTAATTTTTTCTATTAATGTATTATTAATAGTTTTCTCGATTTGTGTCGCTTTAGGATTTTTCCCTGTTTTTTTCATAAAAAAGGCTTCAGAAATGACTCTTAATAACAAAGCATTTTTAATTTTATTATTGGGATTTAAATTTAAATCATTTAACATTTGTTTTGCAACAACATCATCTATACCAGTAAATGATGCCATATTGTTCTTATATTTATTACCATCAAAAGAGAGGTTACCTACTGAATGATAATTTTCCAAGTCAGCAGGTTGATAAATTACTGGTTTTGAAGAATCTATCGGTTCAGCATATTTAGAGTGTATACAATAAGTCAAACACTCTTCTAAGGCACAATAATCACTATCTGTTATTTCTCCATTTTGTTTACAAATCTCAGCATATATTCTTAACGCCATCAAACCTGAAATTTGATCATTAAAATTAGTAGATTCAGCACCATTAAATACTAATTCATGTAAAATTGGTTCTAATCTAGGACTATCTGTTTTTACATATGGAATTAGACCATTATCTGTCATTTTATAATAATCATAATCAATTACCCTAAAGTCCAGATTATATGCAATAGAATTCAAAAATATTTTGTCATGAGATAGCAAAATAGAAATAACATTTTTATTTTTTAACATATAATTATTAATAGCATTAATCAAGTGAACTCTATTAGGAATATCATAGCAATCCATTGGATCATCATAAACAATAACTTTAACATCTTTTGCGATAGCAATTGTTAAGAAATATGAAAATGCCAACAATTTCTTCTCACCCTCACTCAATTTATCTTCACTTAGATTCTGTTTTAATTTAAAAGGCTTATATATATTTTTTAAAGAAATTGAATATTTACCATCTTCATAATTAATTGTAAATGGAGCCGAAAGCATTTTTAAAATTTTGTTCATTTGTCTACAATTACCTTTACAACTTTCAGTTTTTATAGCTTTATCACACTGTTCAATGCATTTATTAATCTCAACGATTTTTTTTGAGTAATTAAAACAAATTTCTGCGTCAGTAGGATTATTAATTATAGCATTATATATATCCACTTTTAATTTAGTACCATCAAACTTATCAATGATATCATTGATTTTATCAATTTCCATATTAAAATTATTTAATCTAAGAAACAAGTATCTAGCTTTTTTGCCTATTTTTTGTTTCAAATTTGGTTCATTTATTTTATTAGTTAAGTTCGTAATTAATTCATCTAAAACAGCTGAATTAGTATATTTTTCCTTAATATGTTTATAAATAGTTTTCTTAATAACCTTTTGATTAAACAAATAGTCCATTTTTGAGTTAATATCTTCAACTTTTGAACGGAATTCATTTAATCTTTTAACAGCCTCATTTAACTGGTTATAAATATTTGAATCAAAATTATTTTTGAATCGAGAATAACCATCAACCAACTTTTTAGCTTCTTTTGAAAACTTTTGTCCACAAAAAGGGCATTCTTCATCATGAATGATATCAAGTCCATCAATTTGCCAAATTGCATTTCTTTTTAGAGTATGGGATATAATATGATTTAATACAATTTTTGGAACTTTTATTTTTTTCCTAACAAATTTAATTATTTCCGGTATATTTTCAATGGTATCAAATTGGAAGTTCAAACCTGTTTTATCAATATATTCTTTTGAATCAGTTATATTGTTTTTATTATCAATTTTTGCTATAACATTTTGATAATAAGCTTTAAAAGAATTATAAAAATCATCAGTTTTTTCAAATTCTATTCCTAAACTGTTGCATTTCAATTCTAATTCATCTATATCTTTTTGTTTTTCTTCAATTTTACTCATTTTTATTTTATGGTTGTAAGCTGCATTTCCAAATAAAATCATATTATCTTCATTAACAATGTTTCTAGATATAAAATCTTTGTCAAAGACTAACAATTCATTTTTTAGTTTTCCTTTACTTGTCTCTTGATCACATATATTTCCATCAATTTCTACAGTATATTGCAAATTAGTTCTTCCACCATGAATTTTTGGCATAGTCACATCAACTTTTTCTCCATGTGATAAACCATTAAAAAGACTGACAATAGTAGATTTTCCCATACCATTTTCACCATAGACCAAAGTATTTTTAGAGAATTGCAATTGCTTTATATTATTTTCCCATAGTGAGCCAACAGTATCAATGTTATCAAATTTTATATTCATTTTTTCTTTTCCCTCCAAAAAAACGACCAAACTATTTAGATTATATCAAAAACAGTACGATTTTGGAAGTTATTTCACGTTTTTTTATAAAAAACTATCATTTGTCAATAAAAAGAAAAAACTTGCCTACCAATGTAGACAAGCTCTTTTCCTTATTATTCCTTTTCTGATCTCATTTTAGCATCGAATTTCTTACGATTAACAGTATCTAGAATCTTCTTTCTTAATCTTATATGATTAGGAGTTACTTCTACTAATTCATCATCATTAATAAATTCTAGACAAGCCTCTAATGACATAACAATTGGCTTCTTTAAAACAATTGTCATATCCTTATTAGATGAACGAGTATTTGTTTGCTGCTTTGCTTGTACAGGGTTAATAGCTAAATCGATATCCTTATTACACCAACCAACAATCATACCCTCATAAATATCCTCACCAGGTCCAACAAACATAGAACCTCTATCCTCTAAATGTCCTAGTGCGTAGGCTGTAGATTGACCTGTAGCCATAGATACTAATACACCTGAAGTTCTTTCAGCTACATTAACAGCCTCAACAGGTCTATATTCACTAAAGCTATGGTTAATAATACCATAACCCTTTGTTATTGTCATGAAGTCAGTATTAAATCCAATTAAACCACGAGATGGAATTTGATATATTACTCTTGTTTGAGTTTCTGTATTTGACATAGTCTCCATAATACCATGACGATTACCCATCATTTCAATTACAGAACCTGCATATTCATTAGGACAGTCAATTACAGTATATTCATATGGTTCACATTCAACACCATCAATTACCTTATAAATAACATGAGGACGAGAAACCTGGAATTCATATCCTTCTCTTCTCATTGTTTCAATTAAAATACCTAAATGAAGCTCACCACGACCAGCAACTCTCCATTCCTCAGCATTATTAATTCTTGTAACCTTTAAAGAAACGTCCTTTTGAACCTCTCTAAATAATCTTTCCTCAATCTTAGTGGCAGTAACTAGCTTACCATCCTTACCACAAAATGGTGACGTATTAGTACCAAAAGTCATTTCTACTGTTGGTTCTGAAATATGAATCTTCTCTAAAGGTTCTTCCTTTCCAACAGTACAAATAGTTTCACCAACAGAAATATCACCTAAGCCTGATACAGCAACGATATCTCCTGCCTTACCCTCTTGAATTTCAATTCTATCTAATCCTAAAAAGCCATAAAGCTTTTGAACTCTAAATTGCTTAATAGATCCATCAAGTCTGCAACAAGAAACAACCTCACCAGACTTAATAGTACCTCTTGTAATTCTACCAATACCAATTCTACCAACGAAATCAGTATAATCTAGTAGAGCTGGCTGTAATTGAAGTGGAGAATCACAGTCATAGCTTGGAGCTGGAATCTTTTTAATAATCATATCTAAAAGTGGCTCCATACCAGGCTTTTGAGTAGCTGGATCTGGATCTAATGAGCATGTGTTATTTACAGCTGATGCGTAAATAACAGGGAAATCTAATTCATCCTCATCGCATCCTAAATCAATAAATAGCTCTAAAACCTCATCAATAACCTCTAAAGGTCTAGCGGCAGGCTTATCAATCTTATTGATAACAACGATTGGCTTTAAATGAGCCTCAAATGCCTTCTTTAAAACGAATCTAGTTTGAGGCATTGTTCCTTCATATGCATCAACAATTAATACAACACCATCAACCATCTTCATGATACGCTCAACCTCACCAGAGAAGTCAGCATG
>JAEEGL012404935.1_pt1 | contig 11356 bp, 9 predicted proteins | sample 9134231 | NCBI WGS metagenome assembly JAEEGL01 (sample SAMN16246548, study PRJNA631951) | gut metagenome | biome: gut microbiome; feature: rumen; material: fiber-attached | host: Bos | place: Iran: Karaj | collected 2018-10
CTGCAGGAGGAAATACCATGCCGTATCTGAAGGACCGTTCCCTGCGCACCGTGGAGCAGACCATGAAACGCCTGGCGCCCCTGGTGTACACCCCGGCAGCGCCGCTGGCCATTACCTGCTACGTCACGGAAGAGCCGGTGGATTTTGCCCGCCGGACGGAAGGAGAAAAGCTGTGCCTGAAAGAAGGCGGAAAGTGGGGCCGGAAGGTTTTCGACTGCGCCTGGTTCCATTTTGAGGGCGTCATTCCCGACGCCTGTCAGGGAAAGCCCACGGTGATGCTGCTGGATATCGGCGGCGAAGGCCTGATCGTGGATGAACGGGGCGAGCCCGTGCAGGGGATCACCTGCGTGGATTCCCAGTTCGATTTTTCCCTGGGCAAACCGGGCAAATGGGTCTATCCCTGGGCGGATCAGGGCACGGCCGGGCAGAAGGTGGACTTCTGGGTGGACGGCGCCTGCAACGATCTGTTCGGCGTGATGCAGAACGACGGCCGCGTGCGCACAGCGCAGATCGGGATCCTGGACGAGCGCCTGTTCCGCCTGTACTATGACCTGGCGGTGCTGGTGGATTATCTGCGCTGCGCCGACCCTGATTCCGCCCGCCGCAATCAGGTGCTCATGCGGCTGTACGACGCCTGTGTCAGGGCGGATGAACGCTTTTCCCCGGAAAGCGCGGGCGAGCTGGAAGAAACCGCCCGTTTTCTCTGCAGCCGCAAGGGCGGCGACGCGCCGCTCCGTTTCACGGCCATCGGCCATGCGCATATGGACCTGGCCTGGCTGTGGCCCATCCGCGAAACCAAGCGCAAGGGCGCGCGGACCTTTGCCACCGCGCTGTCCCTGATGGAAAAATACCCCGAATACCGGTTCGGCGCCAGCCAGCCCCAGCTGTTCCAATGGATGAAAGAGAGCTATCCCGGCCTGTACGCGCGGATCCGGGAAAAGGTCCGGGAAGGCCGCCTGGAAGCGCAGGGCTGCATGTGGGTGGAAGCGGACACCAATCTCTCCGGCGGGGAAGCGCTTGTGCGCCAGATCCTGTACGGCAAAAAATTCTTTATGGAAGAATTCGGGAAGGACATCCGCGTCCTGTGGCTTCCGGATGTGTTCGGATACAACGCGGCGCTGCCCCAGATCCTGAAAAAAAGCGGCAATGACGTGTTCATGACGCAGAAGCTGTCCTGGAGCCAGCACAACAAATTTCCGCACCAGACCTTCCGCTGGCGCGGCATCGATGGCACGGAAATCTTCACCCATATGCTGCCGGAGGAAACCTACAACAGTCCCATCCTGCCGCGCTCCTTGCGCTTCGCGGAAAAAAACTACGCCGAAGCGGGCATCTGCGGCGAAGCGCTGATCCTGTTCGGCATCGGCGACGGCGGCGGCGGCCCGGGCGTGGAGCACCTCGAAGCCGCCCGGCGCGTGCGGAATTTTTACGGCCTGTGTCCGGTGGAACAGGATCTGGCCCAGCCCATGCTGCTCAGGCTGAAGGAGCAATGCTTTGACCGGGTGCCCGTCTGGCAGGGCGAATTGTACCTGGAACGCCACCAGGGCACCTATACCACCGCGGCCCGCAATAAAAAGTATAACCGGAAAATGGAAATCGCGCTGCGGGAGCTGGAATTCTTCAGCGTGCTGAGCGGAAAAGCCTGCAAGGAACGCCTGGATGCCATCTGGAAGGAAGTGCTGCTTTACCAGTTCCACGACATCCTGCCCGGCTCGTCCATCCAGCGCGTTTACACAGAATCCCAGGCGCGCTACCGGGCGCTGGCGGAGGAAACGGAGCAGCTGATTCAGGAGCGGGCCGCGCTGCTCGCCGGCGGCAGACAGGCGGTCTTCAACAGCCTGTCCTGGCCGCGGGAAATGATCCGCGAGGGAAAGGACGGCGCGTACCGGATCACCGTACCCGCCATGGGCTGCACCTTTGAACAGGGCGAAAAGTTTGTGCCCTGCCTGCGCGCGGAAGGGCTTCAGCTGGAAAACGAAGCCCTGATCGCTTCCTTTGACGCGCAGGGCGCCCTCGTTTCGTGCACGGACAAGCGGACCGGGCGGGAAACGCTGGCCGCGCCTTCCAACCGCTACGCCGTCTTCCGGGAATACAACGCCGACTGCTGGGACATCGCCATCGAATATACCGACCGGCCGCCGGAATATTTCCGTCTCGCAGAGCAGTCCTTCCGCGTGGAAGGCCTGCGTGCGGTCTGCAGCCAGCGGTATGTATACGGAGAATCCGTCCTGGAAGCGGACATCCATCTGGACGCGGGCGCGGATATCCTGACGTTTGACGTACGCGTGGACTGGCAGGAGCAGGACCGGATGCTGCGCACCTCCTTTGATACGGCGGTCGTCACGGACAAGGCCGGGTTTGATATCCAGTACGGCCTGCTGCATCGCAGCAACCATGAAAACACGCTGTGGGACAAAGCCCAGTTCGAGGTCTGCGGCCACAAATTCGTCGATCTGTCCGAAGCGGACTGGGGGGTATCGCTGCTGAACGACTGCAAGTACGGCTTCCGCGTCAAAGGCGGCACCATCGATATGAACATCCTGCGCGCCCAGCATTACCCCAGCGATCTGACGGACCGGGGCGTCCATACGCTGTCCTACGCCCTGTATCCGCACGCCGGAGGCGAAAAAGCCGGGCGGATCAAGGAAAAAGCCTACGAGTTCAACATCCCGCTCCGCTTTTTGCCGGTCAGTACGGAAGCCGGCGGCGCCCTGAGCGCGGCAAAGGCGCAGAACGTCCTCATCGAAACGCTCAAATTCGCGGAGGACGGGAACGGCCTGATTCTGCGTGTGTACGAGCCCTACGGTACCCACGCCCCCATGACGGTCGCCCTGGACAAAGCATACTGCGTGACTCCCTGCGATCTCATGGCGCGGCCCATTGCGCCGCCGGAAACCGCCGGCGTCATCGAAGGGGAAATCAGGCCGTTTGAAATCCTGACCTACAGGCTGACAGAAAAAGGCTGACCGCTTAATGCGCGCCGGGATGCGAAAGCGCGGCAAAACGCGTGAACCGGACTGCCGGGGAGGGGAATTTTGTTGCAAAAAAAACGGCTGCTCAGCCTGATCCTTCTGGTCGCGGCCTGCTGCCTGACCGCATGCGCCCAAAAGAACACGCCCATGCCTGCGGAAACGCCCGTGACGCTCAGCCGTCCTTACGACGTGCTGCTGGTCAACGGGGAGCATCCGCTGCCGGAAGGCTTTTCCCCCGGGGAACTGGTCAATTGCTACGAGGAAAAGCGTCATTTTCTGCTGGCCAACAGTTCCATTGAGCTGGCGCGGGAAGCCTTTGAGGCGGCGAACCGGATGTTCAAGGCGGCGGAGGATGAGGACATGAACGGCTTTATCCTGACCAGCGGCTACCGTTCCCCCCAGCGGCAGGCGGAGCTGTATGCGGAAACGGAGGACGGCACGGCGCAGGCCCCCGGCTGCAGCGAGCACGAGACCGGCCTGGCCTTCGATGTGACCGCACGTTCCGATACCGGCGCTTTTGAGCATACGCCCCAGGTCGCGTGGCTTTACGCGCATTGCTGGGACTTTGGGTTTATCCTCCGTTATCCGGAAGGCAAAGAACAGGTCACGGGCATCGCGTATGAACCCTGGCATTACCGCTATGTGGGCGAAGAAATCGCGGGCATCCTTCGGCAGACCGGCTGGACCCTGGAGGAATTCTGCCTGCGCAGCGATCAGGAATGACACGGAGGAAGATCCCCTTGAAGCCGAATATCCTGTTTATCCTGAGCGACGACCAGGGAGCCTGGGCGCTTCACTGCGCGGGCACGAAGGAGCTGGCAACGCCGAACCTGGACAGAATCGCCCGGGAAGGGCTGCTGTTTGACCGGTTTTACTGCGCATCTCCCGTATGCTCCCCCGCGCGCGCCTCCATCCTGACGGGACGGATGCCCTGCGCGCACGGGGTGCTGGACTGGCTGCGCTCCGGGAATGTGGACGCCCGGGCCTTCCGCCGTCAGGGGCTGGAAAACCCCTACGGCGGATACCGGGACGAACGGGAACCCATCGCGTATCTGGACGGGTTTGATACCTGGACGGATCTGCTGGCGCGCAGCGGGTATGTCTGCTCGCTTTCCGGCAAATGGCATCTGGGCGACAGCGTCCGTCCCCAGCACGGGTTTTCGTCCTGGTACACCCTGGGCAAGGGCGGCTGCTTTTACTATCACCCGGACATCGTGCAGAACGGCGGCATTACCGTGCGGCACGGCGAATACGTGACCGATCTGATTACCGCCCGCGGCTGCGCCGAAATCAAACGGCTGTCAAAGGGCGGGCAGCCCTTCTGCCTGTGCGTGCATTATACCGCGCCCCACAGCCCCTGGGAGGCGGACCAGCATCCGGAAAAATGGATCGGTTACTACGACGCCTGCCGCTTTGAAAGCATCCCCGCCGTGCCCGATCACAAAAACATCACCACCGGCGCGGTTTACGGAACGCCGCAAAGGCACGTCAACCTGCGGGGATATTTTGCCGCGATCAGCGCGATGGACGAAGGCGTGGGCCGGCTGCTCTCCGCGCTGGAGGAGGAAGGCGTTCTGGACCGGACGCTGGTCATTTTTACCTCCGACAACGGCATGAGCATGGGCCATCACGGCGTCTGGGGCAAAGGCAACGGAACCTTTCCCCTGAATATGTACGAGCAGGCGGTCAGGGTGCCCTTTCTGCTGCGCTGGCCCGAGGGCGCCGCAAGGCGCGGCGTCGTCCACGACATGGTGTCCGCCGTGGATCTGTTTCCCACCTTCACGGACCTTCTCGGCGCCGCCTGCCCGGAAGGCCTGCCCGGGCACAGCTTCCTGCCTGTGCTTTCCGGCGGTCCTTCCCGGCGGGACCGGGTGGTCATTTACGATGAATACGGCCCGGTGCGCATGATCCGGACGGAGCGATGGAAATACGTGCACCGCTGCCCCTGCGGTCCCAACGAGCTGTATGATCTGGAAAACGATCCCGGAGAAAATGAAAACCTGGCCGGAGAACCAGCCAGGCAGCCGTTGATCCTTGATTTGCGGCGGCAAACGGAAGCATTTTTCGCACAATACGCGAGCCCGGATTTTGACAGCGCCCGGGAAGCCGTAACCGGCGCCGGTCAGATGTGCATGCCGGGCAGGCGGGCCACCAGGCCGGACGTCTTCGCCCCGCTCGGATAAACGGCCGGCCGGGGCCGCACGCGGCAGGCGTCACAAAACGACCGTAAAGGTCGTGCCTTCTCCCTCGGCGCTGTGAACGGTGATTTTTCCCTTGTGCGCTTCCACGATGCTCTTTGCGATGGCCAGGCCCAGGCCGTTGCCCTCGATTTCGCGGTTGTGCGAAGAATCCGCGCGGTAGAAACGGTCGAAGATCCGCTCCTGTGCGTCAGCGGGGATGGCGGGGCCGGTGTTATGCACCTTCAGCACACGCTTTTCCCCCCTGGTTTCCAGGGTCACCCCGATCCTGCCGCCGTCGTCCGAATACTTCTGCGCGTTGCTGATCAGGATCACGGCCAATTGCTTGATCATGTTTTCATCGCCCGTACAGGTCACCCCATCCGGGATGTTCAGCTGCAGCTCCTTGCCCGCTTCAAACACGGCCGACTCCAGGGGCAGCGTCACTTCCAGAAGCGCCCGGCTCAGATCAAAGCGGCGGTGTTCCGCCTGCGCCCCTTCCTTTTCCATCCGGGCCAGGGTGAGCAGATTCTGGACCAGCTGATCGGTGCGCCGGATTTCGGACTGGATATATTCCAGCGGCCTGCTCTCCCCCACCTCCCCGGCCAGCGCTTCCGCGTTCGCGGAAATCACGGCCAGGGGAGTTTTCATTTCATGGCTGGCGTCCCACACAAACTGCTTCTGTTTTTCCATGGCTTCGTCCACAGGCTTCACCAGCCGGTGGATGAGCCAGACGGCCGCGATGCTGAGCAGCGCGTCCTCCGCAATCGCCACAAGCACCGTCAGCTTCATCACCTGCCGCGCATTCTGGATCTCCAGCGTTTCATCCGCTACGATCAGCAGCTGACGGCCGTTTGCGCCGTTCTCATCGCGCTGATCCATCAGATGGTAAAACTGTGTGCCAATCCGGCCCGAGGCCTTTCCGCTTTTCAGGACGGCCAGGGCCATTTCGCCGATTTCTTCCTCCGTATACAGATCGTCGCGGTCGCTCCTCCAGGACAGAACGTTTCCGTTTTCGTCCAGGTCCGCGGTGTAAAAATTCGACAGATTGGCGGCATTGATCAGGGAAGCCGCGCCGGGCCCATGGCCCGGTCCGGGTGCGCCCTGCCTGTCCTGCGCGCCTTCCGGCCTGGGCTGCGCCGTTTCCGGACGGTTTTCTTTCTTTGTACTGCCGCCGTTTCCGTGGATCTGGCCGCCGGGCCGCTGGCCGTTATTCTGCGCCAGCATGTCCAGCACGGCGACGGCCTGCCGGTTCAGGCTGTTCCAGTTCATCCAGTTGATGGCCGCTACCACCCCAGCGGAAGCAAGCAGCAGCCCGGCCAGCACCAGCAGCATGATGCGTATTTTCAGCTTTCTGATCATGCTTCTTCCTCCAGGGAATAGCCGATGCCCCTTGTCGCCCTGATTCTGACCGTGGATTTGAGGAACGTCAGCTTCTTGCGGACAAAAGACAAGTAGACCTCCAGGCTGCCGAAATCCGCCTCGCTGTCATAACCCCATACGCGGTCGAAAATCTGCTCCCTGGACAGAATCTGCCGGGGATTCCGCAGGAGCATCTCCATGATCTGATATTCCTTCGCGCCCAGCTTCACCGATTCGCCGGTGTTTTTGTTCTTCAGCCTGGCTTCCTGCTGGATGAGCGAAATATCGCCAAAGGAAAGCTCCATCACCGGCACGTCCTCCCTGCGCCGGGTGATAGCCCGGAGGCAGGCCGCCAGCTCGGCCATCTGGAAGGGCTTGGGCAGGTAATAATCCGCGCCGCAGTCCAGACCCCGCACCCGGTCGTCCAGGCCGGAGCGGGCGGTCAGCATGCACACAGGGGTTTTGACGCCCTGCTCCCGGATGTGCCTGAGCACCTGAAAGCCGTCCATGCCGGGCAGCATCACGTCCAGGATAATGGCGTCATAATGGCCTTCCGTCGCATAATCCAGGCCGTCCGGGCCGGTATAAACCGGATCAACGATAAAGTTTTCTTTTTTCAGTACCCGGCAAATCGCTGAGGAAATGCCCTTTTCGTCCTCGACCAATAAAACCCTCATGGCTTGTCTCCTGCCTTTTTCCGTTCGGGAACGGGGCAGCTTCAGCCCCGGGAAGAGCGGGTGTATGGCTGCATTATATCAGGAAAAAGCAGCCGGGACAAGATGAAAACGGCCCGTTCACCTCCCGCGTTACAGGCTGTGACGGCGGCGTTCCCGACGTTTTTGCCGAAGGGAGCAGGCCTTCCCGCCCCGTCAGACAGTCTGCCCCTTCCCTCATGTTCCGGCGCCGTCTCCGGTCTCTCCCGCGCTTTCCGTCTCTTTCCAGCCAAGGACGCTCTGCAGGATGCCGCTGGCGCACAGGACGGCCAGAAGCCAGCGGGAAATGCCGTTGTCAATAAAGTTCATCATGGGATTAAACTGATCCAGGATCAGAAACACCGCAAACATCAGGGACAGGATGACCGTCAGATGGCTGAACAGGGCATGCGCTTTACTCATCGTGCCCCACCTCCGCTATCAGCAGCGCGTCGCTGCTTTCCCTTCCGCCGCCGGAAGGTTCATTGATGATCCCGCCGTTCCAGACCATGACGGAAGAATTGCCACCGTCCAGGTTGTAGGCGGCCGTGCAGCCCAAATCATAGAACAGCCGGCTCAGGTCCGGCAGCGTGATGCCCGCCGATTCTCCCCGCCCGTCCACCACCACCATGCAGTAATGGCCCGGTTCATAGTATCCGATCGCGGTGCGGGGATTGGCGGAAATGATGCGGCGGGTGCTGGCAAAGGAGGTCAGCACGCTGCCGTCGCTGTCCAGCAGCGCAGGTCCGAAGGTCCAGGCCTGCCAGGCGCCCTGCGCAACGGCCTCCTCCAGCGAGAAGGAAGCGCCCGGCATCACCCGCATGGTGCCGTCATAGCAGAGAACGCAGACATCGCAGTCGGTTCTGTTGGCCCGGTAAACGACCCCGTTTCTGATCACGACGCCTTCTCTGGTGTTGCCGTAGTAATCCCCGTTGACCGCCAGCAGCGCGCCGTTCAGCAGCGCCATGCGGCTGACGCTGTCCCTGAAGCCGGAGCCGTAGGTATCCTGCGCCATGGCGGACCGGAAGCAGGTAATATCCCGCACATAGATATCCGCAATGTAACAGATGGTTCTGCCAAGGGTTTCCTGCGTGACGGTGATGGCAATCTCCGGGCTGGAATAGCTGTTGTCCGTCCGGATCACGGTATCCGTGTACTTGTCCGCGAACTTTTCGCTCAGCGGCGTCTGATCCGCTTCGGCTTCCGTTCCCTCCGTCAAGGCGCTTCCGCCTTTTTCGCCCATGCCGCCGCGGTTCCCGCCGCCCTTGGCGGACTGCACCGGCGCGTCGCCGATCCCGGCGGAAGCAAGCCTGAGGGCACGATCCGGCAAAGCGATGCCGGCGTCTTTGCCGGAGGGTTCCGTTTGATACGGGTTGGCGATCACGATGCCCAATCCCTGCTGCCGTCTGGGCAGCACATGATGGAACAGGGCGAATACCATAAGCGCCAGCGCGGCGCAGACAAGATCGATCATCAGATTTCGCAGAATCCTGTGTTTTTTCATGCTGTTCCCTCCCCGCCTGTTCCTGGCGGAAGCCATTACCAGCCTCCGCGGCCGCCATGACCGCCAAAGCCGCCCATGCCGCCGCCGATCATCTGATTGGGGATCTCGGCAGTCTGCCGGCCATTGACGATGATGACGCCGCCGTTGTACTGCGCCGTTCCGTCATAGTCAAAGGGGCTGTTCCCGGTCACCCGGACGGTGCCGCCGTTCATGATGATGTTTCCGTTGGAATCGATGCCGTCGGTATCGCCGGCGCCCATGGAAACCGTAATGTCGCCGTCATTGATTTCCACCACAGGCGGACAGGCATCGGATTTCCGGGCGGCATTGATGCCGTCGTCCGTCGCCTGGATGTTCACCGTTCCGCCGTTCAGCTGGATACAGGTTCCTTCGATGCCTTCTGCCGCGGTGATCGTGACCGCGCCGCCATCGATCTGCGCAACGGAAACGGCATGGATCCCGTCGTCGCCCGCCCGGATGGTCAGACTGCCGCCGCCGATATATACATACCCCTTCGCGGCGTCTTCATTGTTCTCCGCGTGCAGACCGTCCATGCCCGCCGTCAGGCTGAGGGTGCCGCCGGCTATGCGGATCGAATCGTTCGCGTCAAGCGCCTTCGCTGCGGCAGAAATGCTATAGGCCCCGCCGGTGATTTTCAGGTCGTCCCTGCATACGATGCCGCTGCCTGAAGAAGAAACGGTCAGGAGCGCCGTGCCGTTCAGTGTCAGATCGGTTCTGGAGAAAATCACGCCGTCCGCCCGGGTGCCGCCATCGGAAGCAAAGGTTCCGGTCACGTTTAAGGTGCTGTCGCCGGCGGTGGTGATGAATACCTTATCGGCGGTTTCCACATCAATGACCGGAAGACTGCTATTGGCAATGGAGACGCCGTCCAGCACCAGCTGCACCTTGTCATCCTTTCCGGCTTCCACGTATACCGTCACATCAGCGGCGGATCCCGTCAGCACATAAACTCCCGCGGCGGTGATCCGGATGTCCTGACCGTCGGCCACGGCGCAGGTCACGGCGCCGGACAGATCCGCCTGCTGTTCCAGATCCCGGCTTGTGAACAGGTCATCGGCATCGTAAATCGGAGAAGCGGCTTCCGCAAAAGCGGGAAGCGCCAGAGACAAGCACAGGATGAGAGAAAGAATCAAAGCAAAGCAGCTGCGTTTCATCGTGAAACACCTTCCTTTCCTGGTTTCGGCCTGATGATATACCCGGAACCTTAATGAAAGCTGAAAAGATAAAAAATTCTTCGCAGGAGATAAACGTACCTGCCCCGTGTCCGGAACAGCCGCTTTGGCGCATAGAAACCCTGCAGAAGCCATCGGAAGCATTGCATCCTCCTCTGCCGCAGAAAGAAAGCCCGGAAACCCCGATTCTTAAGGTTTCCGGGCTCCATGGAGCACAGAGGCCCCGAAATATCGGGGCCGTCTGTTACCCGTCGGCAGATTGCATGCCTTCCTTGCCGTCCTCATAAATGATCCGCCGGCAGAAGCGCATCTTTCTTATCCTCTGACTTCCTTCACAATTTCCGATGCTTCGCGAACCAGTTTTTCGATTTCGTCAAATTTTCCGTTCTTGATCAGGCTCCCGTTCACCATCCAGCTGCCGCCGCAGGCCACGATACGGTCGTAGGACAAGTAATCCCTGACGTTTTCCGCGTTGATGCCGCCGGTGGGCATGAATTGGAGGTTCACATAGGCAGCGCAAACGGCTTTGATCATTTTCAGGCCACCCGAGGGTTCGGCCGGGAAAAACTTCAGCACGTCCAGCCCGAGGCTCATCGCCGCTTCGATTTCTGTGGGCGTGCACACGCCGGGCGTCATCGGCACCCCTTTTTTCAGCACATATTCCGTTACCCTGGGATTGAATCCGGGACTGACGATAAACTTCGCGCCGGCGTCGATGGCCCGGCTGGCCTGTTCGGTGGTCAGGACCGTGCCCGCGCCAACGATCAGCTCAGGATATGCTTTTGCCATTCTCCTGATGGATTCCTCCGCGGCAGATGTGCGGAAGGTCACTTCCGCGCAGGGAAGGCCGCCTTTCATCAAGCATTCCGCCAGGGGAGCGGCATCCAGGCAGTCGTTCAGCACAACAACCGGGATAATGCCGATTTTTTTCAGCTGCAGCATCATTTCCGTCATAAAGCATTCTTCTCCTTCCGCGGTTTTCCGGAGCAAGGCTGCCGGTTCGTCCCCTCCGGCAGAACCGGCAGCCTGCTTTCGATCTCAGGCGATTATTTGAATACGATGTCAAACGCGTTGTAGAGATAGAAGCGGCTCATGAGCGTCTGGTGCAGCTCGCCGGAAATGCTGTAATACAGATTGTTTTCGGCAGGATCGGCACCGTAGCTGAAATCCTCGGTATCGGCCACCATCGCGGAGATCAGGGCGGCGTTCACGTCGTACATCATGTCGCGCTTTCCGCCGCAGGCCGCGTAGATGAAGAAGCTATCCTTATATTCCGCCTGGGCGCCGAGGGCGTCCTTAAGCATTTGCAGCTGTTCTTCCACAGGCATTTCCAGCCTCATTTCGTCCGCGGCGCTGATGTTGGCGGAGAAGGGCATGTACCACTTGGCATAGTCCAGGCTATGGAACAGCTGATGCCAGCAGGCGTAACAGCCACGGGAGAAGCCGGAGAAGGCGC
>JAEEGL012924999.1_pt1 | contig 11356 bp, 5 predicted proteins | sample 9134231 | NCBI WGS metagenome assembly JAEEGL01 (sample SAMN16246548, study PRJNA631951) | gut metagenome | biome: gut microbiome; feature: rumen; material: fiber-attached | host: Bos | place: Iran: Karaj | collected 2018-10
ACATCACACCGAAGGAAATTGAGGAGGATTATCAGCGTTTCCTCAGGCATGAGGCTATGAGGGCAAACTGCTCTCAGATGGAAATCATCAAGATTCTCTGTAGGGGAAGCTTTGAGATATTCCTCAGGCATATTAAGATTAAAACAAAACATGATGAGTAATGGAGAAACTGATTATTCTGGACTATGAAAATAGTTCCATGCATGTATATGATGTGGCCCCTGGTACACAGGTAGATGAAGCCTATATTGACAATCTCGGCTATCATCTTAGTGGTGTCTCTTGGATGTTTGGTAAGGATATCTCCATTCACTTTCATAAAAGGACACTACAATGACAGGAAGGCAGTTAATTCAATCCCTTCAGGATTTGGGAGAGGAGAATCTTGACAAAGAGGTGATCATGATGGATGGCCCAAGCAGCTATACCCCTTACAAGGTTGAGATACTTGGTGAGAACTGGGGAAGGCTTAAAGGTAACATATTAATTGATTAGCACTATGCAGAAGTATTATTTGATAGAGTGGCCAGAAAGCCAGGAGTTCATCGGTAACCCAGAGTGTATTCAGTCTGAGGGCATGAGTTACTTTGTACCTTGTGAGCTTTGGGATAAAAAGGAGTAGCTATGCAGATAGTGGAAATCGGTGACTGTTCTATGGTCATCATGAAAGACTCAGAAGATCCTCCTTGGGTGAGTGTAGGCAAGGTCTATAGACATGCCGTGAAATGCAATCAGCAGATTGAGGTGGGTCTATTAGGCGAATATGGAGAAGTTGCAATGATGATTTCTTCAGACATGATATACACGGCAGGAAGACTGGTACTTTTCTTTAAGGACCCAATTGACTCCGTGTTTCATCTTCATGACAGGGTTCAGATATTCTAAGAACATTCCTTACAACAAAACGACAATTTAAACAAAAAAGACAACATGGCAAGTTTAAACGAAATGACAATCAGTGAGTTCACTGGTGTGCTCAATTATCTGCTTGACAACAACAAACAGTTGCAGGAGCAGGGACTTACCCCGATAGCTATAGGCTTAGAGGGGGCTGCTGGTATAGGTAAGACAGCAGTTGTGGAAGAAGTGGCAAAGAAGCGAGGCATGAGCTTTTGCAAGTTGAATCTCAGCCAGCTGGAAGAGGTTGGTGACTTGACTGGCTTTCCCATGAAGGAAGTGCTGCTTACCTATTCATTCAAAGACCCCAATACAGGGGTTAAGCAGAACAAGACAAGATGGTGGCCAGAATCCATGCTTGACAAGATTCCACAGGGAGTGACCATCACATCAACCACAAGAATGGGATACGCTCCCCCAGCATGGCTGCCAAGGGAGGATAACGAGAATGGCTGTATTCTTCTTCTGGATGACTATACCAGAGCCAACAGCCTATTTATGCAGGCTACTATGGAGCTTATCAACACAGCCAGCTACATCTCATGGAAGTTGCCTAAGAACACTACTGTGGTCTTGACTACTAATCCTGATGACGGAGAATTCTCGGTTACTTCCCTGGATACAGCGCAGAAGACAAGATTCATTAACTTCAACCTGAAGCTGAATGTGGAGGATTGGGCTGCATGGGCTGAATTCAATAACATTGACTCAAGATGCATCAACTTTGAGCTGCTCTATGGTGAGGAGATCTTCAAGAAGCACAATGGTATCCAGACCATTAATCCAAGAGCCTATACTACTTTCTGTAAGGCCATCTCTGGTATCAAGGACTGGACTGATGACAAGTCTTTGGCCTTGATCCTGAATATCAGTAAAGGCTGTTTCCTCAATGACAAGGATAACGTGGTTGGAAACCTCTTCACGACATTTATCAGTATGAAGCTTGACAAGCTGGTGGCTCCTAAGGATATGCTGATGCAGAAATGGGAGACAGTGGAACCTAAGATTCATGACTGTGTGTATGAGGGTGAGAGGATGAAGACTGAGATTGCAAGTATTCTGGCTATCAGGTTGTTGAATTATATCATGTTCTACTTCTCTCAGAATGGGGCCAAGCAGGATGTGGTGCAGGACAGGCTTCTTGAGTTCATTGAGAATCCCCGCAAGCTCTTCTCTGATGACTTGCTCTTCCATATCATCAAGACTGTGATTGGCAAGTATCCATCCAAGACCACCAAGCTGCTCATCAATTCCAAGATCCGCAGCAAGGTAATTGTGTAAAACCAAATCTGAAATGGCTGAAATCGGTGATAAATGGCCCTATTTGCCACCGATTAAGCTGTTTCAGGATTAAAAACCGCTTTATAATATGCAATTATTAAAGAATCACGCTTTCATACATGGCTTTGAGGACTATAGGATAGTGAATATCAGTGACGGCTGTTTTTCCCATACCTATAGTTTCCATTGTCCCTATGGATTTGATGCCAATACCCAGACATATCTCATTGTCAAAGACCTTCCAGTGAGGGTTTACAATGAGGTCAATCCCATATATGACTGGATTAAGACTGTCCATATTGAGCCTGAGATCTGTGAGAACCACAAGGAGCTTCTTACCACTGCAAAGAAGGTGTTCACACATACCAATTGTAGGCTTTCTCGCTCTATGATGGCAGAGAAATACAAGAAGATCCTCAATCCCTGGCTGTCTGATGCCGTCATTGTTCCAAAGCCCAATTATGATGAGTTCAACCTCTACAATTGTGCATTGTTTGTGCATGAGGATGACAAGATGATTGTCAAGGTGGCCCTTTCAAGTGATGCTTCCCTGGAGAAGGCAAAGGGATTTGTCATTGGAGAGAAATTCAGTGCCTATTCCACTGCTGAACCTGACAAGGGCTATGGTGACAGAAGCCACTACAATGTTGACCACATCAAGGATGCAGAATTGTTCTATGTGGGTGAGGTGCTTACCATCCCTAATAGCTACAGCTTTGTTGCCGAGGTACTGGCAGGTAAGATTCCAACCAACAAGATTGTCTTTGAGGATTCCGTGCAGGATTCATTGAGTAGTGAGACAAACCAGCTTGACTTTGACAGCCTGTGTTCTATCATGGATATGCTGAATTCCTCTGATGAGGACACTGTTTCTGCTGGCCTGAAATCCCTCTCCATGATGGATTGGATACATTATCCAAACAGCATCAAGTTCATTCTCAATAACACTAACAACAAATGGAACTGGGTGTATAACAAGGCTTGTAACTCTACCTCTGTCAAGTATATGATGAAGACCATTGCTGGTGACAGGGCAAGGAAGAGAAACTGGTGGCCTGGAGACTTCGATGATGCCATCTATGAGGAGGACTTTGAGTTGTTCAAGCAGCTGAAGTGTCACTTCCATCATGTGAAGCCTCTGGATTTGATGACCAATATTCATGCAATGAGTTTTATCACAGTAAACCCTGAGGGACTTATAGCTCCTAATATAAAGGCAAGGAATTGATAATGATTTGCACCATAGCTTGACCATTTCTCCCCCATTATCACTCAGATAGTATCTGTTTGGTGATGGGGGAATTTTTTTGCATCTGATATATAAGTGAAAAATTTACCAGTTTTCCCTTTACGTTTATTCTCTGTATCTTTGCCCACATAATTTAAAAACAAGTAGAATAATTATGGCTTGGAATTGTAAGTTCAATTTTACCAATGGTAATTACAAGAAAGTAAGTACAGAGGTTAAGGAGATTCTTGGTGGTGAATATAATGGTGCTTTGTTTAAGACACTGGCTGATAACTATGTCAACCAAGGTGGGGACATCAACTCGTTGACCAAGGAATATATCTTGGAGCAATGGCCTCGGAAAAATGCTCTGCAAGAAAAAATTTCCCGTTCATCCTCAGAGGCTCCTGTATCTGAAGAGAGTCAGGCATCTGATGTCATTGTAGAGTATCCTGGAAGATGGACAAGGAGGGATGCTGCAAAGCCAGAGAATCAGGACAAGCTCTTCATCTTCACTGACAATACTGATAGGAACAGTGGCAATGAACCAGTTAATCCTGAAAGCAGGTATGCCAAGAAGTATGGCAAGAGAATCAATGATCAGGGTGAAGAAGTTGAGAGAATGCTCAGTTATCCCAAGTATGCTACTTCTGCTGTACTCAGGGGCTTGGATAATGCATTTCCTATCTCCACACAGAGATGGTATCATGGTGAATTCAAGAGAGAGAAAGGCAGGTGGACAAATGCCGATGTCGAGGAATTCAAGAAAGTCATCCATGATGAGGTTGATGACATCATCAATGAGTGGAACACTGGCAAGTACACTACCATAGTCCTTCCTCAGGGTGGACTTTTGTCCCAGTCTGAGATAACAGACTTTCATAGTGCTGAGAGAACCAAGATAAAGGCAGCTCTGGAGGAGGAGTTGAAGAGACTCTATGAGGCTGTAGGTGTTTCCTACTTCTCTAATGCTGCCCCTATGCAGAAGACTGAGGAGCAGAAGAAGAAAGAAGACCTGATAAAGGCAAGGAGTGAAGCCAAGCAGAAGAGGATTCAGGCTGTCAAGTGGGACAGGCAGGCTGCTGATGGTATGGGATTTGAGGTCAGCAGTGCTGGAGATGAGTTTGGCAGACAGTTCTCTGCCTATGCTGCTGTGCTTGAACCTGGAACCATCATTACCATTAGAAGAGGAGGAAAGCGAAAGGGTATTGAGCATACCTTTGATGTCGGGGGTTACAGCATTGAGGCTGCATATCAGATGCTCAAGGGTTATGGACAGAATCCAAAGGGAAGCCTCTTGGACAAGGATGGCAAGGTGATTGCAAGAGTTAATGGAAAAGGTAAGACTCCCATCAGTGATGTGCTGAAGGTGGATATATTCCGCAATACTGCTGCTGCAAGGGAAGCTGTCGAGGATTTCTCATACCAGAATGCCTATCTTCCCCTTTGGGAACTGTGGGCAAAGCAGAACAGGGATTTGATGCAGGAACTCAGGAAGAGGGCAAAGGGTAAGATTCTCACTGACAAGTATGCTAATACAAGGGTGTCTCAGGCAAGGGCACTTGCGGAAATTCTTTGGGGTACTCCCAAGACTCCAGTATCTGAGAGGGTGCAGACCAAGTATGACATCCAGAGGCAGAATGCCGTCAGAGCAACCCAGAGCATCAACAGGGCTGTAAAATCTATCAAGAAGCCTGAGGGCATGAAGCTGCTCACAAGGCAGGATAATACTGACAAGCAGATTGCCAATTTGGTGAACAACCTCAATGACAAGGGACAGATTACCGAAGACAACAAGCTTCTGCTGTCTTTCTCCCTCTCTGATGCTGTCATGAATCCAAGCATGGAACTGTTCATCAACCCTTTTGAGGGAGAGGTAGATGAGAAGAAGGCCGTGAATATGTTCATTCAGTGGATTCTCCCCAATGACTTCAACTCACTTCCCAATGAACTCAGAATTGAAGGTGAGAAGAGGAACAAGCTGAGGACTCTTCTGGCAAAGGGTGGCTATAAGAAGCAGACAGTGCTTACTGACGGCTCTACAAAGAATGCCCTTTATGCAAGGACTCTCAGGTATGTCATCGACAACTTTGAGGAACTTAGGCAGAGATACAACCCTGTGGACATTCAGGAGTTTGGACTTGCCAACCATAAGATAAAGGTGTCCTTTGACCAGCAGAGGGAAGCAGGTGACAACAGAATCATGAGATTCTCCCCTATGGAGGTAGCTTCAGAGGGAGTTGAGATGAATGATTCTAACTCTATCAGGCTTGATAGAGTTGAGGATTCAGACAACTATATCCTTACCTTCCCAGCAGAATTTGACGAGAAATTCAGCAGGGTACAGAAGGACAGGCTCTTCAAGACCATTGCTATGGCAGTTCCTGAAGGGATGACTGTCACCATTGATCCTGCTGTAGCTGATGATTCTGTAATTGATGCCTTTAATAGGATTACCGAGAGGGGATTCACCAAGATTGCAGACAAACCTGTAACCTTGGGTGATGGCACTACAGGACAAGTAGGTGTCTATAAGAGGAATGGCTTTGCCAAGGAGAGGGTTATCACTCAAGCCCCATATAATGCCAAGGAGCTTTGGGAGCAGCTCAAGTCAAAGGATGCAAAGCTTAACCAAGCATACATCCTTGAGACAAATGAGAGTGAGATGTCCAAGATCAGCCATCCTGAGATTCTCTCTATCCCGACTACTCATGATAACAACAAGCATGGTACATCATATTGGAAGGATAGTGAGTTTGAGCAGTTCAGGCTGTATGTTGACAAGGCTGTGGAGAATGCCAGGAAGAAGATTGATGCTGGCTACACTGTAGTTCTTCCAAAGGGATACATGGGAAGTGGAAGTGCTGCACTCCAGCATTATGCCCCAAGATGCTACAGCTATCTCCAGGAGAGACTTGAGGCCCTCAAGGACTATGGTAACAGGGAACACCTCACCAACCAGTACCTTGCATCCAGTGTCACCACTGTGGATGCCGTTGAACAGTCCCCGTCTGAGAACATTGACCTTAATGTGGATGTCCTTCAGAGTCCAAGGGCAAGGCTCAGGCAGCAGTTCAGGGACATTGAGATACAAGACCTCTCAAGGCATATTAGCAGGGAGTTCCTGAGATTGGCAGAGTCATTCACCAACAAGTATGTCAAGGAGACAAGGCAGAGGCTTGCTTCTGTCAAGAGTGCTGATGACATAGAGAAGCTACAGCGCAAGCTTGACAGGTTTCTCAATCCCAATACAGCCCTTCTTCAGACTCTAAATGAGATGGGAGTCTCGGAGATGAAGGAGCAGGTAAAGACACAACTGAGATACTTGGCAGAGCATAAGGTTCCCTACAGGCAGATAGAAGGCTTTGAGCAGAAGTACAATGATGCTGCCGAAGATGGTATCTTTGAGCTTCTGTTTGAGTATGCCATTCCCCTTATTGAGGAGGCAAGCGGTATCCGCATAAGTGCCAATCAGGTTGTACAGCAGACTGAGGATGAAAGGAATCAGAATGACAAGGTAGAGGATACGGAAGGAGAAGACACTCCTGAGATGAGCTGGTCTTACAACCACCGTCTTGTTGACCCCTATAAGTCACTTACCAAGAGTATCAGGAAGATCATCAGCAGTATTCCAATGCGTGATCCCAATGACCTCAGGCAGTATCAGAGGGATTCCATTGGACAGACTAAGTATTGGAATGCCCAGTATATCTACCATAGCATCATGTCAAGGATGGCGAAGATGTCACTTGGTGAGATAGACAACTTTGTCACTGTCACTCCAGTGAGTGAACTCTCTGAGAAGGAAAGGAAGCAGTATCCAATTGGAAAGCCGTATTTCCCTGTGCTTGAGGGCATGAAGGCACAGTATCCTTGGGCCAATGACCTTATCAAGGAACTCACAAGGTTCTATATCCCCAAGAAGAGGAGTGCTGAAGGCATGACTTCTGAAGAGGTGGCTGCTGATCCAGTGAAGATTTCAGAGATTGGTAATGTGGTAAGTCAGTTCTACAGTAATTTCTGCCAGCAGTATGTGCCTTACTGCACTATGGTTGACGGAAAGATTATTGAGGAGAACAGGCCCACAGGTTCTGCCAGCATGAGACAGCAGGCCATCACCAACTATGAGGGTAATGTGAGGTTCAAGGGCATTGACATGATATACAACTCTGACAACAGCGTCAACACTGACAATGTGGTCAAGCTGATGGAGAAGGTTGATGACCTTAGGAAGCGTGTCACTGGCTCTACTAAGTTCTGGGAAGACGTTAAGCAGCTCAAGAAGGATTTCAATGGTGGCTCACTCTTTGATGCCTATGAGTCTGCCTCAGAAACTGTGGCAGATACCTGTATGGATATTGTGGATGCACTCAAAGCCTGTGGTGTTACAGTGTCTAACTTTGATGTATTCTGCATTGCTATGGACCCAAAGGGTGCAGGTCTTGGAGAGCTTACATCAGAGCTTCACACTGCCTTGCAGTCCATCAAGGGTCTTCCTGACAATGAGCACATCTTTGAGTCATCATTCAACGTCAACAAGAACAATGAAGATGGCAAGAAGTATGAGACTCCGAGGTTTTACTGGAACAACTTCTTCCGTAAATTCGGAGACTATGTGACAGAGAATGAGTATGAGAGCAGTTTCAGGGTTCTTGGTAAGTCTCGCTATTCATATACCTATCCAAGCTATATGAGTATGACGATGATCAACCTCACTAATCCTGATGATGAGATAAGGAGAAAGTACATTGAGGAAAACTTCATGCCCTATGACTGGTTCTATGACAAGGAAAAGGGTGAGTTCCGCAATGAGCTTCTTGGTCAACTATATAATGGCGGTAACTTGAATGCAGATGGCAAGACAAATGGCTATTATGGCATGGGTCATGACCTTATCTGCAAGAAAGATGGCGGCAAGGAGAAGGAGTACTCTGACTGGACTCCTCAGGATATCTATGAGCTGATGTTCAGGGAACTCTCATTCCCCTCAAACTCCGAGTCAGGAAATTTCCTGATTCCTGTATTGTCTGACTCAAGGATATGTAAGGTGATACAGACCCAGAAACTTAATGCTGACAAGGCTATTGATGTCATGTCCTCAGTAGTCAAGCAGGAGCTTGGCAGGATGAAGCTGGTAAGCCAGCGTAATACCATTCTGCGTATGCAGGATATTGAGGACAAGATGGCCTTAGGCCAGGAATTAAGCTCTGCTGACAACAAGTTCTACAGTGACAACAGTGACTTCTATCAGAGATACAAGACACAGCATCCAGAAAGGCTTCAGGAGGTGGAGAATTTTGACAAGAATGGCTCAAGGTTCTGCTTTTTCCCAGAGCTGAATGGCTATATGGTATCCTTTGGGGAAGCACAGGCCAGGAACAACGAGTTCTTGCAGAAGGTTATCCGAGTGCTTTCAAGGGACATCAACAAGCCAAGCTCTGCAAGGGTTGACCTAAAGACTGTCCTTACAAGTCTTCAGAATATGTCAGAGGAGACTTTCAACGGCAAGGCAGAGGCAGTTGGTTTGGAGACATTCTATGCCTGGGAGGACAACAATGTTGCCCATACCATGACAAGGGAGCAGGCCATAGACCAGATTATCCGTGAGGCTTTGCAGGCTGTCATGGAAGACAAGGCTATGGACTTCTTCTGGGAATGGAGACCAAGCAGGAACAGCGAGGGTAGAATCAACGAGGCCCTGCTTCAGGGTATCATAACCAATGACGAGGAACTCAGGAAAGAGTATGAGAAGGCATGGAAGGAAGACACTGAGAATGCTCCCCTTACTCCAGCAGAGCAGAAGGCAAAGAGGGATTTCGTGGAGAAGGCTTACAACAAGGCCAAGGAATTCTATCTCTCACATACTGCCAATATGTCTCAGTTTATTCAGCTGATGACCACTGATGTTGCTTACTACAAGGATCCAACCACCTTCAAGGGAAGTGTTGACTTTGCTAAGAGATGGAAGGAGGTCTATGGTGCAGGTATGAAGCTCAACACCAACTCCAAGTTTGGCAAGAAGACAGAGTGTAATATCATTCTCAAGGACAGTGTCAGGAGAAGCCACAGCTATGATGTCTTCAATACAGTGCTTCAAAAGGCTGTCAGCGAGGGCAGGATTCTTGATGTGGAGGCAGATGCAGTGCTTGACAAGATGAAGGGAATCACTGGTACTGATGCACAGGCATTCAGGAGCCTTACCTCATTCAGGGATTTGATGGATATGGTGGGCAGGAACTCAGAGGAACTTGCACAGAGTATCGAGAACCTGAGGAATGGTACTTGGACTATGAAGGATTTCTACACTGTATATAATACGGTGAAGCCATTCTCCTTCGGCCCTGAAGACCAGGATTCTGGTATCGGTGACATTCACATGAGGACTATGGTTCAGCACAAGAACTCTGAGGCAGTTCTGCTGGCTATTTATGATACCCTGATTGGAAGTCATGAGGAGGATACCAACTATTCATCCAAACTGAAAGGTATCAACAGGGCAATGGAAGAGATAGAACTGAAGGATGAGGATGGCAATGTGATGACCTATGCCAATGGTGAGCACATGAAGGCCATTGATGTTGCCCAGTACCACTCTGCTGTCAAGGTAGGTGCTCACGGTGTCATTGACATCAATTACAGCCGTGAGAAGCTAAGGGCAGCTCAAGAGAGGGGTGGAATAAAGATTGGAGGCAAGGAGATTGAGATCAGGCCCACAGACTCTTACTATGATGTGGAGAAGAAACTCAGCAAGCTGCTTGACAGTGGTGAGATTTCCTTTGAGAATTATGAGAAGGCAATGGACTACTTTGAGCCAGATGCTGATGAGGTGTTTGAGATTATCCGCAGCTCCATATATAAGAATGGTGATGAATCACTTGGCTATGACAACCAGATTCTACATCGTCTTCCCTATGCTTATTACTCTATTCAGCAGCCTACTGATGACCACTATACTGACAATGATGCAGCTACCTTTGGATCACAGCCAAGGCATATCATCATGGCAGACCTGCCTGATGACTTTGAGATAGAGATAAATGGCAAGAAGTACAACAGGGAAGGTATCCGTGAGAGGTATAACAGCCTGCTGGTTGCTAACCTGCTTGACAGCTATGAGAAGGATATAGAGCCTCTGTTCAAGGATGTGGACAAGAAGAAGTCTGCCATTGAGAGACTCATGGACAGGCTACTGCCAATCATTGAATCCAATCCCAAGTATGGCAAGCAGATGAAGGATGCCCTTCAGATTGTTACTGACTCCAATGGCAATAAGACATTTGCATTGCCACTTAACAATATTACCCTCACACAGCAGCTTGAGGAGGTCATCACATCCATGTTCAAGAATGCCATCCATAGGCAGAAGATTGCTGGCGGTAATGTCATCCTTGCAGCTGACATGGGTTACAGTGACAAGCTCAAGGTAAGAGGAAAGAGGGATACCAATGGCAAGCTGGTTTCCATTGAGGGAGTTGAGTGCTTCCTTCCAGCCCATTCAAAGGCCATGTTTGAGCCTTATATGGAGGAAAGGATTGGAGAAGACGGAGAGAAGTATTATGTGCTTGATCCTGACAAGCTTGAGGAAGACGGGCTTGAGAAGCTGATAGGCTACCGTATTCCTACTGAGGGTCTGTATTCTATCATGCCTCTTATCATCAAGGGATTCCTGCCACAGCAGTCTGGCTCCAGCATAGTTGTTGCACAGGAGGTGACCACGCTTACTGGTTCAGATAATGACGTGGATAAGATGTACCTGATGATGAAGGCTGTCAACAAGGATTTGAAGGCCATCAGGACTCCAAAGGATGCCCATGTGCTTGAGATGACCAAGCAGCAGAGGGACAATGAGCTGATTGACATTTTCTTTGGTATCACAACCCATCCTCAGATGACTCATCTTTGGGCACATCCAGGTAACTTTGATACCCTGACCCTGAATGCCAAGAGACT
>JAEEGL013913420.1_pt1 | contig 11356 bp, 4 predicted proteins | sample 9134231 | NCBI WGS metagenome assembly JAEEGL01 (sample SAMN16246548, study PRJNA631951) | gut metagenome | biome: gut microbiome; feature: rumen; material: fiber-attached | host: Bos | place: Iran: Karaj | collected 2018-10
GACAGACACCATCCAGGGCTTCTTCTGCTACCCGCTGCTGATCATCTTCACCATATTCATCATCATCAAATTCTCCTGGTCTGGCGTGGTCGTGCCAGTGATGAGCGACCGCGCCTTGGGGCAGAGCTTCCTTAATCCGTACGACATCAGGGGACTAAGAGACTTCAACATGTTCGCCCTAGTGGTGTCGGTTTTCAGCGAAATCATCAACAGAGGCAACTGGGCTGGCACTAGTTCCAGCATTTCCGCTCGTTCTCCACACGAGCAGAAGATGGCGGGCATCATGGGCACATGGCGCGGCATGTTCTCCAATGTACTGTATATCCTTCTGGTTATCATGGTAATCGCCACCTTGAACCACCAGTCCATGGCGAACAAGGCGCGCGAAATCCGCAACGACCTGAGCCGTAAAGTCCTGCTTGAAATCGTGGCGGATGACAAGGCATTGCAGGAAAAACTGAACAGCAAACTGGAGGCACTGCCGCCACGGGACCACATCATAGGCGGCACACGCCCGCAGGACGCGCCTCTCTCACACGAGAAGAACCTGGACACGCCGCATCTGGACGTAGTGTGCGAGGGGCTGAAGGACACTCCCAACGGCAACAAGCACTACCAGGAATATTTCACGCTCTACCACCAGATGATGCTGCCAGTCACTCTGCGGCATCTGCTGCCTGTGGGTATGGTGGGCTTGTTCGCATTGTTCATACTGCTGATGATGCTTTCCACCGATGACACGCGGCTTTTCAGCGCGGCTCAGACCGTCACCCAGGACTGCGTGGTGCCTTTGCTGAAGAAGGGCCTTTCAATGAAGCACCATGTGCTGGCAATCCGCATTGTCGCCGTATGCTGCGGCGCGTTCTGGTTCGTGGGTTCCTTCTTCATGGCGCAGCTGGACTATGTGAACATGTTCGTCACCATCATGTGCTCCATGTGGATTGGGGCGGGCCCCATGATGATATTCGGCCTCTACAGCCGCTTCGGCAACACAACTGGCGCGTTCAGCTCGCTGATTTCGGGCATGGTGCTGGCATTGATTTTCATCTTCCTGCAGCGTGAATGGGCCTCGCTGATATATCCCTGGCTGGTGTCAAACCAGTGGGATGTGGCCGTTGGCAACTTCCTGGCCAAGTGCTCGGGCCCCTTCGAGCCTTGGATTGTCTGGCGCATGTCGCCCCATAAATTCCCCATCAACTCCGTGGAGATCAACTTCCTGATCATGATGTGCTGCCTTCTGGCGTATATCATCGGCTCGCTGGTCACATACAAGGCGCCTTTCAACCTGGACCGCATGCTGCACCGCGGCATCTACAACACCGACGGCGAGAACAAGGCGCAGTTCGAGTGGACCTGGCGCAACGTGTTCAAGAAGATAATAGGCATCACTCCCGAATTCTCCACAGGCGACAAAGTCATCACCTGGAGCGTCTTCATCTATTCCTTCATATACAAGTTCCTGACTGCCTTCGTGCTGGTGGTTATCTGGAACATATTCTCGCCATGGAAGCCCGAATGGTGGGGCAGCTACTTCTTTGTGGTGTACCTTGGCGTGCCGCTGGTGGCAGCCTCCTTCACCACGTTCTGGTTCATAATCGGCGGCATCATCGACCTGCGCCGCCTGTTCCGTGACCTGGAAAACCGCATCGCCAATCCACTGGACAATGGCCAGGTCGAAGGCAATGTGTCACTCTCCGATGTGGAGGCCTTCGCAAAACAGGAACAACAGAGCAAAGAGCAAGACACGGAAATCAAGCAGCCAGAAAAAGACGACAAATAAGCAGCTTTAACGTGAGGCGCCTCTTCTTAACGCAGAGGCGCTTTTTTAACGCAGAGACACTCGCGTCTCAGCGTTAAATGAGGGTGCAGTGCAGTTCCTGGCGTGCATTGTCCCAGGTGGCGGCAAGTGTTTTTCCGTTGCAGACGACGTCCTTTGGGCCATTGGGCAATGCCAGCACCAGTTCCCACTCCTTGACCTCGGACTTGGAGGCGAAGTCGATGTTGACGGCGATGTTTTCGCCCTTGTCCTGCAATGTGATGTTTGTCAATGCGAAGTCGCCTTCAAGATACTTGAATGAAACGCCGTCGTCCTCATAGAGTTGGAACGAAGTTTCCTGTGTTGACGGGAACAGGTAGAGTTGTATCTTGGACAGTGGGATTTCGTGCCTGTATTGCATGATTGGTCCGAATGGAATGATAGCGCCTTCCCGTATGAAGAGCGCACCGCCCCTGTCTTCAGGCCAATTGTAGTCTATTGTGCGCCCGCCTTCAATGAACTGGCCTGTCCAGTAGTCTTTCCACATGCCCTTTGGCAGATATATCTCGTGCTTGTAGATTGCCACCAGCAGGTCCCTGCCCAGCAGGTATTCGCTGAGCACTTCCCTGCAGTTTTTGTCATCCTGGTATTCAAGGGTAAGCGGGCGCATAAGCGGCTCTGCTGTATGTGTGGAGGCGTATGCGTTGCTGTATATGTATGGAATGAGTTGTGAGCGCAGGTTTGCATAGTATTTGTGCATTGCCAGGAGTTTGTCGCCTTGCACCCATGGCATCCTGAAATAGGTCCAACTGTTGATCTGGCTCCAGGGCTGGAGATAGCCGAAGTGAATGCCTTCTGGCTGCATTACCTCCATGTCGTTGGTGGCCCAGCAATGCCCCAGCATGGCGGTGTTGAGCATGGCACCCAGCGTGTCCAGCCTGCCGCCCGTGTCGCCAGTCCAAGTGCCGCACCAGCTTTGAAAGCCAACCCAGCCCGAGACCGTGAAAACCACAGGCCTGCGATTTGTGTGCTGGGCAAAGCCCTCCCACATCTGGCGAGAATACAGCATTGGATAGAGGTTGTGCATCTCCAGGTCGGTCATGCCATTGCCGTAGAGCCTGTCAGGATGCGTGCAGACCTGCCATGCGCCGTCCTGCTTGAAGAAGTCCGCACCCCAATCCACGAATTTCTTTAGGTGCTCGAACCATGGCTCGTCCTTTCTGGTGATTTTGTCCATGTACTGTGGCTCGGTGAAATGCAGGTCCAATTCCGCCAGTTCGTCAAATGCAGGGCCTGGCTTGTCTTCCTCGTCCTTTGCCTCCGCGGCGATTTTGCGTTCCTCCTCGTAGGACAAGTCGTAGTCGTTGCACATCCACAGTTCCAGGTGGAAGCCCATTCGTTGCAGTGCTTTGATGAATGTATGCACTCCCTTCTTCTGCCAGTCAGGCAGCGGGAAGCGCTCCTTGCTCCAGTCCTTGTCCAGCGTTTTGTCGTATTTCACATCCATCCATCCTGGCTCCAGGCCAATCAAGTCACAGGGTATCTTTTCCCTGCGGAAATTCACTGCGTCGTTGATTGCCTCGGCGTCATTCGCCTGCGTGCGGCAAATATACCACAAGCCGAAGGACCATTCAGGCGGAAGTTTCGGGCGTCCCGTCAGGTCTGTGTATTTGCGTATTCCGTCCTTGAATGTATCATTGCGAATCAGGTAGAAGTCCAGCACGGCTCGTTCGTCCTTCCAGGAGAACGTGTCTTTTTCAGCCTCGCACATATCGAACACGACGCAGTGCGTGGAGTTCACAAGCACGCTGTAGCCTTTGGTTGACATGAAGAATGGCACTGGCAGGTATGAGGCCACATTTGAAACCCAGCATATCGCCTTGTGCCCGCGGTGGTAGAGGCGTTTGCGCGTAAGGTCGCCGAAGCCAACCCAGTCCTCATCCTCCTGTGCCTTGAATGAGACGTATGCCGCCTTCTTCGTCAGTTTTATGGATGTCATTTCAAGGAGCGTGTCTCCTGTTGCGTTCTTTATGTTGAGCAATGCATTGTCATCGCAGGAAAGAGCCAGTTCCGCACTGCTCCAGCCATGGGGACTTTGCTGGATTGCCCCTGCCTCGTCAGGCTCCGTGATGAAGTGATACCTGTTCAAGGCGGAATCGCTGTATTCGCCTTTGCCAGGATATATCTGCACCCTGACGATGGCATCCGTAAGGAACTTCACGGCTACGTTGTAGCCACACGCTGTAGTTGTTGTGTAAGTTGTCATTTTTCTGTTTTTTATGTGGGCACCGAGGCGGCGCCCACATTTTAGAATTCTGATTTCAGCAGGTGGATTTTATTTGTCATGATTCCAGTTGCCCCCATTGCCAGGAGGGACTTGGCCTCGTCGATGTCATCGGAGAAAAAGACATTGTCCCGCAATTGCAGTTGCTTGATGCAGTCAAAACTTTCCTGCGTGACATAGTTGCTGACTGGCTGCACGAAACGGCAATGGTATTTCTCCTTGCAGAGATGCAGTTTTTCAGGCATGGCACGTTCCCGCATGGGAGGCGTCACGCACATCTCGATTGCTGGATAGAGGCTCATTATCAAGTCGGCTTGTGGAGGGCAGACAGTAAGATATGCGTGGTCGAACATGTTGAATTGCACAAAGAGTTCGCATATTTTCCGAATGACGCCTTCATCATCCACATCGCCATGCAGCTGTATGTTCATGTTTGCGCAGTTATGGAATGCCTCCAGCATTTCCTGGAATGTGGGGATTGTCACATTCTCGTATGCAGGCGCGGTCCGCCTCTGGTCCTGAAGCCAATAAGAGAAGTTGAGTTGCTTGAGTTCCGCCAGAGAAAAGTCCTTTGGATAGCCCTTGCCGTTGCTTGTCCTGTCAATGGTTCGGTCATGTAGAATCACGGGGACGCCGTCCTTGGAACTGGTGACATCGAATTCAATCATGTCGGCGCCAGCCTCCAATGCCTTCTCCATAGCCAGAATCGTGTTTTCAGGAAACTCGTATGAAGCGCCCCTGTGCGCCGTGAGCATCACATGTTCAGGATGCTCGTAATACCAGGTGAGTGTGTTGATTGACATGTTTTGCTTACCCCGTTTTTATAAACTCAAGGCAAAACTAGCATAATAAAGCCATTTTTCAATTTCTTGCATACAATTATTCATTGGATTTTTCTTCACAGTCCACAGTCAACAGTCCACTGTCCACAGTCCACTGTCCACTGTCCACATTTTTTTTGCATGGTGTAACTTTTAAACTTGGTAATTGCGTATAACTTAAAGAGATTTCAACACAATGGAGGTTATCATGGGCATATTTGAGATTGGAGCTGCGGCAAAGAAGGCGTCAATACAGTTGGCGGCCATGTCGAGCGAGGCGAAGAACAGTGCATTGGCGGCAATAGCACAGGCATTGGAGGACAACGCGGCGGCGATATTCGCCGCAAACAAGCAGGATTTGGAGGAGGCGGCGGGGCTGCCCGCGCCAGTGGTGAAGAGGCTGACTTTTGACGAGAAGAAATTGGCGGATGTGCTGGCTGGCATAAAGAGTCTGATTTCCTTGCCAGAGCCAGTGGGCGTCGTCCAGAAGGCGACATTGCTGGATGACGGGCTGGAACTGCGCCGCATATCCTGTCCCATCGGCGTGATTGGCATGGTGTTCGAGGCGCGTCCCGATGCGCTGGTGCAAATCGCCACGCTTTGCCTCAAGAGCGGAAATGCAGTCATGCTGAAGGGCGGCAAGGAGGCACGCCGTACAAATGCCGAACTTGCGGCAACATTGACAAAGGCAGTGCCAGAACCCGCAGGATGGCTTAACAATCTGGAGACCAGGGACGAGGTAAAGGAGATGCTGTCCCTCTCGCAATTCATCGACCTTATTATCCCCCGCGGCTCCAATGCGTTCGTGCAGTACATAATGGCGAACACCAGCATTCCTGTAATGGGACATGCTGACGGCATCTGCCACGTCTATGTGGATGCAAAGGCCGACGTGGATATGGCGGTTAAAATCATCGTGGATTCCAAGACGCAGTATGTTTCCGTATGCAATGCCACGGAGACGCTGCTGGTCCACAAGGACATAGCCGCCGCCTTCCTGCCCAAGGCCGCCGCCGCGCTGAAGGCGAAGAAAGTGCGTCTGCTAGGCTGCCCTGTCGCCCGTCAATATGCGGAAATGGAGGAGGCCACCGAGCAGGATTGGTCCACCGAATATCTGGATTATATATTGTCAATCAAGGTGGTCGATTCCATAGACGAGGCAATTGAGCACATCAACAAATATGGCTCAGGTCATACGGACTGCATTGTCACCAACGATGCCGCAGCCGCGCAGCATTTCACTTCGCTGATAAAGTCGGCGGATGCGTTCTGGAACTGCAGCACCCGATTCAGCGACGGCTACCGCTACGGGCTGGGCGCCGAGGTCGGCATCAGCACAGGCAAACTGCACGCCCGCGGCCCAGTGGGGCTGGAGGGGCTTTGCACATACAAGTGGCTTCTGACAGGGCACGGCGACATTGTGGCGGACTACGCCTCAGGCGCAAAGACCTTCAAGCACACACCTATTTTGTGATATTTAATGTGGGCGCCGATGTTTGTGTGGGCGCCGAGGCGGTGCCCACTCAGGTTGTCCTGGCAAGAGCAACGCCAAGAGCATTACAATAATTCTATATTTGTGTTTCCGCTAAGGCAACCTGAGTGGGCGCCGCCTCGGCGCCCACTCAAAAACAACAGAAAACTACTATGAAAATACTGCATATTGGAGATATACATCTAGGCTGCAAACTGGCCAATATTGAACGCAATGACGAGATAAAGAAGGTTTTTGATTTTTTGGTTGAGACCATACGCCTGAAAGGCATAGAGGCAGTCCTGCTGGCGGGCGATGTGTTTGACAATGGCGCACCAAGAAGCGATACCCAGGCGTTGTATTATCGTTTTCTGTTGCAAATGCAGCAGGCTGGATGCCGTCAGATTATCGTAATTGCAGGCAACCATGACAAGGCAGAATTCCTGGAGGCGCCTAGTGGCTTGCTGAAAGAACTCAACATACACGTGCTGGGCACTGTGGAACAGGACAATCTGGAGCGGGAAGTGATAAGGCTTGGCAGTGAAGAGGCCCCTGCCGCGTATGTCTGCGCCGTGCCGTATCTGCGCAGTTCCGATGTAAGGAGGGAAATACAGGAAGGCGAAAGCAGCGAGAGCAAATCACTGGCGTATAAAAACGGCGTAAAAGAGCACTACCGCAAGGTATTTGCCATAGCGGACAGGATGCGGGCAGGACGCCCAATTCCCATTATCGGCATGGGTCATTTGCATGCACTGGGCGGTTCCTTTGGCAAGAATGATGAAAGGAATGTGGTCGGTGCCTTGGATGGGGTGGACTTGAAGGAATTTGGCACTGATTTTGACTATATGGCATTGGGCCATATACACAGGCCGCAGTGCGTCGCTGGCAATGCCAAATGGTGCTATGCAGGCTCTGTCCTGCCCATGAGTTTCCAGGAGAACATGTATGCAACCCAGGCGATAATCCTGGATACGGAGGATATGGAGCATCCCCAAGGCCTGGAATATCCAGAAGAATGCTTCCACAGGATGCAGATTGTAAAGGGGGACATGCCTGAACTGGAGAGGCAGCTGGATGAGTTGAAGGATGAGGACGTCTGGGTGAAGGCTGTCTATACTGGTGAGGAGGTGCTTCCCAACTGGGCGATTGATCTGCGCCTGAAATTCAAGGACAACAAGATGCTCATTCTGGACACAGATGTGCAACGGAACGCCCCGATGACGCCCTCTGGACCAGGAAATGAGGGCAAGGATGACAACGAGGGTGACGAGCCGCCAAGCAGTCTTTCCCAAATTACGCCAGAGCAGGTGTTTTTGAATGAGCTGGATTCAAGGGGAGAGGTCACTGGCGAGGAGCAAAAGCAGGAATTGCTGCGCTTGTACAGGCAGGCGCAGGGGGTAGTGCAGGATCCAAGCCAGCGCACGGAGGCGGCTGCGCAGCAAAAGAGGGGCACGTTCAGGTTCTTGCGGCTTTACATCAGGAATGTTAATTCACTGTATGGCGAGCATCTGATTGACTTTACCCAGTTCAAGGACGGCATCTTTCTTATCAGCGGTCCCACAGGCGCAGGAAAGACCAGCATTTTGGATGCGATATGCCTGGCCTTGTATGGAGAAACACCACGTGCGGGGGATATGACAGCCAGTAATGGCAGCCCCATCAGCGAGGGGCAGAACACCATGCAGGCGGAATTGAAATTCAGCATTGGTGCCGACGAATACTTGGCAAGCTTTGAACACAACAGGACAAAGGATGCAAAAAAGCAATTTAGGCAGCCTTCTCACATGCTCTACAAGAACGGCGTGCAAATGGATTGCAAGTCCAGCGAGGTTTCAAAGGAGATAGAAGCCCTGCTTGGCATGAATATGCAGCAGTTCACACGTTGCGTGTTGCTGGCACAAGGCAGTTTTGATGCGTTCCTGAAGGAGAATGCCACCAATCGCGCCAACATACTAACAAAAATCACGGGTACGGAAATCTACACTCGGATTGGCATCAAGATAAACGAGTGCTTCAAGACAGCAAAAGAGGACTACGAGGCGGCAAATAATCTATTGGAGGGCATCAAACTGCTTTCAGGCGAGGAAGTCGCCGCGTTGAAGCAGGAATTATCCTCGGTTTCCCTGCAAATGGAAAGCATTGAAAAGCAGTTGAAGGGGAGCACCGCAGTGGAGAATCTCTTCAATGAGCAGGAGAATCTGCGGCAGGAGGTGGATAATGGCGAAGTTGCCTTTGCCAGTGCGCTGGGCAGGAAAATCGTGGCGTTGCCAAAACTCAAGGTGGTGGCGGAGGCACAACGTGCCCAAAATTGCCAGAGTGCATATTATGAATTGCAGAGCGGGCGTGCTGCATGTACGGATTGTGAACGTTTATGCGATAGGCTAAATGTTGCCCGGGCAGGCTTCGAGGCAAATCTAGGCAAGGCACGGGTTGAACAGGCGGACGCGACAAAGGCATACGATGAAAGGCGTAACTATCTTGAGGGGCAAAGAGCTGTCTTCAATGAAACCAGGACTTTGGATGCTCTGATTGCCGAGGGGAAAAGGCAATTGACGGCAGCGAATGCTGCCTTGGCAAAGGCTCTTGGGGAACAACAGAAGGAGGACTTTGCCTTCAAGTCAAAAGAAGAGGACTGGCTGGCGCAGGCTGGTCTGGCCGAAAAGGCGAGGAAATATGTTGAAGAGCATCCAGGCGATGACAGGCTGGCATTGCAGCAGGAGGCCTGGATATTGAAGTTCCAGCAGCTGGCAAAAGATGAGGAGGGTCTTGGGAAGAATGACAGGAAATTGCGCCAAGATGAGAAAAAACTCAATGAGGACAAGAAGAAATTGGAGCAATTGCAGAACGCATTGACTGCGCTTCAGGAGAAAATCAATGCAAAAGTGGCCGAGAAAAAGGAATTGGAAGGGCGCGTAAAATCATTGCTGGGGGACAGGACACTGGATGATATCAGGAATGCACTCCATGCAGCGCAGACTTTGTACGATTTCTTCAAGGACAGGAAGCAGAGAGGAGCCTTGCTGGTGCCAGGCGAAGCATGTCCCCTGTGCGGTTCCACTTCGCATCCATATTGCGAGGGGCTTGAGCCGCCAAGCCCAGCCGCATATAATATGGAGGCACAGGAATTGCGGAAGTGTCTTGATGATGTAGCTGCCTGCCAGGGAAAAATCACCGCATTGGATAAGGATATTCAGCCCTTGGAAACACAGAAGGCGGCGAACCAGGCAATATATGAAACCAATGAAGCTGGCTTGGCAGTGCGGGAGGGGGAAATAAGCAGGGCCAGGCTGGGCTTGGAAGAGGAAAGAGCCTCTTTGGAAAAGCAGTCCTCGTCCTTGACAGGGGAATTGTCCTCGCTTTTGCAGGTGGATTTTGCGGGGCGTGAAAAGTTGCTGGATGAGCTGGACAGGCGCATTAAGGATTTTGAGGCCGCAAAGAAGGACTTGTCCCTCCTTGAGCAAAAGCAGAATGAATATGAAAATGCCAGGTCTGCGCATGTCGCGAGTGCAGAGCATTTCAGCGCAAATGTCGCGAACAAGAAAAACGAGGTTTCAAAATTGTCAGGCGAGCTTGCTTCAAACACAAGTCGGCGCCAGGCGGCATTTGGTACTGATGATGTTGACAAGCGTGAGAAGGCATTGGAAACTGAGGTTTCTGGCTTGCAGAAAAAAGCAGAGGCTGCGGGAAATGCGCTGACTGCCGCGCAATCCAACTTGACGCATACCATGGAGCAGCTTGCCGAACAGCAGAGAAAGCTGGCTGAACTCAAGCCAGCGCTTCTTGCAAGCCAGGAAGCATTTGAGGCAAAGTTGCGCGAATATGGCTTTGAAGACGAAGCGGCATTCCTTGCCAGTTACATGAGGCCAGAGGAATTGCAACAGCTGCTTAGGCAACTCAACGCACTTGACGATGATGTCAAGTCGGCTGGCGTGGTGCTGAAAGAACGCAAATCCAAACTTGATGACATTGTTTCAAAACTTCCCAGGGACAAGTCACGTGAGCAGAACTTGGAGGAAATGGCAAATCTTTCTGCAAAAAAGGAAGAGCTGGCCACAAAGCAACTCACCTTGAATACAAATCTGGAAGTGGACCGCAAAGCAAGAAAGAACAGGCTTGAGGCGTATGAAAAGGCAGAGAAGCTGAAAAAAATCTATGACAACTGGTCTTATATCAATTCAAACTTTGGCTCTACGACAGGACCTGGCGGCGTGGACAGGTTCGGCAGAATCGCACAGGAATATACATTCAGGGAACTCCTGTATTATGCCAATTCCAAGCGCATCGCGTCATTGCGCGGGCATTTCACGCTGGTCAGCGACGACAATGCACAATTGGAATTGAATGTCAAGGACCATTACAGGGGAGACAAGATACGCACGGCCCGCAATCTGTCTGGAGGCGAAAGTTTCGAGGTAAGCCTGGCTCTGGCATTGGGACTTGCGGAGATGAGCGCCGTCAGCCAGAACGTCAGCCTGGGCACTGTGCTGCTGGACGAAGGCTTTGGCACCTTGGACGACAATGCGCTGGACGCCGCACTGGAGCTGCTCATGCAGGTGAACAGTAGAGGCGGCAAGCTGGTTGGCATCATCAGCCATGTTGGAAAGCTGAAGGAGAGAATAGCAACGCAGATTGAAGTCTGCAATATCGATGGCATGGGCACTTTGTCAGGTGCAGGCGTCATGTCAATGGCAGAAATTCGCTCACATTGGGCAGAGGCGCATCCTGAAGAGGCAAAGAAACTTGCAGAACAGGAAGAAGCCTCCAGGCGCAAGGCGGAGGAGGCTGCGCAAAAGGCCACAAAAAAAGCAGAACGAGAGGCAAAAAAGGCGGAGGAGGCAGCCCAGAAGGCCGCAAGAAAAGCCGAGCGAGAGGCAAAAAGGGCTGAGAAGGAAGCATTAAAGGCAACTAGAAAAGCCGAACTAGAGGCAAAAAAAGCAAGCAATCAAACATCGGAAACTACTCCCCAATGAAGGAATATGATATTACGATCCTTCCGGCCCCATTTTGCTTAAAGGCAGTCACGA
>JAEEGL014053003.1_pt1 | contig 11356 bp, 13 predicted proteins | sample 9134231 | NCBI WGS metagenome assembly JAEEGL01 (sample SAMN16246548, study PRJNA631951) | gut metagenome | biome: gut microbiome; feature: rumen; material: fiber-attached | host: Bos | place: Iran: Karaj | collected 2018-10
AAATGGGGTTTAATATAACTCCGCAATATGAACAAAGTTGTTATAATTATCATAAAAAATATCACTCAAAACTTGTTGCTAGTTTTTTTAGAATAGATAAAAGTAAAATTACTCAGCAAAATAAAAAAGATTTTTTAAATATGTGCAATGTTTTTTTAGAAGTAGAAGAAGAACGTATATATGATATTATCAAAAGTGGTGTTAGGAATTATATTACGAAGTACTGTCCAGAGGACATGCTTAAAAAAATAGATAAAAGTAGAAAAAAACGGAAACGTGTTGATGACATTGAAATTATTAGTAAAAAGTTTAAATTTTAGGTTTTCTTTTTAGAAAAATTGTTAGACCTATTGATTAATAAAAAGGCATTAGATTTATTATTAATAGTTGAAAATTATTTGGTTTTTAATTTTAAAGTGGAATTTGAATATTGTTGACTGTTATTTTAATAATAGGAATTAGTAGATTAGATGCTGATCTCGTAACTCAAGAAAAAATTAAATTTGATGTCGAACAATTATGATTTATGGCGAAACATATTATTGAAAAACAGGGATATGATAATTAGATTTAATTTCTGCATTGTAAAAAATGTGAAATTATGATATTATATTAAATTAGTAGTGGGTTTTTATAATTATCTTAAGGGGATGATGAAACTGATTAGATATTATAAAACTATTGATGGAAGAATAACTGAATTAGATAAGTATGAAAAAGATTGTTGGATTAGTTGCATAGCTCCTAACGATCAGGAAAAAAGTTATCTTTTGTCTACTTTTAAGATAGAATCAGAAGTTCTCAGAGCTTCTTTGGATGAAGAAGAATCGTCCCGTATAGATAAGGAAGAAGATAATACTCTTATTATAATAGATAATCCTGTTGTTAATAAATCAGGAAAAAATCTTACTTATTATACTATTCCGCTTAGTATAATTCTTACGGAAGAAAATATTATTACGATATCCCTTAATGAAACACCGATTATAGAAGAATTTGAAAAAGGATTAATAAAAAACACTGATCCGAAATATAAAAATCGTTTTGCACTTCAAATGATTCTTAGGGTGGCAAGTAAATATTTAAAATATTTGAATCAAATTAATAAAATAACTGATCGTGTTGAAGAAGAACTTAAAAAAAGCATGAAAAATAAAGAGCTTATTCAATTTTTGGAAATAGAAAAATCTTTGGTTTACTTTTCTGCAGCTCTTAAATCTACAGGTATTATGTTAGGAAGAGTAACAAGAGGCAGGTACCTGCGATTAGACGAGGAAGATACAGAGCTTTTAGAAGATGTGATGATAGAAATTAAACAAGCTACTGAAATGTCTGAAACTTATTTGAATATTTTAACGGGTACAATGGACATGCTTTCAACGCTTATTTCTAATAAATTAAACGATGTCATGAAAATTTTAGCGTCTATAACGTTTATTTCTTCTATTCCTACAATAATTTCGGGAATATATGGTATGAATACTGACCTTCCATTGCAGAAAATTGCGTGGTTCCCATTTGCTTTAATGGCAGTGTTTACGGTTATAACATGGGCAATACTAAAAAAGAAAAATATGATATAAATAGTTTAAAACAGCTACATTTAAGTAGCTGTTTTATTTTAGTATTATAAAAACTCTTTGTTCAAAAACTGAATAAAGAGTTAATTTTTTCCGAGCATATGGTTTATTTCTAAGATGTTATTTTCTTTTATAGCATTTCGTATTCTTGTGGAACTGACGGGTGTTTTTTTGTATAAAACTGGTTTGATTATTTTTACATCAATTCCAAAATTAGTACAGATGTTTTTTAAATCTTCAGCATCTGCTGTTCCGCCGCGCCCAAAATGATAATTAAATCCGCATATAGCTATTTTGGTGTTTAATTTTTCGTGCAAAATTTTTTTAACGAATTTTTCCGGAGATAAATTTTTTATTTTTAAAAAATTAACAGTGTACAGAATTTCTATTCCCAGGTTTTTTAGTTTTTCTTCTTTTTCTTTTTTTGTAAATATATTATTTTCAGGTGTTTTAGAGATAATCATTTTTGGGTTTTTGCTAAAGGTAAACACGGTGGGAATTAGATTTTGACCTTTTAATTTTACTGTTTCTAAAATAATTTTTTTGTGCCCAATATGTATCCCGTCAAAATACCCTAAAGCCACCGCCTTAGGAAGGGGATTTTTTTCTACGTTATTATAAATTTTAATGGTTTCACCGCCTTTATTTATTTTTATGTTTTAAAATATTTATTTATTCTACCGAGTGCAAACATTTAAGTATTTGCATTTCGTTTTTTTCTAGGTTTGTTTTTCCAAGTCCGATGAAATTGTTATTACATATCATTTTGTAAATATTATCATTTTTAAAAGGAGAGGAGCTTTTGATTCGTTCCAGCATTAACGAGCCGCCATTTTGAAATCGTTTTGTTTGTGCTGGACTTATATTTACGCTGGGTATGTTTTTAAATAAATATTCAGTAGGGAAGAGGTATTTGTTTTTTATTTCATCGATTGTGGAATTAAGAATAGTGTTAAGTTTAGCGCTTTGAGATATATCAAAACCATTTGAGCTAATCCTTTCAAGGTCTGTTAGCACTGCGCCGCAACCTAAAACTTCGCCTATATCTCCACATAATGAACGAATATAAGTACCTTTAGAGCAAATTATTTTTAGCGTTAAAGTACCAGCTTTTTTATCTAAATTAAGAATTTCAATTGAATTTATTTCAATTTCTCGTGGCTTTCTTTCTACTTCTATACCTTTGCGAGCCAAGTCATAGAGTTTTTGCCCGCCCTGTTTGATTGCCGAAAACATAGGGGGGACTTGCAGGGTTTTTCCTGTGAATTTTTTTAAAGCATAATTTAAATTTTTTTCTTCTATAAAAAATGGCTTTTGAGATGTTATTTTTCCTGTTATGTCTAAGGTATCTGTGGTTATTCCAAACTGTATTTTTGCTATGTATCCTTTTTGATTATTAGGTATAAAAATTTGAAATTTTGCTGTTTCACCCAAAAGAATTGGCAATACACCTGTGGCCATAGGGTCTAGTGTACCCATATGCCCTATTTTTTTTTGCTTTAGTTTTTTTCGAAGCTTTGCTATAACATCAAAAGATGTATAGTTTTTAGGTTTGTTTACTATTATTATCCCGTTCATTTTACCATCCAAATTTTAAAGTAAGTATGTTTTTTATTTTGCTTTTAATTTTAAGAATATTATCGAGACTGGAAAATCCGGCAGCGCGTTCATGGCCGCCACCACCGAAATTCTTACAAAATTCATTTGCGTTTATTTTGTTTGAGGTTCTTACGGAAACTTTATACTCGCCATTGGATTTTTGGCGCATTGTTATGCCAATGTCTACATTTTCTATTGCAATTGGCAGAGATGCAATTCCGTCAAGTTCATTTTCGCCGATATTTATAGATTTCATTTCATCTGTAGTAATGTGCGTTATTGCGCATTTGTTATCAAAAGAAAACTCTAAATTTTTGTTTAAAATTTTCTCGGTTTCGATTTTCTTTTTAGATTTTTTTATAAAAAGATTTTCGTTTATTGCGCTTACAGGGAAGTCATATTTTAAAAGTTCAGACACTATGAAATGAGATTTTGCGGTGGTATTAGAATATTTAAAACAGCCTGTGTCAGTAGAAATTCCAGTGTAAAGGCAAGCAGCAATGTCTTTGTCTATTTTTACGCCCATTTCTTTTAAAAGGTAGTATATAATTTCGCAGTTTGCTGCAGCTGTGGGATCGGTATAAGATATATCTGCGGGAATAATGCTTTTTATATGATGGTCGATGCAAAGATTTATACTGTTTTCAAATTTTTTGAGGTTGTTTGGAATAAGCGTTTTTTCTGCGGTATCAACCGATATTATATATTGGGGATTAAAGTTTTCTTCTTTTATATTATTTTTGAGAAAATCGAATTTACTCGGGCAATTAACATCGGTAAGAACTTTGGCGTGTTTTCCAAGTTTTTGTAATGCTTTACACAAAGAGTATGCAGAACCAAGTGTGTCGCCGTCCGGATAAATATGCGTAAGGATATAAAAGAAATCCTTGTTTTTTAAAACGTCTGCAATTTTTTTAAGTGATTCCATAAATATCCCCCTAATTTTTTATTTAGATAAAAGTTCATCAATACGCTTGGACATATTAACACCATATTCTGTGGTGTCGCTTGGTATAAAAGTGAGGTTCGGAATGTATCTTAAAGTAAGACGTTTTCCAATTTTACTTCTGATAAATCCTTTCGCACCGTTTAGTATTTCCACAGCTTTTTGAGAAGAATCTAATCCTTCAAGAGAGCTTACAAATATTCTGTAACTTGATCCGTCGTCTGAATTGGCAATTTTAATAATGCTTATAAAACCGCTTTTTAAGCGAGGATCTTTCATTTCTCTTATTATGGCTGTTATTTCTCTTTTAATACTTTCGAAATTATGCTGAGCTCTATGACTTGACATAAAAATCCCCCTGTATTAATCTTCTCTGTATTCTTCCATTATAAATGCCTCAAAAATGTCACCTGTTTTAATATCGTTAAAAGATTTAAGCCCTATGCCGCATTCAAAGCCTTGTGCCACTTCTTTTGCATCATCTTTAAATCTTTTAAGGGAGGATATTTCATCCTCGCAGATAACAATTCCGTCACGAACAACTCTGATTTGTGAATTCCTTGTAATTTTTCCTGATAGAATATAGCATCCAGCAATGGTGCCAACGCTTGAAATTTTGTACACCTCACGGCATTCTGCACGGCCGAGTTGTACTTCTCTGACTTTTGGTGCAAGCATACCTTTCATAGCGGCGGTGATTTCTTCGATGCATTCATAAATAACACGGTATAAACGCATATCTACGCCGTTTCTGCTGGCAGTTTCAGCGGCGTTTGGCTCAGGACGTACATTAAATCCTACTATTATTGCGTTGGATGCATTTGCAAGCATTACGTCAGATTCATTAATAGCACCAACTGCACCGTGTATTACATTAACTCTTACTTCAGGGTTCGAAATTTTTTCCAAGGATTGTTTTACTGCTTCCACAGAACCCTGAACATCACCTTTTACGATGATTTTTAGTTCTTTGATATCTCCTTCTTGCATTTGATCAAAAAGATTATCTAAGGTTATTTTTGTTCTGCTGTTAAATTCGGCTTCTTTTAAGTTATTTCTTCTTTGTTCAACAAGTTGACGTGCAAGCTTTTCATCAGAAACAGCATTTACAATATCTCCGCCGGTAGGAACGGTATCAAGCCCAGTTATTGCTACAGGCACAGACGGCCCTGCTTCTTTAACTTTTTCACCTTTGTCATTTGTCATGGCGCGTACTCTACCAACAGCTGTGCCGGCAACTACGATATCGCCAATTTTTAAAGTCCCGTTTTGAATTAGTATTGTTGCAACGGGTCCTCTGCCTTTGTCAAGTTTTGCTTCAATGACAGTACCTTTGGCTTTTCTGTTCGGATTTGCTTTTAGTTCTTTTATGTCAGCAACTAAAAGTACCATTTCTAAAAGTTCGTCAATACCAGTTTTCTTTTTTGCTGAAACTTTAATGCAAGGCACATCACCGCCCCATTCCTCAGGGACTAATCCATGTTCCGTTAGTTGTTGCATGACTTTTTCTGGATTTGCGCCATCTTTATCTATTTTATTTATTGCTACTATAATGGAAACCTCTGCGGCTTTTGCGTGGTTTATAGCTTCGATTGTTTGAGGTTTGATACCATCGTCTGCCGCGACAACCAATATGGCTATATCGGTAATTTGTGCTCCTCTTGCACGCATGGTAGTAAAAGCTTCGTGGCCGGGTGTATCTAAAAATGTAATATTTTTTTTGTCTATATTTATGCGGTATGCGCCGATGTGTTGGGTTATTCCGCCAGCTTCAGTGGAGATAACATCTGCATGGCGAATAGCATCAAGAAGTGAAGTCTTACCGTGATCAACGTGCCCCATAACTACAACTACGGGTGCTCTTGGTACTAAATCTTTTTCGTTGTCTTCGCTGTCGTCGATTATCATTTCTTCAATTGTAACGGTTTCTTCTTTTTCTATTTTGGCGTGAAATTCCATTGCAACTAAACTTGCAGTGTCGAAGTCGATTGTGTCGTTTATAGAAGCCATTGTCCCCATCATCATAAGCTTTTTAATTACTTCTGCTGCAGTTGCTTTTAGCCGTGCGGCAAGTTCGCCCACCGTTATCTCGTCCGGAATTGAAACTGTAATTGGTTTTGCCTTTCTTTCTTCTGCAATGCGTTTTAATCTTTCTGCTTCGGTTTCGCGTTTGGCGTTTTTAAATTTGTTTCTTTGTTGTGATCTTTGGACTATTTTTTGTTTGTTTGACGAATTGTCATTTTTTATTTTTTCAGAAGCTATGCGGTCATATTTTTCATTGTATTTGTCAATGTTAATATTTTCGATTCGTGTGTTAATTACTCGGTTTTGAGATCTTTCAACAGTTACAGAATGTGTTTCTGAACTACCGGTTAAAATTATTTTGCTTTCAAATTTTTGCTTTTTAGGGGCTGCTGGTTTTTTAGTGGTTTTTGATTTTTTCTCTTTTGCTTTTTCAGAAGAAGTATCTGCTTTTTTCTTTTCTTCTTTTTTTGCAGCTTCTTTTGCCGGTTTGGCATCAGTTTTTTTGGTTTTTTCTTTTGGTTTTCGTGACGCAAAATACTTGTCAAAATTTTCTACTTGGTTTTTTTGCGTATAATAATCAAATATAAAATTTAGTTCATCTTCTGTTAGTGCAGTCATGTGTTTTTTTTCTTCACCAAGATAATCTTTTAAAAGAGTAATAATCTCTTTGCTGGCTATGCCAAGGTCTTTGGCAACTTCGTGGACTCTGTATTTTATCATCATATTAAATCATCATTCCTTTCGGTAAAGTGTTTATGTTAGTGTGAGGATTTATAAAGCTTTTTATTTTATTTGCAAAATTATCATCTTTAACTGCAATTATGGCGGAAAATTTACCCAAAGCATTTTTTATTTCTTCTTTTGTTATTTCTAGGGGAAGAATTTCTATTTTTGATTGGCTGTATTTTTTAATTTTTTTGTAAGAGTTTTCCGAAATATCTTTAGCGGTGAGGATTAGTTTAATTCTTTTTTTTAGTATGTATTTTTTTATGTTATCCATCCCAAAAATTAAATTTCCAGATTTGTGAGTGATTCCTAAAAAGGATAAAAGCGGAAAATTATTCATTTTTGCACACCGCCTCTTCTAAATTATCATAAATCTGTGGGTCAATACGCGTAGAAAATGATTTTTCTAATCTGTGATTTTTTTTGGCGATTTTAAAACATTCATAGTTTTTGCATATATATGCGCTTCGACCGTTTTTTTTGCAGTAAGGAGGCAAAATTTCAAATAAATTTTTGCCGTCTGGTTTTTGAATTTTTATTATTCGTATTAATGTATGCTGGGGCTTTCTTTCCATGCATCCAATGCATTTTCTTATTGGAATATTTTTTTTATTCAATTTAAAAAGTCTCCCTTAAGAATTAATTTTCTCCGTAAAAACCGCTTTCAGGGTGTATATCAATTTTATAACCTGTAAGCCTTGCTGCAAGACGTACATTTTGGCCTTTGTTACCGATAGCAAGCGAAAGTTGGTTATCCGGGACGGTTACTTTGCAAGTGTTTTGAGCTTCTTCATTAAATTCTACATTTATTACATGTGCAGGAGCCAAGGCAGCTGCAATAAATTTTGCTGGATCTTCGTTGTATTCCACTAAGTCGATTTTTTCACCGCCTAGTTCTTCTATTATTTCGTTAAGACGTGTTCCGTGTGAACCGATGCAAGAGCCAATAGCATCGACTTTTGGATTGTTAGAAACAAGTGCAACTTTGCTTCTTGACCCAGCTTCACGAGAAACCGATTTGATTTCTACGATTCCTTCGGTAATTTCTGGTATTTCGCTTTCAAAAAGCTTTTTAACAAAATTGGAATTTGTGCGTGAAATCATTATTTTTGGGCCTTTTTCTGAAGTTTTCACATCTGAAACATATACTTTTAGATGGTCTCCTTCTTTAACTTTTTCATTTCCGATTTGTTCATTTTTTGGTAAAGTGGATTCAGCTTTGCCGATTCTTAAGGTAAATGCGCCAGTTTTGCTGTCTATTCTTTCGATTAAAGCACTTACAATTTGATTTAGTTTGTTTTGAAATTCTTTTGTTATTAAACTTTTTTCGCCGTCTTTAATTCCTTGTCTTATTATATTTCGGGCGGTTTGAGCGGCAATTCGTCCAAAGTCTTTAGTATCAAGGACGATTCCAACTTGTTCTCCGATTTTTGCCTTTTTGTTTATTTTTTTAGCTTCTGCCAAAGATATTTCCTTGCCGGGGACTTCAACTTTTTTAACCACAGTTTTTAAAAGCTCCACTTTAAACATGCTTTTTTCTTCATCTATGCTTACAATTACTTCTTCGTTTCCGTCGTAATTGTTTTTGCACGCAGCAACTATTGCTTTGTTGATTTTTTCAAGCATAAAATCCATGGATATACCACGTTCTTTTTCCAGTAATCTTAATGATTTAAAAATTTCAGCACTCATTTTTTGTTCTCCTTTAGTCTTTTAAATTTATATGTGATATATTTTTTCTTTCTAGGTTTAATGTTTCTGTAGTTTCTTCATTTTCAATGGATATAGAATTTTTATCAAATGATTTTAACATGCCTTCAAAGTCTTTTTGATTGGCAATCGGGCGTATTAATTTTATTTTTATTTTATGATCTATATATTTATTTAAATGATAGTCATTTAAAAGCTCTCGTTCAATTCCGGGTGAACACACTTCTAGGCAATATGAATACGGAACGGGGTCGTATGTGTCCAAGGGTTCATCTAGGGCACGGCTCATTTCTTCGCAATCGTCTAAAGTAACGCCGCCTGGTTTGTCGATAAATACTCTTAAATAACGGTTAGGGCCTTCTTTTACAAATTTTATATTCCAAAGCTCTAAGCCTAGATTTTTGGCAATAGGTTCGGCAATTTGATGCACGGTTTCGGTTATAGATTTGCTTTTTGATGATTTTATCATTCAATTCCTCCTATAATATAAGCAAAAGAGTGGGTGATCCCACTCTCTTTTTACATGACTACCAACTATTTAAAATTCTATCACATATTAAATATAAAAGTCAACATATTTATTTTAAAAAATAATTTAATTTATTATTATGGTGTTTTTTACTTTTTCCAGAATGCTGTAGGAGATTTTGTCTTTATTATATATTTTCTTTATAAGTTTTTTGTATTCTGAATATATCAAAAAAATTTCGCTAGGGGTTAAATTTTTTAAAGTGTCCATTGGCGACCCAAATACTTTTTGTTTTTTTGAATTATAAAGGCACATAGAAACTAAGCACGCACACTGGCATATGTTATTTGTTAGATTTTTTTCAAAATTTTGATTAATAAACGTTTCAGTAAGTTTATCTAACATTTTAGTGCAGAGCATAAAATCGTATGCAGATAAAAGTTTTATATTAAAATATTTTCCGGATACGATTATAGGCTCCAATAAATTTGCTCTTCCCACGGAGTTTAAAGATTCATGTTCAAACATTGTTTAATTGCTCCTTTTAGTTCTTTTTAAAAGCAATACCGAAGCTATTATAAAAAATAGCTCGATATTGATAATGTTTATTTTTAGCTGTCTTTTTCCAAAACAGCTCTTACGTATAAGACATTTTCACCAAAATAAACGTTTTCAGCTTTTTTGATGGCGTAGGTTTGATTTGAAAAGGTTATGCGTGTTGTGTTTGGGTAATCAGGTAGTTTATATTCTGGTAATCCTATATATAAAAATTGTTCAGTTCCTTCTGTTTCAACGTAGTCTCCATAAAGATTGCTTTGATAATCTGAACGGAGAGGCTGAATGAAAGCTTTTGTAGTTTCAGGGTCAGATAAAGCTGTTTTTTTGATAGATACGGTTTGCCCGTATTTTGTTATTAAAGAATTAGCTTCTGATCTCAACTAAATCAAATCCTTTCAAATACAAATTCGTCATCTTCTAAAAGGTCAGATATGCTTTTTCGTGCTTCTCTCCACATGCGGTAAGCACTTTTTACATTTGCCTGCGAATCAGTTTTTATACGAAATTCACCTGCGGTGAAGGCCTCGGTAGAATCCACAGATGCCCTACAAAGCGAATATTTATAAAAAGCAAGTACAGCCGCAGCAACGTTTAATCTTCTGGAGTTTTCAGGGGCATTATGGTTTACATCTTTTTTTAAACTTAAAAGTATTTCATGAAATGCATCTTCACATATAGGAACCCATTTAGCAGTATCACCTTCTAAAACCCCGGAAATAATTTTAAATCTTTCTACTATTTCTTCTAAATTCAAATTTTTTCCTCCTTTAGTTTTAATAAAGAGGACTCCCTATCCGTTAAGATAGGGAATCAATGGTTATTTTAGATAGCAGCTGTTGTAATATCTAAGAGTTTAACTGCGTCAGAACAAATTGTTGAGAATCCTGTGGTTACGCTTATTGCTGCTTTGTCAAGTTGCTGGTCGATAACTTTGTCATATTCAACAGATATATCGCCAGATTGTACCATTTGAAGAGCAAAGTCTTTGTCAAATGCCAAAATTTTGTCGTCGGCAATTTTTTGAGTATCAACGATTAATTTTGCTCCGATCGGTGTTACGAGTTTGCCTGTTCCATGGAATCCAAGACCTGCACGTGCGTCTTTCATTTCATTTAACGCAAGAATTTTCTTAACGGTTGCTTCAGAAGCTATCATGACATTTGGATTGTATGGATTAATTGCAGCCCATAAGCTTAAAAGGTCGGCGTATACGAGTGTGTTTGCTGTTGCAACGCCCATAGCAGTGTTTGGTAAAAGAGCTGTTACAGCGTCATAGAGTTGTTCTGCTGCAATGTCCATACCGATTTTTTTGAATATTACGGATATAACGTCTAAGTTTTGAAATCTCATAGCTTCATAGCTTGAAGAAAATACTCTGCCGTGTTTTTTTAAATTGACTAAAGAATTGGCTGAAGCTACGCTTACGCTTGTCATGGCAGTTCCTTCAGTAACCGGTGAAACAACTGTTCCGGTGGTTGCAGTTATTGGTCTGTAATCTACGCCATCAATAATTGTTTTTGCGGCGGTGATTTCTGGTATTAATTTAAAAGCTTCCATGCCTTGTTTAATTGAACGGGAGATAAATTCTGGGAATAATACTGCTGAATCTGTGCATGTAAAGAATTTTTCAACTTTATCGCAATTTGGTCCGCTTACTTTAATATCAAATCTTTTTAATTGTCTTTGATAAGCATCCAGACCGTTTAAATTTGTTTCTTTGTAGTTTTCTGATGGATCAAGGCT
>JAEEGL014802423.1_pt1 | contig 11356 bp, 7 predicted proteins | sample 9134231 | NCBI WGS metagenome assembly JAEEGL01 (sample SAMN16246548, study PRJNA631951) | gut metagenome | biome: gut microbiome; feature: rumen; material: fiber-attached | host: Bos | place: Iran: Karaj | collected 2018-10
AAAATCAATGTTTTATGAATTGCCGAATGGCGTTGCCTTGAGTTGTGTGTACAATTACATAATTAATCCCCTGCGGCAGATTGCTTATGCTGTACGAAGCCTGTTGGCCCGCTGCTGACAGAACCCGTCCGCTTGCATTTACAAATTCCACACTCACAATACCGTCCCCATTAATTTGCACATAATCGGTTGCTGGATTCGGATAAACCTTTATGTCGATATTGCTGACGTTGGCGGCCTGGTGCTCGGCAAGGGAGAGAGCCACAATGTCAGAGCATTCCGTTTGGCCGTCGTAATCGGTCTGGCGCAGACGGTAATACATCACACCGGTAGCGTTGGTGCTGTGATTGTATTCATAGTTTATGATTTCCGTTGATGTGCCCGCACCGCTCTCAGTTGCCAGCTCGCTGAAGTTAAGCGCATCGGTACTGTACTCAATGGTGAAGTAGTCGTTGTCCTTCTCCGAGGCCGTCTGCCACTCGAATTTTACGCCATCCGAAGTCTGACGGGCAACGAAATAGGTGAGTTCAATAGGTAGAGGTGAAATTGATACAAGAGCATCTGGAACATCAATATTAGCGCTTTCCAGAATCTCGGTCAATTCATTTGTTATCAATGTCAAAACTTCCCGGTCTGCATATCCCGCACCTGGCAGATATGTGTTGCATTCGTTGCCCATACTATTATCAGCCACATTAAGGTTAAAATTATTGCTTCCGGTTAAACCACCGAGAGCTGCAAAATTAGAGTCGTTAGATAAATTGGCATGTCCGTTTGACTCAACTACTCCGGTAACCATTACTATCGCGCCTTCTTCCACATTCACTACACCGCCATTTTTTATACGCAGGTCACCTTCAACAAGCAAAGTAGCACCTGTAACAGTTAATGTGCCATTAACAATAAGGTTTCCTTTTATTCTAACAATTGTTGAACTGCCAGAAATAGTCGTATTGGTGATATTATACTCGCTTTTATCGGTATATTGGTTTGTCCCAGTGTTTATTACAGCGGGTAAGTCAGATTTTGGAGCTCCAAATACGTCACCAGCAAAGCCTGCCACCAGCAAAGCCAATAGAATAATATTTTTCCTAAGTCTCATCATAGTTTCTCTTTTTTGTGGCTTATATACGAACCTTTTGACAATTTGTTCGTTTTTGCTCGCGTTTCAATAGTAAATTAATTGATTACTAGAGTATTACTAATTGTGTATGCTGAAATGTGAAATATATTTATGCAGATTAGCAATCTTTATTGCACTAAAAACAATCTTGGAAAGTCTTCTTTTTATTAAAGAAGGACTTTGTAAAGTCTTTTTTTTATTCACTCTTGCTCAATCAATCCATTCCCATCGTTTACGTTCTTAATCACAATGTATTGGCATAATTTTTGCACGCATTTGCCGCGAAAAATTATTTTGCAAATGATTGATTTCTCGTATCTCGACAAACCCGCCATTATCACCAAAGGGCATACATATACTTTCTCTGAACTACAAAAACTTGTACAGCAGTATGCCGCAACCTTCAGTAATACAGAAGGCGACAAGATTGCCATCTATTCAGAAAACCGCCCCGAGTGGATTTTTGCTTTTTATGCCGGGTGGCTCAATGGCAAAATTGTTGTGCCGATTGAGGCTACAGCATCGGTCGACGATGTGGCTTATATGCTCAACGATTGTCAGCCTTCGGTGGTGTTTTTCAGCAAAGCCAACAGCGCATCGGTGACAGAAGCGGGCATAAAGCTCAACTATACACCGAAATACGTTTGTCTTGACGATATTGAATTGCCGCAAATTTCTGAATCGGAATATATTAAACGTGACTATCCCGATGATAAGACTGCAATCATTGTCTACACATCGGGTACCACGGGCGCACCAAAAGGTGTGATGCTTTCGTTTGCCAATCTGCGTGCAAACTGCGTTGAGGTGAGTGGTAATGTCGATATCTACCGTCCCGATCGCAAAGTGTTGATACTGTTGCCGCTACACCATGTATTGCCACTTATGGGCTCGGTCATCATGCCGTTGTCGATAGGTGCAACGGTGGTAATGTCGCCATCGATGCAAAGCACCGACTTGATGGAAACGCTGAGCAAAAACCAAGTCTCGATAATTATCGGTGTACCAAGGCTTTACGAGATGATTCATAAGGCTGTGAAGGTGAAAATTTCTGAGAATTTCATCGCCAAAACGCTGTTTGCCATTCTTTCTATTAGACCGAACAAGCGTATCGGACGATTTGTTTTCAAAAAGGTTCACGAGACATTCGGCGGCCATATCGACATAATGGTGTGTGGAGGAGCGTCGCTACCGCTTGAGACAGGTAAGTTCTACAAAACATTGGGTTTCACGGTGCTTGAGGGCTATGGAATGAGCGAGGCATCGCCAATGATAACCTTCAACCGACCGGGCCGCGAGCGTGTTGGCACACCCGGACAGCGACTCGAGAGTGTGCAGATGAAAATTGTTGATGGCGAAATAGTTGCCAAAGGCCCGAACATTATGCAGGGCTACTACAACCGCCCCGACGAGACGGCGCAGATAATCATCGATGGTTGGTTGCATACCGGCGATTTGGGCTATATAGATAAAAACGGATACCTTTATATTACAGGCCGCAAGAAAGAGATAATTGTGCTTCCGAACGGTAAGAACATCAATCCGGTTGAGTTGGAGGAGAGTCTGATGGCATCGTCGGCGCCAATCAAGGAAGTGGCTGTGATGGAGCACAACGGATTGTTGCATGCACTCATCGCACCCGATTATGCACGGATGCACGAGTTGGAAATATCGGATGCCAAAGGCTATTTCAAAGAGACGTTCTTCCCGGAGTTCAACGCGCACTTGTCGTCATACAAGCGCATCATGCAGTTCTCAATCATCGACCGCGAACTGCCGCGAACCAACTTGGGCAAAATTCAGCGCTATAAACTGCAGGAATACGTGGCCACTAATGCGCAAAAACGCAAGGCCGCACCCGAACCTGACTTCGACGAATACAAAAGCCTGAAGGCGTTTGTTGAAGAGCAGACCAATAGCAAAGTGCATGCAAGTCAGCACATTGAATACGATATTGCACTCGATTCGCTTGGCAAAATCGGGCTCATTGAGTTCATCCGTCAGTCGTACGGATTGGATATGACCGAGGCTGAATTGGTGGCTTTCAGCAATATAGGCGATCTTGCGCGTCATGTGGCCGACCATAAAACCAAACTGCAGGTCGAAACCATCAATTGGTCGATGATTCTGAAGGAGAAGATTCAGCTCACACTTCCAAAAACATCGATAACCCAGAACCTGATTAGGAACGCGAGCAAGATTCTGTTCAAACTCATCTTCAAGTTCCGAGGCGAAGGCTCAGAGCAGATACCGCAGGGCCCGTGCATCATTGCGCCCAACCACCAGAGCTTCTTCGATGGCTTGTTTGTGGCATCGTTCATCAAGCGCAGCATTATGCGCAAGACATATTTCTACGTGAAGAAAAAGCACGTCAAGAGCCGCTTTCTGCAGCTGATGGCGCGTCGCAACAATGTTATCGTGATGGACCTTCACAACGATTTGAAAGAGTCGATTCAGAAATTGGCCGAAATACTAAGATTGGGGCGCAACATCATTATATTTCCCGAAGGCACCCGCACCAATGACGGTTCGATTGGAGAATTCAAGAAAACATTCGCCATACTCAGCGCCGAGCTCAATGTTCCGATTGTCCCGGTTGTTATCAACGGTGCTTACGATGCGTTGCCACGGGGCAAACATCTGCCGCATTTCTTCTCAAAAGTGAGCGTCAAATTTCTGCAACCCATTTACCCGAGCGGTTACACTTACGATTCGCTTTGCAACGCGGTGAAGAGTAAAATTGGCGCTTGTTTGAAGAAATAGGGAAGGGCCATTGTTGTTAGTGGTCTGCCAAGATTTTGTTTCATTCCTTGATACGACGAAGAGATGATTATTCTCTAAAAAGTTGTATAAGTAATTGATTTTTTTTGTTATATTTGCCAATGTGAAACCAAATTCCAGTTATTGGCAAATTGTGTTGATGCAACCGTTGTGCGAGCCCAATGGTTTATATAATATGCATTTATTAACAACTAATTAAATTTAAAATCTATGAAAATCAGAAGCATTTTACTGACTGTTGCCGCCACCATGGCCACCATTGCAGCCGTGGCGCAAACAAGCGGATTCTCGTACCAGGCAGTTGTGCGCAATGCGCAAAACGAACTTGTGAGCAATACCAAAGTGGGGTTGCGCCTGACGCTGACCGATCAGACAGGCACCCCGGTGTTCTATCAAGAGACCCAGAGCGATGTCGCAACCAACGCCTACGGCGTACTGAGTGTGACTGTGGGCGACGGCACACCAGTTGGCAATAACAATCTGGCATCTGTCGATTGGTCAAAGGATGTGTTTCTGAAAGTGGAAGTTGATGTAAACAATGGCACCAACTATACCAATATGGGTTCGACCAAAATTCAGGCTGTGCCAGTTGCACTCTATGCCGCACGAAGTGGCAGCAGTTCTCAGAACAATACTCAAAACGGTGGCTCTCAGGGCAATGGCGTGCAGAATGGCGGCACAGCAACAGCTGATGGTGATGCCCTGTTCGATGTTAAGGACAAGGACGGCAACGTAGTGTTCGCCGTTTACCCCAATGGCGTTCATGTTTATATTGACCCCGATGCTGAAGGCAGCAAGATGAAGCGTAGCGGATTCCTTGTAACAGGCCGCGATGCCAAGAAGGATGGCGCCAACAGCGATTACTTTGCTGTAAACAGCGCCGGCACACAAGTGTATGTTAGTGAAGGTGACGACAAGATGAAGCGCAGTGGCTTCCTTGTTACCGGCCGCGACGCCAAGAAGGATGGCGTTAACAATAACTATCTGTCAGTTAACGACGACGGCACACAAGTGTATGTGGGTGAAGGCGACGCCAAGATGAAGCGCAGCGGATTCCTTGTAACAGGCCGCGATGCCAAGAAGGAAGGCGTTAACAGCAACTATTTTGCAGTAAACGATGACGGCACACAAGTGTTTGTTGGCGAAAGCGACGCCAAGATGAAGCGCAGTGGATTCCTTGTAACCGGCCGCGATGCTAAAAAAGAAGGCAAAAACGATAATTATCTTTCTATAGATGACGAAGGTACGAAAGTATACATCGACGACCAACTTGAGAACAATGCCAAGATGAAGCGTAGCGGATTCCTTGTAACCGGCCGAGATGCGAAGGATGGCGATACTCCAAACTACATGAAGGTTGCCACCGATGGCACGCAGGTGCATTTCGACAATAGCTCGGCAAAGATGAAGCGCAGCGGTTTCCTTGTAACCGGTCGCGATGCCACCAAGGGCACCGCTGAAGAGTTCATGACCATTAACGCCGACAGCACACGCTTCTATATCGATGCTGCCAGCAGTGCCAAAGGCTTTGCCGTTAGCGGCCGCGATGACTCTAAAAGCACGGCCGCCAGCAATCTTTTCAATATCGACCTTACAACCAATGCCGAAACTCTCGACAGCGTGAACCGCATTTACTGGTACCCTGCAAAGAACGCCTTTATGGCTGGTAATCTGAAGGTTGAAAACCCCGACAATGTTGGTACAAACTCGTTCAACGCAGGATTCCAAAATAAGGCTAGTGGCGAATATTCGCAGGCATTAGGCTACAAATCGGAGGCCACAGGTCAAACATCAATAGCCATTGGTAATCAAGCAAAAGCCATTGGTAAAAGTTCTTTTGCTTTTGGCGAGAATACAACAGCTGCGGGTGAGAGTTCAGTGGCCATTGGTGTTGATGCTCAAACTGGTTCAGATGCCCAAAATGCTTTTGTATTAGGTAAATCAGCGACAGCCATAGGTATAGGCAGTTATGCCATTGGCGAAAGCGCAAATGCTACGGGTCAGGGCAGCTACGCTTTAGGTAGTGTTGGTGTCGATTCTGCGGGTTTAGGTGTAACAGCAGCAAAAGCAACTGGAGACTATTCATACGCCATTGGTGCTGGAACTGAAGCAATAAAAAAAGGAGCTATGGCAATGGGTTTTAATTCTACTGCAAGTGGGCCATATTCTTTGGCAATGGGCTATCAAACAACCGCTTCTGAGTATTATTCCACGACGCTGGGTAGTGCGACTACCGCCAGTGGTAATTCTTCCACGGCGATGGGTAGTGCGACAACTGCCAGTGGTAATTATTCCACGGCGATGGGTTTTGCGACAACCGCCAGTGGTTATTCTTCCACGGCGATGGGTTTGGGGACAACAGCCAGCCAGATTTTTTCTACAGCAGTGGGTCATGAAACAACAGCCAACGGATGGGCTTCCATAGCAATGGGTGAATACACAAAAGCCAGCGGATGGGCTTCCATAGCAGTGGGACGCAGTGATACAGCTAGCGGAGATTATTCCATAGCAATGGGTAAATACACAACAGCCAGCGGAGATAATTCCATAGCAATGGGACATGTAACAACCGCCAGTGGAGGCGCTTCCACAGCAATGGGTGCATCCACAATAGCAAGCGGAAGCTCTTCTACGGCAATGGGGGTGCTTACAACAGCCAGTGGAGACATGTCTACGGCATTGGGGGCAAGTACAACAGCCAGCGGAACGTATTCCACAGCAATTGGAAGCTCCACAGTAGCCAGCGGATGGGCTTCCATAGCAATGGGTGAATACACAGAAGCCAGTGGAGTGGCTTCCATAGCAATGGGACGCAGTGACACCGCCAGAGGAGTTTTTTCCATAGCAATGGGATATGAAACGTTGGCTTCTGGTGATAATTCTACTGCTGCGGGACGTGAAACAATGGCATCAGGTTGGTATTCTACTGCTATGGGATGGAAAACAACGGCTTCAGGTAAAAGTTCTATTTCTTCAGGAAATGAAACGTTGGCTTCTGGTGATAATTCTACTGCTATGGGTAAAGGTACAAATGCAAAATCATATTGCGAAGTGGCTATCGGACAATTAAATACAGATTATGAGTTGAAACATGAAGTTCGTTCTATTAATGCTTGGTTGAATCAAGATAGATTGTTTGTTATTGGAAATGGAAATGTTACGCTTGATACAACTAGGAGCGATGCGCTAATTGTTTACAAGAATGGTAATGTGGAAGTTAATGGCAATATAACATATACGGGTTCTTGCGGGCCGTCGGATACGCGCTTGAAAAAAGATGTTCAACAACTCAATGGTGCGTTGGATAAGGTGTTGAAACTGCGTGGCGTAAGCTTCTACTGGAAGAGCAAGGCTGAGATGGCCGCCGCCCGTGGCAAAGATGTCAATAACTTCAGCTATGGCTTCGGCAGCGAGAAGCAGATTGGCGTCATAGCCCAGGAGGTTGAAGAAGTTCTGCCCGAGCTGGTTGTAACCGATAACGATGGCTTCAAAGCCGTTAAATACGAGAATATTGCCCCCGTGCTTATCGAAGCCATGAAAGAGCAGCAGGCGATAATCGACAACCAGCAGAAGGAGATAGACGAGCTTAAGAAGCTGGTTGAAGAATTGCTGAATAAATAATTCAGAATAGAATATGGTTTGTAGAGACGGTGCACGCACCGTCTCTACGTGTTTTATGCGGGTGAGAAGCGATGTGCTCAACGGCGCTATTCGTCAGGAATCTGAAAATTGAGACAATACTGGTGGAATGTGTTGCTTACCCAAGTGTTGCCATATCCGAATGGAGCAATCGAAATATCGTCTTGGCACCAGAAATTCTCAGGCAGCAGAATCAGTTTTTCCTGGAGAGCATGAGCTAAATCCCACGCATAAGGATAGTTGGTCCCTTTTTTCTTGATATTCTTCACCACAATTGTCATGTGGCTTCCAGGCTTCATCAGCGATGCAACATTTAGGTAGATGTCTTTCAGTGTGTCGACAAATGCCCGGTAATCTTCAATGTTACCAAGGTCGTCAGGAGCGTCAGAATAGTTCGTCATCAGTCCTTTTTCAATACGTTTCGCTTGATTCTCGGCACCTTTCATGTTTAGCATATTCCAGTATGGCGGTGATGTTACCATATAATCGATCGGTGGGAAATCTTCATTTGTTATGTGGCGCGCGTCCTTCTTCAGAATCAGAAACGAATTTTTGTTGCCTGCCTGTTCTCCGCGGTCAATAAAGTCCTGACAGCGGCTATTGGCAATGTCAGCAAAGAATTCACTCAGTTCGGTGCCGTATCCGTTTCTTTTTGTCTGCAGTGCGCCAAGTTCTGTACTGCCCGTTCCCGACATTGGGTCAAACACATTGTCGCCTTCTTTGGTGAATGTGCTGATATACATTTTAACTAAATCCTCGGGATATTTTGCCGGATGCAGAATCTCTTTTTTGTTGCGTGGTTGCGGTTTCAATATGAACCATCCGGGAATGTCGGAGTGAACCGGACGTTTCAATTGTGTGTTGTGCGACGTTAGGAAATGATATTTCTTGCCGGTCAGCTTGCCATTCGAAAACTCGTCCTTTCTGAAATACAGGCAGTAGAAATAGCTATTTGATGGTGTGAAGTACTCTTTGTTGTTGACCGTCGTCATTGGACCGCCGTAACAGGCTATTTTATCATCTTTCAAACTATAAATCTGGCTTACATATTCTGCCATATCCCAGGCATAGGCATAATAATGCGGCCCATTCTGGATATTTGGCATAAAGATGGATACGAACCGGCGGTTCAACACTCGGTTGTAGTTCTTTTCTAACAATGAAAGAATTCTGTTCCGAAGCTCATCATATTCTGACAGCGATGTGGCTGGTGTTATATAGCTGCGTAAATCCACCACAACAAATTGGGTGTCGGTGTTCAATTCTTCCAGTTTTGTTGCAGACAGACTGTTTTCTTTCGCTATCTGCTCAAACAAATCGTATTGCGGACCATAGTATGCAACAGGCTGTTGTAGCTCGTCGGCTTTGGTGAAAAAACGGATGTTGTCACGGTATAATCGCTCGTCACTCTCAAATCTGAACCATGATTTCTGGAAGGGAAGCCACTCTTTTGATGTGATGAGATTAAATTTATTTTTCATATTTTTACAAATGAGCGAGCAAATATAAGACAAAATGAAAGAAGATGAAGTCATCGTGGTGGACGGGATTGGGCAGGCTGATTACGAATCTCTGATAATGGATTGCGTAAAATACGCCATTATTTCACTTCCGTTTACTGTCAACCGGATGAGTATTCCCGATTTCAAAAAAAGGGCGAAAAATATCGCTAAAGGCAAAATTGCCGAAGCTCTGTTTGCATTGTTCTGTCGTGCTAATAATATCGATGCTGATTTTGGTGCTTGCGCCACGCCATTTTGGACTGTTGACAACAGAGACTTTCTGCTGAATGGGTATGAATGGGACATCAAAAACAATTTCTATTACTGTTCCGGCGACATATATAATGGAAAATATACACATTTCCCGGCGTTAATTCCCAACCGTTATGATGGTGACCAATGGTCAAAGCGGTATTGTAATAGGCATTCTGATGCTAACGGTGTGAATTTCATCTTCACCTTTTTGAAAGGGGCCGATTTGGATAATGATGACCGCGGACCGGAGTTTTTGGATATTAATTTGTCTCCTGACCAATTGAATCTCATTTCCAGACTGTATGAATATTACAAAGGACAGCCACAAAAGGAAATGCCTTTCAGTGAAGGTAAATTTTGGGCAAAACTTGGCAATGGAGACAAGAATTTGTTCACTCTTCGCAGCAGACCGAGTTTGGTCATTACCGCTTATGCGGATAATAAACATTGGAACATGTTCAAAGACACAGGCCCATACGTTAAAGATGCTATATATAAGAATGTCGTCAGTCCGTTCTGGTATAATAGGGAAGGTAGGGCTATAAATTTCCTGAATGGGACAATTCGGACAGTAATAAAAAATTCAACCTGCCCGGTTTCTCTGCTTCCGTCGTTCTTGAGTCAGTATCCGCATTTGCGTGAAAAAATCGTCTTGGGGCATATCAGAAATCATTGTTAGGAAAGAATCGAAACAAAAAAGCCCGACTAACTTTCGTTAATCAGGCTTCTTGCGGTGCGGACGAGACTCGAACTCGCGACCCCCGGCGTGACAGGCCGATATTCTAACCGACTGAACTACCGCACCATTTTTAGAACGTTGTTTTTCTCTCGAAAAGCGTTGCAAAAGTAGTGCCTTTTTTCATATTCGCAATAGTCGCCGCCGCAAAAAACAAAAAATATTTTTGCTGTGCCCATAATGCGCTATCATACAATTTTATTGGCTTTGGCAGCGGCCTGCCGCCGATTGCAAAAATGGTGCTGATGGTTGGCGGTTTCGGGTAAAATTGTATTTTCACGGCACGTTTCGGCAGCGGTTTGCCGTTTTTTAATTACTAAAAACACTACAATTATGGAAAAGAGAATTGGTTTTGGCCCGCGTTTGGCCGCTTATGTTATCGACATTGTTTTTGTTTGGATTCTTGCGGGGTTAATCGGCCGTTTAGCCACAACATTTATGGCCGTTCAGGCTCAGGCACAAGTTGACGAACTGATGGCGTCGAATGCGATGCTTGCGCAGATATATACGCCCGAAATGCTCAGTATGGTTGTTGCAGCCACTCGTATCTCGCTTATATGCATCTTTGCGGAACTGATTTATTTCTCGACAGAGATATTCCTTGGCGCTTCGGTGGGCAAGATGCTCTTGGGGCTCAAAATCGCCAATGCCGATGGCGGCAACGCTTCGGTTGGGGCGCTCATAGGACGTTATCTGCTGAAGCACGTTAAGAGAGCGTGCACAGTGTTGTCATTCTTCGCTTTAGCGGCAGTGTTCAATTTCATTGGCTCACTTTTCGGTTTCGTCATCTTCATCGGCTGCTTCTTTGCCGCCGGCGACCGCCATCAGGCTCTGCACGATATGGTGTGTAAGACGATTGTGGTGCGGAAGAATGAATCGGAAATTAACTGATAATCACATTTGTCAGCATATAACAAAAAAACGAGAGCCGTCGCTCTCGTTTTTTTTATTCCTTCAATCCTTCATCCCGATAGCTATCGGGACTTCAATCCTTCAATTTAACTCAAAATCGTTCCGAAAATATTCCGCCTTCCACCGTAGTTGCGGAATTCGCACAAATAAATTCCCTGCCACGTGCCCAAGTTCAGTTTGTGGTTGGTGATGGGAATTGTCACCGACGGCCCAATCATTGATGCCTTGATGTGGGCGGGCATATCGTCGGCGCCTTCGGTGTCGTGCGTGTAGTTGGGGTCGCGTTCGGGAATGAGTTTGTCGAACACATACTCAAAGTCGGCGCGGACGGCAGGGTCGGCGTTCTCGTTTATCGACAGCGCGGCCGATGTGTGCTGAATCATTAGGTGCAGCAAGCCGCTCTCTGGC